>JAAUYG010064896.1_pt1 | contig 25329 bp, 23 predicted proteins | sample 7278091 | NCBI WGS metagenome assembly JAAUYG01 (sample SAMN14350201, study PRJNA611818) | marine sediment metagenome | isolation source: surface marine sediment (0.6m) | place: French Polynesia: Moorea | collected 2018-08 | reverse complement strand
GAGATCGTTCCTGTCAAAAATCTAGCTCTCTCTATTCTCTCAACTTCATTTCCAGCATACACTTGAGATGTCTTATTTGATTCAATACATTTTATTTAAGCGAACCGTGAGCTATGAAATCACTATCGAGGACAATCGCAATTTTACTATCCAGGGAAACTTGGAGAATATACTCGTATTCGCTAGTAACTTCGGCGATGTAATTATTTTCTAATAATTTATCGAAGATATCTTGTGATTTTGACTCGTCAATTTCTTCGCTGATAAAATCAGAAGGTTTGATCAGTGAATTTACAGCTAGCTGCCATAGCGATCGCATCGCTTCAATGACATCAGTTTCTGAATATCCGATATCAAGATTGGAGCCAAGTTTACCAGTAAGAATGTAATCTAGTTCATCAATCTCAAAATTAGACGAATTCACCCATTGCCATAACTCGGTAATTTGGAGGAATTGGTCAACATCAACATAAAGCTCGCTGATTGATTCTATGTCAAGGAAACTCAATAAAATTTGATATTCCTCAATGTTTAATCCCAGTAATCGCAATATTTGGCTAGTGCGGAAAAGCTGGGATAAATTTTCAACGGTTAAGTTAACAGGATTTTCTTTTCCCCAAAGTGTACGTAAAATATCAATTAATTGATTAACATTTAGTCGCAGAGCAGCCAATATTCTTCCTACAATTGGATTAGTTTCAGCTTGTTGTTCGAGGTTATTTAACTCGATTTGTTGAATTTCATCTTGAAGACGAAAGAACTTGTCACCGAGAATTTCTTCAAAGGGATTGTTAAACACTCGGTCGAACAAACTTTGAGGTTTTTCAGTATTGCTACCATTGCCGATGGTTTTCATTGGGTGCCAGAAACTGCACAAAACATCTAGAGGCAGCTTATATTGGTCTTGTAACTGTTTAATATTGGCAATGTCTTTAATTGCTTCTTCGTTAATTTCAGTAGCGGTAATTGAGGTCAGTACCCAATCGAGGTCAGCAAAAGACCAGTTCAGCTTTTTAGCAAGGCGAATGAAACGATGAATTCGGTCTAAGGTTGCGGGAGTCAGGTTTTCGATGGTGGGAGTTCCGTTAGAATTTGTCTTGTCTGTTGTGATTTGAACGGCTTTCTTATCTTCTAGAACTTGATTGATATAAAAGTTATGAGCTACCCTTGCATTTAGTTCCTCTAGATCGAGATTTTGTTCGAGTAATTCGGGTAATTCTGTACGAGATAATCCCGTTTGTTGAAGAAATACCTCAACATTATTCAGACTTGCTAAATCTTCAATTCCGTATAATTCTTTTAATTTTGTTTCGTCAGTTTCGGAATTGGTAATCAGATTATATTCTTCTAAGGAAAGTCCTATTTGTTCTTTGGCGATCGCTAATTCGTCAACATCAAAGGTTTGATAGATAGTCACCAAATCAGTTTTTAGATGTCCTAAATAGCTGCGGATTTGTTCTAGGGTAAAATTAACAGGTAGAGTAAAGGGATAGGGTTCAGTAGCTAAAGATTGCAAGGCATCTGAGCTTGGCAATGCTGTTTTGACTCGTGCCTCTAAAATTCGATTAATTATTTGGAGAGAAGGAAGCAAACTATTAGTATTGTCGCAAGTTAGTTCAATTTCTTCTAAGTCCGGACGACGCTGATTTAATGTTAAACCACCTGCTTCACTAATACTCTCTTGATTGGGTTCAGTAATATATTGGTCAACTATCCGCATTAAATCGACAAAATAAGCAGCAGGACCAAACATTGAACCGCAATGGTCGCAATCAAGATAGTCGAGATCCCCAAACATTTCTTGATAGCTGGGAATATCTAGAGCAAGTGCAGCCTTATCGCTTTCATCAACAGCACTCACCTGCATGGCTCGAAAATGAGGGGAAGCCACTGCATCTCTCATATTCGCCCACAGCAGTTGCGTTTTGGCTTTAATATCGATCGCCTTTTGGTGCATTTGTCTGGCTGTCTCTTTATCTTCAGGAAGCAGCTTGACAAATTGCTCCTCCGTCATAGATGCGATCGCATGAGCCGAATCAAGACTCACTCCCGACTCATTTCCTTCCTGGGAGGAGAGAGAGCGACTCCGGATGCTAAATTCTGACTGCGAAGGTGCATTAAGCAACTTTTTGGCGATTTCTGGATTGGGATTTATTCGTAATAAACGCTGATATTTTTTTAATAGTTCTAAACTTGTTTCTCGCTCTACATTTTCCCAATTTAAATTGTTAGTTTTACCGTTGAGAAAATTAAATTGAAAGATATCAAAATCAGGGTTTTGACTGTAGAAAGAATTAAGGCGATCGTCTGATACTTTGATAATTGACATTTTAGTTTCCTCGTTTTTGTTTAATAACTAAACTGTTCTAAATTGATACGTAATTACCCTACTGATTCCCCTCCTGGGAGGGGCAGGGGTTCTTTTTATTCGCTCAATGGTAAGTATTCAAATCGATCTCGATCTTCCTTGGGTAAGGAAGCTCCTGCAATAATGATTAACTCTGTGAAAATTTAACCAATATTTTGGGATAGATCGATAATAAAAATACCCGGTATGTGGCGATCTTTTGCAAGACGATCTGCCAGGTGTTTAGGCATAGATTTCCGATTGTTTGTAACTAAAACAAAATCATTAGTCTCACACCAAATTAAAATCTCTGGGTCGAGAGTTTCTCTAGGAGGGTAAGCTCAATTTAAGAGGGTAAGCTCAATTTAAAAAGCAATCGGGAAAAACTAGGGAAGATTTTGAAAAAGTATAGATGCGATAAATCCGTTTGCGATTTTCTGCTAAAACGCGATCGATCCGATTCCAAATTTCATCATCCCAGGGTAGTTCTTTTCTTCTGAGATTTAATTCCATTGCTTTGGTCATGTTCATTGTTTTACTCCTTGTTGGAAAATAAGTTATGGTTTTTGACCAATCTTTTTAGATTGGAATATGGTGAGAAATTGAGCCATTTTCCGCATGCGTTTGAGAGAACGCGGTTTTTTGAGTAGAGAATTCTAGAAATGCCCCTTAAAATTTTTATCAAAAGAATAAATTTTAACAATCCTCAGTTTCTCAATGGGCTAAACTGATGGTTGCGGATATTTTTGAAATGTGGTATGCCTTCAAGAAAAGCGTCTTCTCAAGGTTTGCTAAAAATCAAAAGTGCGATCGCCCGTAAGGATTGGAAAGTAACTAGCGATCGCCCGTTATTAGCTGCCAGTCAAATTCTCGAACCAGATAAGTCTTGGTCTGAGTTGGAAGTTTATGCTTATGGTTGCAGTCGGCAGACTTGGGAACGTTTTTTGCAGGGAGTTGCCATTCGCGATCGCTCCTTTGACGCTTTTTGTCGGGTTTTAGATTTAGATCCCGCAGCAGTTATGTATTCAGTAAGCAATCTTAGGGTAGATTGGGGAAATGCACCAGCAATAGATAGTTTTTATGGCAGAGAAGCGGAATTAGTTACCTTGCAGAAATGGACGGTAAAAAAACGCTGTCGGTTAATGGGAATTGTCGGGTTTGCGGGAATTGGTAAAACGGATCTAGCTTTGCATCTAACACGACGAATAAAAGGGGAATTTGAGTGTTTGATTTGGCGGAGTTTATTAAATGCACCGACTTTAGAAACTTTACTAGGAGAATTAATTGAATTTGTTGCCGATGGTAAAGAAGGGGAGTTGGCAACTACGGTTGATGGTTTGATTAGCCAGCTTCTAGAGTATTTAAAGCAGGGACGTTGTTTGTTGGTTTTAGATAATGTCGAATCAATTTTAGACAATAGTAAAGATGGGGGAAATTATCTGGAAAATTATCCCAAATATGGCGATCTTTTTCGCGCTATCGCTAATAACAAACATCAAAGTTGCCTTCTATTTACCAGTCGAGTTAAACCAAAAGACATTAAAGCCGAACAATTTAACAGCATCCTTAATTTAAAAGGATTGAGTGTCGAGACAGGTAAGAATATTTTTACTGACATTGCCAAAACTTATGATAGTAGTTTTAAAAGTACAAATAAAGATTGGCAGCGTTTGATTTCTTTTTACGAAGGCAATCCTTTAGCTTTAGAAGTTACTGCCAGACATATCTTAAGGCGGTTTAACGGCAATGTTACAGAGTTTTTGCAACAGGAATTACGGGTATTTGGCAAGATTCGCGATCTTTTAGATTGGCATTTTATAAGACTCAATCCTGACGAGCAAACCGTAATGTATTGGTTGGCACTCAATCGCGAAGCAGTATCTTTAGCAGAATTAAAAGCCGATATTTTCTCCCCTTTAACTAAAAAATTCTTGCCTGAAATTCTCGATACTTTAGAAAAGCAAATTCCCCTGGAAAAAACCAGTCACGGCTATACCCTACAACCCGTATTGATGGAATATATGAGCGATCTCATTATCATTCAAATTTGCGAAGAATTAAGGTCGGGCAAACTACAACTATTTAACACTCATGCCTTAATCAAAGCGGGAATTAAAGACTATATAAAACAAAGCCAGATTAGAATTATTCTCCAACCTATTATCGCCCAGTTAAACTCCGAAATCGGCTATGAATGCGATCGCAGCCTTGAATATTTCCTATCTCAATTACTAAAAAACATCAACCGCAAAAGACCTGGTTATGCTGGGGGAAACCTGATTAATTTAATGCGCTATGCAGGCATAAGTTTAGCAGGATACGATTTTTCAGATTTAACTATTTGGCAAGCAGACTTACAGGATTGCAATTTGCAGCGCGTTAACTTTGCAGGCTGTAAATTCATAGGCTGTAGTTTAACTCAAGATTTTGGCGGGATTCATGCGATCGCCCTCAGCCCCGATGGCGAACTTTTGGCAGGAGGCGATTCTCAGGGCATAATTCAACTATACCGCGTTCGCGATCGACAACAATTGTTATCTCTTCAGGGTCATGTAGCCAATACCTGGATTAGTTCCCTGGCATTTAGTCCCAACAATAAATTACTCGCTAGTGGGAGCCTAGACCACGATCTAAAAATATGGGATGTTTCTACAGGGGAGTGTCTTCAAACCTTCAAAGGTCATCAGCAATGGATTTGGTCGGTGGCGTTTAGTCCAGATGGTAGACTGATTGCCAGCGGTAGTGATGACGACACTGTTAGAGTCTGGAATCTCGCTACGGGAGAATGTCAGGTATTAGCCAGCGATAAAAGAATTTGGGCGGTTGCTTTTAACTTAGAGGGAATTCTAGCCAGTGGTGGATTCGATCGCACTATTCGTTTATGGGATGTTGCTACGGGTAAATGTTTAAAAATTCTGCGAGGTCATCAGGCTGCGGTTTGGGCGATCGCTTTTCATCCCAATCAGGGGATTTTAGCTAGTAGTAGTGCAGACAAAACAATTAAACTCTGGGATGTAGAGACGGGAAAATGTTTGCATACGCTTCGGGGACATATTCGAGAAGTTCGTTCGATTGCTTTTAGCAAGGGCGATCGCCTGGTTAGCGGTAGCTTCGATTGTACCGTGCGTTTATGGAATACAGTGACAGGAAACCTACTTAAGACTTTGACGGGACACGCAGATCGGATTTGGGCGGTTGCTGCCAATCCCAAGACCAATATTATTGCTAGTGGCGATAAAAGCCAAATTATCAAACTCTGGAGTTCATCATCGGGAAAATGTCTCAAAACCATACAGGGCTATGCCAACTGGATATGGGCGATCGCAGTCTCACCTAACGGACGGTTACTCGCCAGCGGTGGTTTGGATAAAGTTGTCAGACTATGGAATCGAGAGACGGTCACAGTAACGGCAACGCTGAAGGGGCATCAGAATATGATTTGGTCGGTCAAATTCAGTCCCGATGGACAACTGTTAGCTAGTTGTGGTGACGATGCTAGTATCAAACTTTGGGACGCAACCACAGGAGAATGTTTACATACTTTGCCAGATCCAACTCAAAGAGGAATTTGGACATTGCAGTTTAGTCCCGACGGACAATTCTTGATTAGCGGTGGCACTAATGGTTTGATTCAAATCTGGGATGTATCCACAGGAAACCTAATTCGTTCTATTGAAGCTCATGATGCCTGGGTTTGGGCTATTACCTTTAGCCCCGACAACAAACATTTGGCTAGCTGTAGCGAAGATCGTACTATCAAACTCTGGGACATTAATACAGGATCTTGTTTGGCTGGTATTGAAGATAACCTTGGTGATGTTATGTCTATAGCCTTTAGCCCTAATAGTCAGATGTTGGTTAGCGGAGACGAAGACTCACAACTAAAGCTTTGGGATCTTGAGACTGGTAAATGTCTGCAAAACTTTTCAGGTCATACTGACTCGGTTTGGGGAATCGCTTTTGCCAATCGACGAATCTTTGCCAGTGCCAGTGCCGATCAAACTATACGCTTATGGGATATCAGTACCCGAAAGTGTCTGAGGGTTTTAACGGGACATACTGCTTGGGTTAGGGCGATCGCCTTTACCCCCGACAACAAACGACTAATCAGCAGCAGCACCGATGGGACGATTCGCATTTGGAATTTGGCTACGGGAGAAACCATCAAAGTACTGCGTCCCGAAAGACCCTATGAAGGCATGAATATTCAAGGTGTCAAAGGCTTAACCACCTCACAGCAAAAGGCTCTAGTTGCGTTAGGGGCAAAGCAATGAGTGTTGCTGTACATCAAAAAATTAGTCTTGGTTATTGTAGAGAAGATGCAGAGAAAAAAATAAATTTTATACGTTTTCTTAAATGAATATGCTCGCATCGTAGCTGACAAACCTCTGCTGCTCTCAAGCCTGTATGAAACATCAAAATAATTATCGTGCGATCGCTTCCCGACTCCCCTCTGGAAAGGGAACTAAGTCATCTCCGTTAAAGAGGAGAAAAGTGTCAGAGCGATCGTATTTAGGCAGTCCTTTTGAAATTTTGCAAGAAATCTTCGGGATAGAAAGATTGAACCCTAAACCAAAGCTTCCGTTCCCACTACCAGAACTGTAATCAACACTAATTTTTGGCTCAAATCCGCGACAGGATGAGGTCCCAATGGGAATAGACAGCGAAGCCGTACCAGTGAATTCCGAAGCTTGAAATGTTTCTCCTATACCTTGGATTGCTCCTCCACCTTTGGGGAGAGAAACCTTTTGTGCAGTGATTTGGTTTTCCATAAGGGTAAGTTTTAGAGTCTGGGTATTGTAGTCTTGAGAGGGTATTTGTCAAATAAACATTTAATTTTGGAAAAATCGCCGATTTTCAGATTCGGTTGGTTGTAAAGGTTAGGTTCAAGTTGTTTGTTGAATCTGAGTTGTAAATTAGTTTTCAATCGAGAAGAAGTAGGGAAGAAACAAGCATTTTGAGATATTAGATCAGGATCTAAAAGTTCTAATTGATCTATCATCAAACAAGACTGTTTAAATATATTAAGATAATTTAAATATTGTGATTGTAAAATCGTTAACTGAAAACAATAGTTGGCAAAAATTAGACTGGACTTGGCAAGGTCATAAAATTCGCTACACTGTCGCAGGACAAGGTCAACCATTGCTATTAATCCATGGCTTTGGTGCATCTATCGGACATTGGAAAAAAAATATTCCTGTGCTAGCCTCAGCAGGCTATCAAGTTTTCGCCTTAGATTTACTGGGCTTTGGGGGTTCTGATAAAGCTCCTTTAGATTACACCCTAGAACTATGGCAAGAACAGATCAAAGACTTTTGGTCAGCACATATTAATCAACCTACTGTGTTCATCGGTAACTCTATTGGTGCCTTGATTAGCTTAATGCTGATTACTAACCATCCTGAAATCACTGCGGGAGGAGTACTAATTAACTGTGCAGGTGGTTTAAATCATCGTCCTGGAGATCTTAATCCTATTTTAGGTGCAGTAATGGGGACATTTACCAAGTTAATCAATTCTCCTCGGACCGGTAAATTTATTTTTAATAACATTCGCCGTAAAAGCCAAATTCGCCGTACCCTCTATCAAGTTTATTGCGATCGCGCTGCCGTTACCGACGAACTAGTAGAAATGCTTTATCAACCCTCTTGCGACGTTGGTGCACAGAAAGTATTCGCCTCGGTGTTAACTGCCCCAGCAGGAAAATCCCCCGCAGAACTTTTGCCAAATCTACAACATCCTTTGTTAGTAGTTTGGGGAGAAAAAGATCCTTGGACACCTGTTACGGGAGCAACAATATATCAGGACCTAGCCAATACTAATCCTGATGTACAATTTCAGGTAATTCCTAACACAGGACATTGTCCTCACGATGAAAATCCTAAGGCGGTCAACCAAAAAATACTCAACTGGCTGTCTGTGTTGTCTGTATTAAATTAGCTAGCTCAAAAAGCTTAAAAAGTCAGGAGAAGATAATTACTCCTGACAGTTTTTTAGTTAACTTATTTTAATCTTCATGATCTTCAAAAGGATCTCCTAGTTCAGCTGATGGTGGGCCAAAAGCTGTGTAAATAGAAAATCCAGTGATAATGACTAACACAGCCCCGATACTGATGCTAAGAACTATTGCGGGTTCCATAAGTATATATAAATTATGATTACTCTTCCTTTATAATATTACAGAAGATTACAAAAAACTCGATATTACATCATTAGTAGACTATGTCACAGCAAACTCGTTTGGGAAATCTTCTCAAACCTTTAAATTCTGAATATGGTAAAGTAGCTCCAGGTTGGGGAACAACTGTATTGATGGGAGTCTTTATGGTTTTATTTCTGGTTTTCCTCTTAATTATTTTGCAGCTTTATAATTCTTCTTTGATATTAGAAGGAGTTAATGTGGACTGGAGAAGTTTAAGTCGATAGACACTATAACCTCACATCTATTAACTATTGAATTAGCTAGTAATTTAGTTTGATCCTCAGCTAATGGCGAGGATCGAGCTATCATTTTATTTATTGAATCTACTAAATATAAAGGAAGTTAACATAATGAACATTTTTGGCATTGGATTACCAGAAATGGCTCTAATCACCATCGTGGCACTGTTAGTATTTGGACCAAAAAAGCTGCCTGAGATTGGTCGTAGCGTTGCCAAAACGATTCGTAGTTTCCAAGATGCTTCTAAAGAGTTTGAAAATGAATTTCAACGCGAGGCACAAAAGCTTGAAGAATCCGTAACTATGAGTGCGAAATTGGAAGCCGGTAAGGATTCGGCTGAATCAGAGATGGCAGATAGCTCATCTGCCACTTCTAAACAGCAGAGTAATAGCTAGCTCAAATTCATCAAATTCACTAGTTTTGACTCGATTACTGACTTGATTGCTTCTAAAGACTGCTCGAATTAAGACTTTCTGCTTCACCTGAAGTTTGAGGTAGATGCAAGCCACATTCCTGTTTTAAGCCGCGAAAACGAGTATCTCTTCCATTGGTATCATCAGCAGTTAGAGGGCGGCTAGAATGCCAATCTCCTACTGTGACATAACCCAAATCGAAATACGGATGATAGGGTAAGTCATAAGCAATTAAATATTGATAAATATCCCGCGCATTCCAATCCAAAATGGGGTGTATCTTGTACACATTCTCTTGTTGCTCAACTCTGGCTAAATTGTGACGATGTTCGGTTTGGTCTTTGCGTAGTCCAGCTAACCAAGCAGTAGCTTTAAGTTCCTGTAATGCTCGTTGCATAGGTTCTACTTTACGGATGCGATCGTAACGGTTAAAAGCTTCTACATCATCTTGTTCCCAGAGTCTACCGTATAAGGCTTCCATTCGGGCTGGAGAAATAGGAGATTGATAAACGTGAAGATTTAGTTCTAATCTTTGAGTCAGTTTTTCGGCAAATTTATAAGTTTCTACGGGTAAATAACCTGTATCGATCCAAATTACAGGAATTTTGGGAACAATCCTGGTCACAATGTGTAACATTACTGCTGCTTGAATGCCAAAGCTAGTACTCATGACCAAACCATCACTAAAAGTTTCAGCACTCCACTCAACCATTGATGATGCTTCTGCATTTTCGAGTTGCTGATTGACTTGAGATAAATCCAGGGGGGGTATTTTAACTGTGGCAGAGACCATTAATTCTAACTCTCTAAATGTTGCTGGTGGTTAATTGGAGGGCTGGGAATAACTTAATTTATAAATTTTAGATTAGACTATCTGATTAGCTTACCTAAAAGCAAACTGATTAGATTTATTATGCTAAATCTCATTATTCCATGTTGCCACTCTTAATTACATAATTACAATTACTATCTGTGGTGAGTATAGCGAACCACTACTACGTTTAACTAGATATTTTCTCAATTTTATCTTCGGCTAAGGAGTGTTTTTTCTCAAGCTCATCTCATCAAGTAAACTAAGCAAAGAAAATCATTATCAAATAACCGACTTAAAGATAAAAAAATGGTTGCAACTACAGGAATTAGCGATCGCTACAGGATCAAAACCAAACAGCTGGATATGCCCCCTCGTTTACTCTTAGGGCCTGGCCCTGCCAATGTTAATCCCAGAGTTTTAGCGGCAATGAGTATTAGTCCCGTAGGACACCTGGACCCTACTTATTTGGCTTTGATGGATGAGATTAGAGATCTCTTACGCTATGCCTGGCAAACTGAAAATGAGCTAACTATCTCTGTTAGTGGGACAGGGACAGCAGCGATGGAAGCCACCATCGCTAATGCAGTTGAACCTGGAGATGTGGTGCTAGTAGGGGTTAAAGGTTACTTTGGTAATCGTTTAGTAGATATGGCAGGGCGTTACGGTGGTGATGTACGCACCATGACTAAGCCTTGGGGTCAGGTATTTAGCTTGGAAGAAATTAAAACTAATTTAGAAACCCACAAACCAGCCATCTTAGCTTTAGTTCATGCAGAAACTTCTACAGGGGCGCGTCAACCACTAGAAGGGGTAGCTCAATTGTGTCGTCAACATAATTGTCTAATGCTGGTAGATACAGTAACTAGTCTTGGTGGTGTCCCTTTGTATATTGATGATTGGGGCATTGATTTAGCCTATAGCTGTAGCCAAAAAGGCTTAGGTTGTCCTCCTGGGGCTTCTCCTTTTACCATGAGTAGCCGTGCCCTTGAGAAATTAAATAACCGACCTCAAGCTGTTCCTAACTGGTATTTAGATATGACCCTATTGGCTAAATACTGGGGCGAACAACGAGTGTATCATCACACTGCACCGATTAACTCTAACTATGGTTTACGGGAGTCTCTACGTTTAGTCGCCGAAGAAGGATTAGAACAACGTTGGAAACGGCATCAACAGAATGCTGAAATGTTATGGTCGGGTTTAGCGGAAATAGGTTTAAGTTGTCATGTAGATAAGGAGTTTCGTTTACCTACCCTAACTACTGTAAGAATTCCCGATGGAGTAGATGGGAAGGCGATCGCTCTTAAACTTCTTACTGAATATAATATCGAAATTGCTGGCGGTTTAGGTGAATTGGGTGGTAAAGTCTGGCGTATTGGTTTGATGGGTTATAATAGCCGTCCTGAAAATGTCTTATTGCTATTAGATGCTTTAGAAAAAGTTCTTAAGTCTTAATCTAGGAAGTAAATAGCTTTGTTGGGTTAGCGCAATTGGTAACCCAACCTACAAAATTAATACTGGTTACTAATTACTTAGACTGATACTCAACTAACTGCCAATACCGATCGTCTCCAGGGAATTTAGCGATTACCACAGTTTTACCTGATTTTATCTCAACATTACCTGCAAAGTAATTACCGTAGCCATTTAAGGGAGTCCATTTTTTAGTGTTGGTATTTACTACCTGAACATCGATCGCCTGAGGAACTACTAGATTAAAATAAGTTGACCAGTTGGGTTTTAAATCTGCTGTTAGGGGTTCAATTAAACTTACCTGATGTTGATTGAAATGACCGTATATTTTGGGTAATTTAGCAGTAGAATTGGCGGCTTCAATTTGATAGTTAATTACTTCACCATATTGTCCTGGGTCGTCATTTTCTTTGGCATAAATATTTAAGTCATAAATTCCTGCTACGGGAGGGGCAATACTAATAACTAAATTATCACCCTGGCGGTTAACTAAGGTTACCCTTTCCGATAGTTCCTGTGTTCCTTGTTTAACGTTTGCCAAAGCAACAATATTTTGAGGAGCTTTGAGTTTAATATCTACTCTATTTTGAGCTTCAATTTTATAGTTATTATGACTAACTAACTCTAATCCTAAGTTATAAAAATGGTCAGAAATACTAGGTAAATTATCAAATTCTTCTCTCGTATAAGCTTCTGCTAATAATTGCCATCCCCGATCTGTCGGAAAATGATTATTGATAAATTCATTAGGTGCAGTGGCAAAATAATAGGGCTTATAGTTAGCTATAAACTTCTCATCCCTTACTGAACCTGCCCCCCAAGTAGCATCTAATAAATACCAAGCATCATCAATTTTTACAGCATTCCAAGCATGATTAATATCTTGAAATTTTTCTTGCTCAGGAGTTGCTCCTTTAGCGTATCCTGCAACAATTACGGACTCTAAATTCATAGCTTTGGCTAAAGCAAAATAGAGATTACTATACCCAGAACAAATTGTAGTGCGATCGCGTAACACTTTTTGGGGATTAACATCAGGATAGTTATCATTATTAACTGCATCTAAAAATGCAGCAACGTCATAAGTAATGTGTTGCGTTACCCAGGCATAAATAATCCTGGCTTTTTCTATTTCGGTGTCAGCGTTCTGTGCCAAGATGTTGGCTAATTCTTCTATAGATGTACCTGAGTAGTTAAGTTCTTTAGCAATGCGATCGATTTCTGAAAAGTCTTGTTGGGCAATTTTATCAGTTGAACCTAGCTGAATTGGCTGATATTCACTGCTAGGAAAAATGTCTGACTGTAGAGAAACTAATTGTTGATTATTAAAAGACTTCAAAGCAGTTTGGATATTGCCGACTGTTAGTAATAGAGATACACCTAAAACAGTACCCACCAACCAGCTACTTGATTGTTTAGCTTTCTGGTTTTTGTTAGGCTGGAGTTTTAAGTTTCGCTTGGCAGTCATAAGAAATTAGTTTCAACTTAAGAGAAAAAGCATTGATTCTCTCAGAATAAGTTGAAACTTAATTGTCTCGAAGCGATCTCGATTACAAACTAATTGTGAGACTGAGCATACATAGCCTTTCTCAAATCGCTGATTTAGAGCTAATATCCTACTAAAATTAAAATTAATTAGTATTTAATTAGTATTAATTAATATTATTTTGATCAAGAAAAAATCATATATAAAATCATACCAGCAACACAAATAATACAAAGTAACTGCATGGCAAACAGATACTTAATACTTAGTTTTAATCGCTCTTGAGTATGATTCATACGATCGACTTTAAATTGTAGATGTGAATCATGATCGTGTAACAATGCCATTCTATTTTTGAGCAGACTTGTGATTTTATATTCTAGATTTTCTTCTACATTTTCTTCTACATTATTACTTTGTGTTGCTTCTATTTGTTCTATTTTATTATCTAATTTACTAATAGATTTATACAAATAAACTATTTTTCTTTTAAGCTCTTGGTTGTCTTGAGATTCTGATTCGGTTCTAATAATTTTATGGAGATATTTTTCAGTTAATTCTACGCTTAGTTGAAAATAGCCTTGATGAACATAGCAAATTGCATTTTTAAGTTCTTGAGGCGTAGTAGTTTTGAGTAAATAACCTTTTGCTCCATTTTTTAATGCTTGACTAAGATGTTGTTCATTATCATGAACGGTTAAGATCAAAACTTTAGTTGCCGCAAATTTTTGGGTGATGATTTTGGTCGCTGTCAAACCATCCATCTGGGGCATTTCAACATCCATTAATACTACATCTGGCTGTAGATTGGGAATCTGCTGAATCGCTTCACGACCATTTTCAGCAAAACCAACTATCTCAATCTCATTTTCTGATTTTAAATAGGTTTCTATCAGTCTATGAGTCAGATTTTGATCGTCAACAACAAGAACATTAATCATGCAAAATTACAACACAATATTAGATATATTCTAGAGGCATTAGGTTTATATTAGTCGGTTGCAAGTAACTGTCAGTATACATATTGTGCAGTATACAAGCTACTTTTGCCCATTTTGGTAATATAAATTACTAAGATTCTCGCTCGCTTGATAGAATTCTGTTTTTTTAGGCCTTATATTGTTTCATTGGCTGCTAAATAGTCACTTTTAAAGCATAAAAACCTATAAAAGTAATTATTTTCCCAATAGCTCTGATTTTAGGTTAACCAGGTACTTAACCAAATAGCGATCGTACTTAAACTTACTCCAATGACGACTGCTAAAGGCAAGATAATTCCTGTTTGGGTCATCTTAACTATAGGAATAGAAATAGCCATCATCCCTGTTGCCAAACCCCAGATAATAGCTGTACTGCCAATTTTTGCACCTTGTCCTTCCATGAATTATTTTTACCTCAACTAAGTTCACTTTATTTATTAAGTCATAACTTGACTAAATAACGTTAGTTTTTACCCTAAAATTTCAGATTATGCTTATGCCCTATAGAACGAACCCTAAGCATACTTGTATTGCTTAAAACTAAGTTTTTATTTTCCTGCTATGGATCGAGACTAAGGCGATCGCTAATCATATCGCTCATAGGCAGCTACAATTTTCTGTACTAAAGGATGACGTACCACATCAGCTTGAGTTAATTCACAAAAAGCAATTCCTTCAACCTGACGTAATATTTTCCGCGAGACAATCAAACCTGAATCTTGATGAGTAGGTAAATCAGTTTGGGTAATATCTCCTGTTACCACCATTTTAGAACCAAATCCCAAACGGGTTAAGACCATTTTTAACTGAGCAGGAGTAGTATTTTGCGCTTCATCTACAATCACAAAAGCATCAGATAAGGTACGTCCTCGCATATACGCCAAAGGAGCGACTTCAATCTTACCTCTTTCAATTAAGTCAGGAATCTTTTCTGCGTCAATAAATTGATATAAAGCATCGTACAGAGGACGTAAAAAAGGATTGACTTTCTCTTGTAAATCCCCAGGTAAAAACCCCAGCTTTTCTCCTGCCTCCACCGCAGGACGAGTCAAGATAATTCTTTCACATTCATCACTTAGTAAAGCTTTAACTGCTAACACCGCAGCTAAGAAAGTTTTCCCCGTCCCCGCAGGACCAATGCCAAAAGTGATATCGTGTTTTTGGATTGCTTTGATATATTGTTTTTGTTTAAAAGTCTTAGCTCTAATGACTTCACCTCTTTTAGTCCGAGCCAAGACATTTTTTTGAAGATCGCTATATTCATCTGTTCTGCCTGTATCGATCGCCTGAAACGCTGTCAAAATGTCAGGCTCATATAGAGCTTTTCCCACTGACCATAGTGGCTTGAGAGTTCTAATTGCTGTAGCACACCGTGTAACCGCTTTTTCTTGACCCTTAACTAATAAATCTTGCCCCCGCAGTATTAACTGCACTCCCGTATGACGAGATAATAGTTTAAGGTTATGCTCATTTGTTCCAGCTAAGGCGATCGCGCTTTCGTTACTTGGTAGTTGAATGGTTTGAGACGTTTGTGTCATTCCCAATTTTAGACTTTAACCTTCATTCTACAAGTTCTAGCAAGTGGAGGTTACACAATCAGAAACTTTATCAGTAAAACTTGTTTATTTAAAGACTTTTGATTTAATTATTAGATTTATAATTTTAATTTGCTTCTCAGATAACCTCGATAACTATTTTCAAAAATTATTATTGATTACTATTTTCTTAGGCCGACTCTGGCTTACGATAGGAAGCCGGATGAAGAATTAAATCTACGGTGGAACGTTTCTCTACCATTGATTCGGTGATAGTACATTTATGGATATCCTTACGCGAAGGAATTTCATACATCACATCCAGCATTAATTCCTCGACAATACCCCGTAAAGCTCTTGCTCCAGTTTTACGTCGATAGGCTTCTTTGGCCAAGGCTTTAATAGCAGCATCTGTAAATTCCAGTTGGATATTATCCATACCCAAAAGTTTTTGATACTGTTTGACAATAGCATTTTTGGGTTTAGTTAATATTTGTACCAACGTAGCTTCATCTAGAGGCTCTAAAGCGGCGGTTACAGGAATTCGTCCCACGAATTCAGGAATCATCCCAAACTTGACTAAGTCATCTAATTCTAGTTTTTGCAAGATATCAGCAGTCCGCTTTTCTTTAGAAGGGGGATTTTCCCCTTTTTGAATAAAGCCGATGGATTTCTTACCTAAGCGACGTTCTACTACCTTATCTAAACCAACAAATGCACCACCGCAGATAAACAGGATATTTTTGGTATCAATTTGAATACAGTCTTGATAGGGATGCTTACGACCACCTTGAGGCGGTACATTAGCTACTGTCCCCTCTAACATCTTTAATAATGCTTGCTGTACCCCTTCTCCTGAAACATCACGGGTAATGGAAGCATTTTCGCTTTTACGGGCAATTTTGTCGATTTCGTCAATGTAGATAATACCTCTTTGAGCTTCTTCGACATCTAAATCAGCCACTTGCAATAAACGCAATAAAATATTTTCTACGTCTTCGCCAACATACCCAGCTTCAGTAAGAGTTGTGGCATCTGCCACGGCAAATGGCACTTGTAAGACTTTAGCTAATGTTTGAGCTAAGAGGGTTTTACCACAACCTGTAGGACCAATCAGTAATACGTTAGATTTCTGTAATTCTACAGGATCTTCTGCATCTTTGGTTTTATTAGCTAAACTTAGACGCTTGTAATGATTGTATACTCCAACAGAAAGAACTTTTTTCGCTTCTTCTTGACCGATGACATGTTCGTCTAAACAGCTTTTAATTTCAATTGGTTTGGGAATATTACCAAAAGAAATACCACCTGCTTTAGATTTCCTCTTCTTAGGTGGCTTCGCTTCTGAGTTGCTAGATGTAGCAGAAGAGGTTACAACAGCTCCTTCTTCAATCAACTCCTCATCTAGAATTTCGTTACACAGTTCGACACATTCATCACATATATATACCCCAGGGCCAGCGATTAGTTTTCTTACTTGCTCTTGAGACTTTCCGCAAAACGAACATTTTAGATGGGAGTCGTATTTAGACATATATACCTCGTGCTAATAGGGCGACGTTACATAGTAGGTGAATCTGCCGCTTCTGACTTGGTGATGACTTTATCAATTAAGCCATATTCCACAGCGTCTTCTGAAGACATATAGAAATCCCTTTCCGTATCGGCAGCTATCTTATCAAAAGGTTGACCAGTATGTCCTGCAATTAGTTCATTAAGTCTTTGTTTGATATAAAGAATTTCTTTAGCTTGAATTTCAATATCTGTTGCTTGTCCTTGCGCTCCTCCTAAGGGTTGGTGAATCATAATCCGCGAACTGGGCAAGGCCATCCGCTTTCCTTTTGTACCACCCGATAACAAAAATGCCCCCATGCTAGCAGCAATTCCATAACAAATTGTTACAACATCTGGTTGAATTTGTTGCATGGTATCGTAAATTGCCATTCCTGAATAAACCGATCCTCCTGGAGAATTAACATAGATTTGAACATCTTTTTCGGGGTCTTCTGCTTCTAGATACAATAGCTGAGCCACAATAGAATCGGCGACTTTATCATCAATAGCTGTACCTAAGAAAATAATTCGCTCCCGTAGGAGACGGGAATAAATATCAAAGGCACGTTCACCAATACCCGATTGCTCTACCACCATCGGCACGACATTACCAACAGTTTGAGAAGAGTATATTTCAGGAATATTATTACTAACAAGAAAGCCGTAGGGCGAAAGCGATTCCAGCATAGATTTTTGCCAAAAATTTGTCACTAAATTAATGTAATGATTTGTTAATTAACCGCGCATAATTATGCTTAGTTGAGAGATATATATTTAACTCTATTTATTTATTATGCCTTAACTAACTTTATCGGTAATGGTGAGGAAAACTACCAATGAGGAATTAGAGTCTAAGAACATTAATTTAAGCTCCGCGCTCCGCTTCCTCAAGAGACAATTGTATTACTTAGAATTTATTACTCAGAATCTTCAACTACTTCAACTTCGACAGTTTCGACTTGTTCGTTAGATTCTTCTTCGTCTTCAGATTCCTCTTCATCTTTAGATAATGAACCTTCAGGAACAAGTTCTACCTGAGCTTTATCCCGCAACCAATTATAAGTATTTTCGCTTAGCAGATCTTCAGTGACCATTGTATTTAAGCGTTCCTCATCAACTTCTTGTCCAGCTAATTCTGGACGAATTTCGGCTATTTTGGCATTGATTGCGGCTTCATCAGGTTCTAACCCTTCTTTTTTGGCAATTTCTTGGATAATTAATGATTTTTTAAGATTGGTTATTGCCTCTGGACGAGCATTATCCCGCAACATTGGTACGTTGTCAGAATTAAATAGTTTTCTAACATCCAATCCCATTTGTTGCATTTGCATTAGGGTTTTAGTTAAAACGTTGGTAACTTCTTCCTGGATCTTTGATTCGGGTAAATCGATGGTATTTTGTTCTAAGAGAGCATCAGCGATCGCCTCATTAATATTACTCTTGGTTTGGTTCTCCGCTTGCTCTTTAAACTGTTGCTCTAAAGACTCGCGATAAGCAGCCATCGTCTCGAACTCTTCATCGCTGACATCCTGAGCAAAATCATCGTCTAATTCAGGTAACTCTTGAGTTTTGAGTTCATTTAAGGTGATGCTAAAAACAGCTGGTTTACCTGCCAAATCTTCTTGAGGGTAGTCATCAGGAAATGTTACTGCCACCTCTTTAGTTTCTTCCGGCTTCATTCCTGCAATCCCTTCCACCATGCCAGGAATAAGCTTGCCTTCTACTAATTCTACTTGGAAATTAGTAGCACTACCACCTTCTATTTCTTTGCCTTCTTCTCCTACCGCAGTAAGTGTTCCTTTAAAATCGACAAAAGCTACATCTCCCATTTGGGCAGGACGATCATCTACAGGAACTAAATCAGCTTTTTGCTGACGACGCTGCTCAATAAAATCATCAACTTTTTCTGGTTGATAGACTACCTCTTCGGCTTTAACACTCAAGCTAGTGTAATCAGCAAGTTCTAACGTTGGAGGAACATCTACTGCTACAGAAAAAGTTATGGCATCTCCTGGATTATACTGTCCTAATAATTCTTCAAAATCAGAACGTAAATTGGGCTGACCAAGAGCTTCAATTGACTCTTGTTCAATCGCCTCTTGTAAAGATTTTTGAATTAGTTCCTCTAAAGCGGCGGCTTTGATACGTTCGTTGCCAATTCTTTGTAGCAAGACTTGACGCGGTACTTTTCCTTTGCGAAACCCAGGAATATTGCTGGAACGGGAAAGGTTTTGCACCATTTTTTCATAGGCATTGCGAGATGCTTCGGGGGCAATTTCTATATTTAAGCCTACTTGACTTTCAGGAAGTCTCTCCTGGGTTACTTTCATTTCCTGCTTCTATCTCAAAACTTATTGGTTTTATTAGGAATTTTGGTAGTTAGGGGTTAACTTGGATTATAGTTAAAACTCTTGACTCTAATACTTAATAATTATTAGAGGATTATTAGAGAAATTAGACTAGATGACTAATCTGAAATTTATTCTCTAAAACAATTTTTAACAGTTATTCCCTATTAGCCACTAGTCATCATAGTATATCTATCGAACGAGCTACACTTTTTCTTTAATTACGTTCTACGTTTGTGTTACCAAATTCAGTTAGACCGTAATTGTAAACTGTTTTACTTCACTATTGGAGGAGGTAAATTTTAACTCATTAGAATTAAGACATTATGATAGGATTAACCGATACTTAGTTAGGTAAGCTAAAAAATAAATATTCTATTCATCTATATCAGTTATTCTTTATATTTATCATTTAAGCTCAAAAGCTATTAGCAGCAGGGCAAGACAAAAAAAATTTTTATAAGTTTAAATTCTAATCACACATTAAATCACACAAGTAAATCACTTAAACGTAAGTAAACATTAAGTCATGGAGGTTTGTTTAATTGTCTAGAGATGTAAATGTAGCTATTTTGGGAGCGACTGGCGCAGTAGGTAAAGAACTATTAGAGTTGCTTGCCGAGCGAAGGTTTCCCCTCCAAGAATTGAAGTTGTTAGCCTCACCACGTTCTGCTGGTAGCAAAATTGTCTTTGACGGCAAAGAAATAATTGTAGAAGCAGTTAGCGAGCGCTCTTTTGAGGGGGTAGATATTGTTCTGGCTTCGGCAGGTGGCTCTACTTCCAAAGCTTGGGCAAAAAAAGCCGTAGCAGCAGGTGCAGTAGTTATCGATAACTCTAGTGCTTTTCGACTGGATGATGATGTTCCTTTAGTAGTACCAGAAATTAACCCTGAAGCTGCTGCTACCCACCAGGGAATTATTGCCAACCCTAATTGTACTAGTATTCTCATGGGTGTGGCGATTTATCCTCTACATCAAATACAGCCTATCAAGCGAGTGGTTGTATCAACCTACCAATCTGCTTCTGGTGCAGGAGCAAGAGCGATGGAGGAAGCTAAAACCCAAGCTAAAGATATTTTGGACGGGAAAGAGCCTCAAGCAGAAATATTACCTTATCCCATTGCCTTTAATTTATTTCCTCACAACTCTCCTCTAAATGACCAGGGATACTGCGAGGAGGAGATGAAAATGGTTAACGAAACACGAAAAATTTTCAACGCTCCTGAATTAAACGTTACTGCTACTTGTGTCCGTGTGCCTATTTTGCGCGCTCACTCTGAAGCGATTAACTTAGAATTTGAGCAGCCTTTTGATGTTCAGCAAGCCAGAGAATTAATTGAGACAGCACCAGGAGTAAAACTAGTTGAAGATTGGCAAAGTAACTATTTTCCTATGCCTATAGATGCTACAGGACAAGATCCTGTGTTAGTAGGCAGAATTCGCCAAGATATTTCCCATAATTGCGGTTTAGAATTGTGGCTGTGTGGCGACCAAATTCGCAAAGGAGCGGCTCTTAACGCAATTCAGATAGCAGAATTATTGCTAGAAAAAAACTTGTTAACAACCTCTAATTCGGCAGTCACAGATTACTCCGCAGTAAAAAAACCGAGCCTACTGTGAGCATTGGTTAGTATTTAGCGAGCAGATGCGTTTGTCTGGAAATAACAATCAACAACTAGTAATAAGAAATCAATGAGTGACGAACCCTTTGGTAGAGTAATTACGGCAATGGTAACGCCCTTTGATGAGGATGGCAGCGTTAACTATGCAGTAGCAGAAAAACTGGCGGTTCATTTGGTAGAAAATGGTAGTGACGGTCTGGTAATTTGTGGTACTACGGGAGAATCCCCCACTTTGAGTTGGTCAGAAGAATATGAGTTGTTTAAAGTAGTTAAGCAGGCAGTTGGTACTAAGGCGAAGATTATTGCAGGGACTGGTTCAAATTCTACTTCCGAAGCGATCGCCGCCACCCAAAAAGCCGCTAAACTAGATTTGGATGGTTCGTTGCAAGTAGTGCCATATTACAATAAGCCTCCCCAGTCTGGGTTATATAATCACTTTAGAGCGATCGCCCAAGCCTGCCCAGACTTACCGATGATGTTGTATAATGTACCAGGAAGGACTAGCCGTAACATAGCTCCAGAAACAGTAGCTAATTTAGCTCAAATTGGTAATATAGTTGCAATTAAGGAAGCTAGCGGCGATTTAGAGCAGGCTTGCAAAATAAGAGTGCTAACTCCATCTACGTTTGCTATTTATTCAGGGGAAGATGTCTTGACTTTACCTCTACTGAGTGTAGGTAGTGTTGGCGTGGTTAGTGTTGCTTCCCACCTAGTAGGCAACCAAATGCAAGAAATGATTCAAGCTTTTATTAAAGGTAAGAACCAACAAGCTAGGGCAATTCAAGTTAATCTTTTTCCTTTGTTTCAGGCTTTATTTATGACTACAAATCCAATTCCTGTTAAAGCAGCTTTAAATTTACAAGGTTGGAATGTGGGCAAGTTGCGAACACCTTTATGTGAGCTACAATTAGATTTATTAGAAAATTTAAAAATAGTCTTAAAAAAACTAGATCTAGTTTAGTTCTGTTGTTTGGTAATTTATCTCAAAAAACAAGCTAATCAGGCCAGCAAAATAATTTAAGTTAACTGTTGTCAGTCAAAAATTATTTGTTATAGATAGAAATCAAACTATATTTCTGCCTGATTCTACTGAATATAGTTATTTGCATTTATTATGAATGATTATTTATCTTGATAATTTTATCAATTGCTATTAGCAAACTTAAAGAATTGTTAGACAAGTCAGATTTTTTAATACTTAGAAAGAACTTCACGCAATAAATTCTAAGTCAAATTTACAGTTTTTATCGATCGAATAAAAAAGTACCAATAACCAAATACAGGAAAACCATATGAGTAAAGTAATCAAAAAAGCCAACAAGCCAACCGTAAAAATTATTCCCTTAGGTGGGCTACATGAAATTGGTAAAAATACCTGTATTTTTGAATATGAAGACGATATTATTCTGCTGGATGCAGGATTAGGTTTTCCTTCAGATCAGATGCATGGTATTAACATTGTATTACCAGATACAACTTATTTAAGACAGAATGCCCATCGCATTAAGGGCATGATTGTTACTCACGGTCATGAAGATCATATAGGCGGCATCGCTTATCACCTAAAGCAGTTTGATATACCTGTGATTTATGGGCCAAGATTGGCAATGTCTCTGTTGAGCGACAAATTAGAAGAAGCGGGAGTTAGCGATCGCACTACCCTTAAAAGCGTTGTTCCCAGAGAAATTGTTCAGATTGGTCAACATTTTCGGGCTGAGTTTATTCGTAATACCCACTCTATTGCCGATAGCTTTAGTGTTGCTATTCATACTCCTATTGGTATAATTATCCATACAGGAGACTTTAAAATCGACCATACTCCCGTAGATGGAGAACATTACGATCTGCAAAAACTAGCAGAACACGGTGAAAAAGGCGTATTATGTTTGCTGAGTGATTCGACTAACGCTGAAGTACCAGGACACACTCCCTCCGAGCGTTCAGTGTATCCCAATCTCGATCGCATCTTTGGTCAGGCAGAAGGACGTTTGATGGTGACAACTTTCTCCTCTTCAGTGCATCGGGTAAACATGATCCTAGACCTAGCTCAAAAACATGGTCGCAAAGTAGCAGTAGTAGGACGTTCGATGCTCAACGTAATCGCTCATGCACGGAAGCTGGGGTATATCCAATGTCGTGATGATATCTTTGAACCACTGCGTTCAGCCAATCGTTTACCAGACAATAAAATACTCATCCTAACTACTGGCTCACAAGGAGAAACTCTAGCAGCGATGACTCGGATCTCCAAGGGTGAACATCGACAAATTAAAGTTAGAGAAGGAGACACGATTGTATTTTCAGCTAACCCAATTCCTGGTAATACTATTGGAGTAGTTAATACTATCGATCGCCTGATGATGCAAGGAGCAAAAGTAATTTATGGTCGTCGCCAAGGAATTCACGTTTCAGGTCATGGTGCGCGGGAAGATCACAAGTTAATGCTCAATTTAACTAGACCCAAATTCTTTGTGCCTGTTCACGGTGAACATCGAATGCTGGTAGAACACGCAGGAATGGCTAAGGCAATGGGTATTCCTGAAGAAAATATTGTAATAATTAAAAACGGTAATATCATTGAGCTTACCGAAAATAGTATTGGTATCAATGGGGAAGTTCCCTCTGGTATTGAATTAGTAGACCGTGCAGGTATTGTTCAAGATGATGTGATGAAAGAAAGACAGCAGTTAGCTGAAGATGGAGTAGTTACTGTTGCCGCGGCGATCGATTGGTCTGGTACATTAGTTGCGCCTCCTGCTTTACATTTGCGAGGGGTAGTAACATCAGTTGAGAAATCTTTACTACAACAATTGGTAGTAAGAACTGTAGAAAGAATTTTGAGCGATCGCTGGAGCGACTTTAGCTATATTGACAATGGTGAAACTGAAGTCAACTGGACAGAGGTTCGTCTGGAAATAGAAGCTGGTTTACAACGGCTAATGAAGAGAGAACTACGCAGCCGCCCTTTAGTAGTATTTTTATTACAAACTCCTGAAAAGCAACCTACTAGGCTGACTAGAAGAAGAAAACGTTCTAGTTCTTCTACTGCTAGCACTCCTGCCCCTGTAATCTCTCGTCGTTCTTAACTACAAGAAGAAAGCTAATATTTTCTCAATCGTCTAACTAGAAATGAAATAAACACAGAAATAAACACAATAAAAGCGTTACTTGCTCTAATGACAGGTAACGCTTCTTAAGTAAGTAGACAGAAGATCAAATAGTAGACTTTTTAAGTCAACCTCCAATATTTCCGTGAAGTCAAGTAATAAGTTTTAAATAATAAATAATAAGTTAGGATTTCCTATTTATTGGATGGTCGGAAATTTAGTTATTAGACGGGTAGATTAAAAGGTATATTTTGGTTAAGAATATTAGTTTGATGTGGAAGTCGCAGAGGATTGAGTTGTTTGAGTTGCGGTTGTGCCAGTTACAGCTCGATTTTGATTAACCACCGTGCTTGAGGAAACACTACCTTGCTGTTGAGCAATAGGTGCAGGTGCTACTTGTTGAGGTATTACTTGTTGAGGTCGAGCTACAGGTGCAGGTGCTACTTGTTGAGGTATTATTTGTTGAGGTCGAGCTACAGGTGCAGGTGCTACTTGTTGAGGTATTACTTGTTGAGGTCGAGCTACAGGTGCAGGTGCAGAACCATAACCAGAAGGCAAACAATTAGAAATACAAAGGTTAAGCCTGTTGCCGTTAGCGTTGTTTGTACCAAGATTATACTCAGGTCCAGTTGGAGTTGGAACAGGGACAGGAACTCGTTGTTGAATAACTTGGGGTTGAGGTTGTTTACTTCTGACTAGAGCGTTTAATGCTCCAGCAGCTATATCTAAAAGTTGGGCTGATGCTGGTTGAGGCTGAGCTACAGTAGCTACAGTGGCGGTTAAAGCGATCGCTAATCCTGTGTTGAATTTACGGTTAGTTCTTTTCATTAGACTTGTCCTCACTTACTTAATCTATTTAATTGATTGAATTACCTATCTAATATGTTCAAAGCAATTGACTTATGCAGATTGACAAAAAAAAGGCTATAGATTATGGGGCACTGGTTCCGTTATATGTGGCCCTACCAATCTTTTCTACGTCTGGCTTAGAGCAATAATGGGCTCCAATAAAACTAGACAAAACTGGACAGGCTTTCTGCTAGTAAGGGTTGTAACCTACTCGTTGTGGGGGACAAATCGCCCTTTATTAATATTTTTGTACTAAAAAAGAGGCCAAATACTGGGGCGATTTGTCCAAGCCTGTCCAGTTTTGTCTAGTTTTATTGGAGCCCAAACGTAGGACTTCTCGTCCGACCGCAGAAAAGT
>JAAUYG010128652.1_pt1 | contig 25348 bp, 18 predicted proteins | sample 7278091 | NCBI WGS metagenome assembly JAAUYG01 (sample SAMN14350201, study PRJNA611818) | marine sediment metagenome | isolation source: surface marine sediment (0.6m) | place: French Polynesia: Moorea | collected 2018-08 | reverse complement strand
ACCCCTACCAAATCCACGATCCATTCCGGGAAAATTCAAGCCACCGATGATTACCCTGGCGCCTTGTTTTTGAATGGTTTCGACAATTTGCTTCAAATTGTCAAAGGCGTTTTTTTTAGGGACACCGTTTTTTAAATCATTTCCCCCCAGCGTAATAAGAACAAAATCTGGATCGATCGATATAACAAACCATTCCAGCCTCCATAGCGCAGTTATCGTCGTATCACCTGGAATACCTTTGTTTATAACCGCTCTGCCGATTATTTTTGACAATTGCGATGGGTAATCCATGCCTTTACTGGCTCCGGTACCGTAGGTCAAGCTGTCGCCGAAACAGATAATTTTTCCAGTATTCGATCGTATCGACGCAATAGGACGCTTTTGCTGTCCGGGTTGCACTATTGGCGTTGGTTCGGGAGGTGACGTGGTGTGTACATTCTCTGATTCTGAAATGACCACATCCGGTTTTGAATGACTCACAATATTACCAAATTCAATCGACCCAACAGTATGGGCCATTGCTGTATAGGATAATTCTTTTGATTCTTTGCTCTCGCCTGAGTCAGTAACCACTGTAATGATAAAATAATAAGTTTTACCAGGCTTCAATTGTTTGATTGTGTAGGGATTGGGCACGTTACTGTACATTGTGCTTCTAAGCGTAGTGATGCCTGGTGAAGTAGATACATAGATGTTGTATGAGATAGCGCCTGGGACTTCGTCCCAGGACAACGTCACTTTGCCGCTCTCAAGTGTACTTGCTGAAGGGATATCTCGACTGCTACAACCAATCATGATGGCGCAAAGAGACAATAGGCAATAAATAATGATGGCTCTATGGAACCGAGACATAAGATCTCCAAGACAAATTTAATCTGATAAAATTAGTTTCTGATTACACGTAGCTCTTGTCAATATATTGCGCTGAATCAAAAATTTTAACCAATAATAATCACACTATATGCGAAGCCAATAAAACTTGTGATCACGGCCAGCGGTACAACCCAGTGTATCTGGCCCCATTTTCGATATTTGATATGGATATCAAATGGTTACCTTTGAAAATGACCCCATCTCAGAACTTGACCAAGGGAGGTGGCCAAGAAAGTTTCAAAAGCGGTCACCATTTGGATCGATTACCACAGAGACCATTACAAAAAATACGGTAAAAATGTGTCACCAATTAACAGTCATTTATCTGACGATTGCTGATTTAGTCCATTTTCAACGAAAATCAATAATTATGGAGTGTTTTTCGAAATTATTACATTCCAGAAATTTTCAACCGTCGTGTCAATTATCTTGATTAGCTCCTCACGGGGCTCAGTCATTGTGGCTTTGTTCGATTCATGGATAAATCTACCGGTTTTGATATCAACCATCCAGGTTTTTAAATCTCTCAGATTATACTGGTCAGTCAACTTATTCTTGGCTCTAACCCGGCCGACCAATACAGCATCAACATCAAGTTTTTTCCCTATCCTAACGATATTATCGATATCAGGTCCAGATTTTTGCCAAATTTCATCCTTGTGGCTCATGTAAACATCATCACTTTCAAGCCAAGTCACCGAGTGTCCTTTGTCCCTTTTATAATAGGATGCAGTCAGAACCATTTCGGGCCAGCTGGCAATAGCCATTGAAGTTCGATTTTGAATAGTCGTACGCAAATTACCGGCCGTACCCTCTAGCTCCCATCGAAAAAGAGCAACGCTATAACCAGGTCGAGATGTGATTATAGAATTTTCGATCGTTTTATATTTTTGATAAAATACTTTGGCCTCTGAAGCAAATGCACCTTCAGGATAAGAATCAAGATAGGCTTTATACATTCTGGAGTCTTTGCTGTCTTTAATCGACTGCCAGTATATTAGTTCAATCTGTTGAGCGTCCGATTCATTGAAATCGAATGCCTGAATGGAAGTCACGAAAACACACATGATAAGGTATAGCCCTATGAATAAGAGGGATGTAAAGACTACTTCGGAGCGAGAAATCAATTTCGCTAGGCCCATATAAGCTCCATGGATGCAGGACAATGGTTTTTCAATTTAAAAATGACGTGGACGGCAGCATCAAATTATCGGCTTATGTATTATGACGCAGATAGTTTGTAGGGACGATTAATTTACTGTATTAAAAATACTTCCAGCGCCGTTTCTCTTATACAAAATTGATCATTCCTCATCGGTAGAAACACTGTCGACCGACAAGACTGCGAACCCTTGAGGGTGTCCCTTTAGAGCTTATTGTGTTAACAGAATGCATACTTGGGAACTATTACTGAGAATTTTTCGAAATTATTTCTATCCAGAAATTTTCAACTGTTCTGTCGATCATCTTGATTAGCTCTTCAAGGGGCGCAGTCATTTGGGCTTTGTTCGATTCATGGATAATTCTACCGGTTTTGACATCAACCATCCAGGTTTTCAGATTTCTCAGAATATACTGGTCAGACCACTTATTCTTAGCTCTGATCCGGCCGATTAATACGGCATCGACATCAAGCTCTTTCCCTATCCTGACGATACTATCGATATCAGGCGCGGATTCCTGCCATATTTTATCTTTCTGGCTCATATAAACTTCATCATCCCTAAGCCAAACCACCGAGTGTCGTTTATCGTTTTTATAATGGGAAGCAGTCAAAGCCATTCCGGGCCAATTAGCAATAGCCATGGATGTTCGATTTTGTATAATGGTATTCAAATAACCAGCATCCTCTTCTAACTTCCATTGAAAAAGAGCAACGTTATAACCAGGTGTCGATGTAATTGTAGCTTCTTCGTTCGTTTTGTATTTTTCATAAAACAATTTTGCTATAGGAGCAAATTTACCATCAGAATATGAATCGAGGTAGGCTTTGAACATTTTGGAGTCTTTACTGTCTTTAATGGACTGCCAATATACTATTTCGACCTGTTGCGGATTAGATTTATTGAAATCGAAAGCCAGAGTGGAGGATGCGAAAATACACATGAAAATGTATAGTCCTAAAATCAAAAGGGAGGTGAAAACCACTTCAGAGCGATAAATCAGCGTCGTTCGTTCCATATAAGCTCCTTGGATGCAGGACAACGGTAATGTAGCAGGAGTTGTGACACATTTATACTATCCCACAATAGAGTAACTCACAACAAAAAAAAAGAATGGCAAAGAGGGTGAATAACCGCTGGAGATTAGTACTATTTTTTCTACTTTACATCCATGGTTTTTATCGCACAGGGCCACCCGACCACGATTCTGATAAACGGTATATCGAATGTGGAATTCGGCGAATAAATACCGTTATTCAGTTGGACGCAAATTATTCAATAGGGCCGAACAAAACCCTGCAAAAAATATTATTGATTATGCCGGCTCGAGAAGGGGGAGCGCTGAATGGTCTCTTCAAAAGTCGCTGATACAACGCGTATTGTCACGTTAGCGCTCTTGGAAAATCTTAAACGAAGCATATCAAATTTGTCAATACGAAAAAGTATAGGGGTCATAAAAAGTATATGGGTCAGGTCTCAACAATAAATATCATACGCCACAGGCAGTTTCGAAAAAAAGCCGAACAATCGGTTTATGTTTGATGTTGAGACCTGCCCCTGTTGTGGTTTTCATCGTTCTTTGAAAAATTGTGTTGGTAACGTTTGAGTTCAGCGGTTTGGCTTTCCGGAGCGTAGCAGGGCAAAGCCGAATCCGCAGAATCGTTTATTTAGCCCTCGATAGCCGGGTTCATTGAGTAGGTCCCCATGTACGACGCACTCGCCAGAATGTGGCCCTCCATAGCCTCCAACGCTTCTTGACCGGTGAACTCACCTTGGAGGCCCAACGACTCGACATCGAGTGCAAAGACCTCGAAATGGTAGTGATGTACGATGCTGTCATTCCATGGCGGGCAGGGGCCGTCATAGCCGCCGTAGGTGCCACCCATCTCGGGGTCTCCCGCGAACCATCCCGTGTAATCATTCTTTCCGGTCACACCGTATTGGGTTCGACCTACGGACTTACCTCGCGGGGTGATGCCCCGACTGGCTGCACCCTCGGCCAGACCGGACAAGACGCTAGGAATGTCCACAAGGACCCAATGAAAGAAGTTCACGCGGGGGAGATCAGCGGGAACCTCCTTGCCTTTTTGGTTTACGTCCTCCCCTGACGAAGGGACGTCTGGGTCGTGACAAATGATCGCAAAGGATCTCGTGCCCGCGGGTGCGTTAGACCACCGAATGGCAGGGCTTATGTTGTCGCTTGGAGCGAATGGGCTGTCAGTTCCCGGCCGACCAAAAGCGAATCGAGATGGAATACCAGCACCATGGGTCCATGAATCAATGTGAACGGAAAACTTTTTCTCCATAGTCTGCTCTCCTTTTATATTAAATGAGGTTGGATAACATATAAGATGATGTTCTACAGGGTCGGACTGACAAGTTTGTATGAACAAATCTCAAAATTAATCTAAATGCCCCTGGCGGTGTTGTGAGCCGGCTCAAAATGCACACATACTGCGAGTATGCTTAGCTTACTCGCCGACTCACGCCTTGCCAGAAATCCTAATCTTAATTTTGAGATACGTTCATATTATTTGGTTACTGTATTTCGAACACAGAATGTTGATCCTTTAGATCATTAAATATAATACTTTATGACTTTACTAATTACATAACATTTCAATCTGAAATATATCATTTATACAATCGAAATTTGAGATTTTTCCATTGATAAGTCGTTTAAAGAACAAAACAATGCCAATTCTGAAAGGCCGATTAAAATACCTTTTTAAAAAGGCAGGCTCTTAAATTCAATCAATTCCAATATTCTCGACGTCCGATCTAACCCCTTTGATGGTCTAATTGTTTCGAGGAAAGAAGTTGATCGGTTTTCGGTAAGCGGATTGCGATTGACCAGGCTGGAATCGGGCTCATAGCTATAGGCGAGAAGGGAAACATCGCCCGATTCCCACTGTTTGGTAAGCAGTTTGCCGTAGGTACTCCAGCGACCACGTTGCCCGTTTGGTTGATTTGATCATCCGCTCCCCATCTTTCTTTGCCGTCATAGTGCTTGATTGAAACAGCATAGTGGCTTAGCGCCCCAAAAAAACAAAGCCATCGGCCTGCAATGCCCAGATGATCTGGCTATCGCATATGATGCCCTTAACGCTGTAAACATATTCTCCCTTAAATATATCCACCAACCGCGGGTCAGCGCCTCCTTGGTTTCCATACTGTTGGTGAGCCGAACCTTGTGCTTTACGTCTGCCTGTTGATTGTTTGGCCTGTTGTTGCGGGCCCCATTTTCCATTTACGTCCATCCAGTACCGCCCAGGTTTTATCTGTCCGAGAAAGGAAGCATACGCCTGCAATTCCACCGCAGGAAAATGGCGGCGGTTGATATATACCCCGGTATAGCCACAAGATGCATTCTTTGGCATCCGGCCGAAATCGTAGCCCGGTTTGATGGCGCCCATTGCCAGGCCGCTCATGGCTCCATAGGGTCCCGTCTTCGTGTCATACCTGTACGGTCCAGCAATAGGAGGGCTGCCGTAGGCTAAGGGCGTAGTATTGTATTTGTTGCGGCGTCATTTGCCGACCGTCGATTTGAACTGCACAGGCCCCATAGTGTTGTGCCGCTCTTAAGGCACCGCTGATACCCCGCAAAACATATGAGAGCAGAAGTCAATATTGAACCCGCCTCCATCTGGCTGACTGATTTTGTATCCGACTCGAGAAAAAATGGTACGTTTCTCAGGGGTGGTTGGACCAGATGATGCCTTTTTGAAAGCGTTCACCAGTAGGGATGGGTTTGTATCCAGGGACTCAGCTTAAACTATACTGTAATTTTTTTCCCCAGGGAGATTATCAGTATTAACTGTTCTGTATAATAGTAATCCAAACTTTCATTACAACCTCTGCATGGTATTGTATTGGTAAATTGAAATGGCAATAACTATAGAGTAACCAAAAATACCGAAAGCTTGGTTTGGCATGATGCAGAATAGAATTTTAAACTGATGCTGCATAACGAATTTATTTCATGGGCGGGCGCATAACATTTCGGCAGTCCGAAACTGTTAGACGCCTATTTGATTTATATTACCGGTGTCTTGTTGGCGACCACATCGAAATTATAGCATATCCTATTGATAATGAGTGCAATCCAGTTTGTTCCGCTGACTTGCGACAGAATTTGATGGGTTACGCTATTGTTAGGCGTGCACTGATTCGTGCCCTGTTATCCTGCTAAAATACATACAAGTTCATACAGCATGCCTGTGATCGATAGTTTCATTGACAGTAGACTGATTAATATTCCGCACGATTAACAGATCGTGGAGGCGGGTGGGCTTTGATGGAGGTTGGATTTGGTAAGAGATCATCTCGAGACATTTATGTGAAATAGGGTTAAATCGGTGGCGGTCGTTTAAATCCTTTCTGCAGAGAAGGATACGAGCAAAGGTATGGGGGCTTCGAAGGATCTTTGAATAGGACGAGTTCGCTGATTCCATAGTTCTGCCACAAATTCAGAAAATCTGCTGCGAAATATCGAGTGAAATCATTAAGTGTAAAAATGACAGCGGTCTTCATCGTACTACGCTTTGATTCGGGATGGATGCTTTGCAGGAATTCTGAGAAATTCGATACGTCTCCCTTATCCGTAATCTTTGCCTTTTTATACTTGATGATGACTTTCCTTATATTATCATTGAATGCGTCTCTCTCTATGGGCCAGAAATACTCGAAGATCGATAGAAAACTATTATCTGTGCCGCAGAAAAGCAATTCCGGAATTTTCAGATTGAATAGATCTGGTGAGTTCCCGCGGACAGGCGTGGAATCGAACCGTTTCAGTAATGGGGCAGGAATTTTGAAGCCTCGCTGGAAAATATGAACACATACCAACTCGGTATCAAATGCATCCTGCGACGCCCCGCGTCTGAATCCAAGCACCGATGCGGGTAGGGTCAAGGCCAATATTTTCAGTATTTGCCGTCGTGTGAATCTGCTCATTATATCTTAATAATATTCAAGAAAACGACCATTACAAGGTCGGTGTCTTCGCATTAAGGTTATAAATAAATCATACCGGGAAATAGGTTGGCATCAGCAAGAATCATATTACAGAAAAATCCTCGAATTCAATCCAATCTGCAGTAATCTCATATTCGTCAACGTGGTGTTTACGTGCCATCGGCGCAACCAGGTCGATCTGACTCCAGGTTCCATATAGGTTTTGGGAATCATACGGTGACCTTTGACATGTCCCCTATGTCGAACCTAATACAAGGGAGGTCGCCATGAAAGTCCCAAAAGCGGCCACAACCTGGATCGATTACCACAGAGTCCATTCTCAAAAAAAAATGCGGTTCGATCCTACCCGACTATCATTGAACGGTTCAGCCAGGGTTTCGGTGATTATGAGATAGACCAAGTATCATCTGGTGATGCCTTGAGATTTCTGAATCGTTTCACTGAAGGTAACAAGCCCTACACCAAGCGTATCCGTTTTTACCGCATTTGTTCCTTTTTCAACTTTGTCCGTAACAATCTTGATCACAGTCTGCATAATCCATGCGATTCGCGGATGGCAGTGCCATTGGGGTCAGGTCTCAACATTTAACATCATGCGCATAGGCTGTTTCGGAAAAAACTGAACAATCGTTTTATGTCAGATGTTGAGACTCGACCCTGTTGTTGTTTCTAAACTGGTGGGTATCAAATTGCGTCCACATGATCTGCGCATGCATTCTGCAACATACCCATCCAGGTCAGGCGTTCCCATTGAGATTGTAAGCGAGGTTTTGCTCTGGCATGGGAGTCTGTCGACGACCCAGCGTTACTTGGGTACTATCAGCGATGTAGAATCTCTCAGGTGGATTGAGAACATCTATGGATAATGGGGCAGGGGTGGACTTGTAGATCGGGATCACCCCATTCGTGGAATTGATTAGGCTTGGTAATTTATTTATTCAGCGCCTTGACTAGAAGCGGTTTAGAAACCTCAGATCGCGTTCGAAAACAAGGCGCGGTCTGATGAATAAGCGGAGCATGTTCAATGATATGCAGGCAGGTTCGCAGGGCAGGGACGCTACGGTTCTGCCAAGAAGACCGCAGCACCGTTATTGGGCGTTAGATGGGTTTTGAAACCGCTTCTTGGGGGCCGTGCCAAAGCACAATATTGGTCCAATTTGAGATTGTAAACGGATACCCGAATAAAAGAAATCTCGATCCGGATTTGATGGTCATGAGCAAGGCGTTGCCTTTTCCGCAAATATTGTTGCAGAGATGACCGGAAAAGGTGAACAACCCAAGAGGGTGTTCTGTCACCTACCGTGGAGGTTCCTTGCTTTAAATTGTTTGATTATTTAAATAAAATAGGATTAAGGTAATCGAACCTGTTGATAAACCGATTTAGCAACTGCAGACTTACAATTGGTATTCTGGACCGCTCGCATCTTCAGCTGAAATTGAACTGCATACTATTGGTCTCAGATCGCGAAGTTTCCTGATCATGAGTTCTTCCCAACGCTTACATAGCTTCTGAAAAGCCGAAGTAGATATAAGATCCTCTTTCAAAAAAAGATTGGAAAGCCACGAAGAGCTTTATCGCGGTTGAGGCCAGAATTGTCTTTATTTCTACAAGGACTGCAGCGATACGCTGTTTCGATGGTATTGGCATAGTCATAAAGTCGAATAAGTCTGCGACCGGTAAGAACCAGAAACCAAAGGAGGTGCTTATGCAAGGTTTTAATAAAATTCTTTACCCTATAGCGCTTACCGACATTTCCCCTATCGTGGCACCTTATGTGGCCCTCATGGCAAGACAGTTCGATGCCGAAGTTCACCTGTTGCACGTCCTGCGTCGCTTTGATTGGTTCGTTGACACGTATGTTTCCGAATCGCCTAAACCGGACTTCAAGCGCATTGCCAGTGATTTTGAATCGCAGCTGTTGACCCAGGCCAAACAAAAGCTGGATGGGTTTATAAAACGCCATTTCAAAGAGATCCGCATCGGTAAGGCCGAGGTCGTTTCAGGCACCAATTACAAACAAATTATTCAATATGTCGAATCTGAAAAGATCGATCTCATCATCATGGGTACCGGTACCACCCTTCAGAAGGTTATGTTTGGCGCGGTCGCTGAAAAAGTTTCAAGGCTTGCCAGCGTTCCGGTGATGCTGATCAAAAGCAGCGAAAGCAATTGATGAATAGCACCTCACCCAATAAAGGAGATGAGCCATGGCAACCACACGTCAAAAGCGCGACCCCTATCTTTGGGAGGCCTTGATATCGATCCTGGGATTGATTGTTTTTATCAGCCTTGCGATCGTGGTCTATGAAGCAGATGCCCATGTACCCATTCTATTGGGTGTACTTGTGGCAGCGGTTATCGGCCTGAAGGCCGGTTTTACCTGGAAAGAAATTGAAACCGGGATGCTCAATGGCATTACCAATTCGCTGCAGGCCATTGTGATTTTATGTATTATAGGTATTCTTATTGGGGTGTGGATTCTAAGCGGCGTAGTCCCGACACTGCTCTACTATGGCTTGAAAATATTACACCCGACCATATTCCTTCCAGCCGCATTGATCATATGCTCGATTACCTCTTTGGCCACCGGTACTTCATGGGGTACCACCGGAACCATCGGCATCGCTTTAATCGGCATCGGCGAAGGGCTGGGATTTCCTCTTCCTGTCGTTGCCGGTGCCGTGCTCTCAGGCGCCTATTTTGGTGATAAAATGTCGCCCCTGTCGGACACCACCAATATGGCGCCGGCCATGGTCGGTACCGACCTTTACACCCACATAAAACATATGAGTTATACTACCGGCGTCAGTTATGGTCTTACGTTGGTAATCGAGTTTATATTAGGGTTCTTTTATGGTGGCGGGCAGGCCAACTTGGAAAAAGTCAATCAAATTCTGACCGGTATCGACGCCCAGTTCAGTATCAATCCGCTTTTGCTGATCCCCCCAGCACTGGTCATGATTTTAGCGATTCGAAAAATACCTGCAGTGCCGGGAATCGTGATTGGCATTCTTTCGGCTGGTATTCTGGGGGCGATATTTCAGGGCAACACCTTCGGAAACCTGCTGTCGGCGGCTTACGGCGGTTATACCAGCAACAGCGGCGTAGAGGCGGTCGACAACCTGCTGACCAAGGGCGGTTTTGAATCCATGATGTACACCGTGTCTCTTGTGATCTGCGCCATGATGTTTGGCGGTATCATGGAAAAGACAAACCAGCTGCGCGTCGTTGTTAGCGTAATACTTAAAAAGGCGCAATCTACCGGATCGTTGATTTCAGCGACCGTCCTGACGGCCATCGGAGCCAATCTGATCCTGTGCGATCAGTATATGTCAATTGTCATGACCGGTAAAATGTATTCCCAATCCTATACCGACAGTGGCCTGCATCCCAAGAACCTGTCACGAGCGATCGAGGACAGTGCCACGGTGACAGCCAATCTGGTCCCGTGGAATTCGGGTGGCGCCTATCAGGCCGCTACCCTTGGTGTTCCCACCATCGCCTATTTGCCGTTTAATTTCTTTTGTTGGCTGACGCCGATTGTATCCATGCTCTATGGCTGGTTCAATATCACCATTGATCCCTTGGAAGAAGAAGTCGAAACACCAGAACTGTCGGCCGACCAAGGTTCCGTTTAGGCCCATAACGGGCCTTCAGGCAAGAGGCCTCTGGGAAAAATGATAAAGGAGCCAAGAACATGTCTAAACATATCTGTTTTCAAATTATGATCGTCATGATTCTATCGGGACTGTGGCTATCGCTTGGGCATGCACCGGCAATGGCCGTTGATGTCGAATTATCGAAAGACTCAACACTGGAGGGAATTTTACGACGCGGTGAACTGCGCATCGGTCTGGAAGTGGGCTATATGCCCTTCGAAATGATCGATAAACGCAGTGGGTTGCGTCAGAAGGAAATCCGGCATGGTGGTTTCCGGCGCAAAGGCCGCCAACTCAGCTTGATGGGTTTCGATATCGATATGGGTATTGAAATGGCCAAAGCCCTGGGGGTCAAACCGGTGTTTGTCGACACCTTTTGGCCCAGCATCATCCCCTCTTTGAATCTTGGCCGTTTCGATATCATTTTTGGCGGGATGTCCGTCACAGAGTCACGCAAAAAGCTCGTTGATTTTGCGAATCCCTTCATGACAGTTGGACAGACGGTCCTGCTCAATGCCAAGCATAAAAAGGCCGTTGCATCCTACAAGGATCTCAATGATCCCAAATTCGTTGTCGTGTCCAAACCAGGCACAACCGGCGAGGAGGCCGTGCAACGCATGATTCCCAAAGCGACCTACGAAACCGCGGATACCGAGGTCGAGGGGGCCATGCGGGTGCTCGAAGGCAAGGCGGATGCCTTTGTCTATGACTTTCCTTTCAATGCTGTGTTCAAAGCCCTGAATCCATCAGATCAGCTGGTATTCCTGGATGAGCCATTTACAAAGGAGCCCATTGCGTGGGCAATTCGTAAAAACGACCCGGATTTTATGAAATTCCTAAACGAATTTCTGTCGCAGATCAAAGCCGATGGCCGTTTCGATAAGATCTATCATAAATGGTTCGAGACCACGGATTGGCATCGATTCATGCGCTAGATTGATGCCGGATTATTACCCGGTTTTATTTAATCAAGGGACAGATGTCTGCTATAAGATTCCATCGCATTCCTATCGAAGAATCAGGAGAGCCGCTCGTCAATCTTGACGAATACGGATTTGAACTGGAGCCGGTTTACTACAACAAGGGGCTTTCAGATACGCCCAGGCTGTATTTGCGCCAAACCGTCGCTGAGCGACTCGCGACGACAAGCCATGTGCTCGCGCCATTGAAACTAAAAATCTGGGATGGATGGCGGCCTCGTGAAGTGCAGCACAAAATTTACATGCAGTACTGGAAAAAGATCGTGGCTGAACATCCAGATTGGACCGATGCACAAATTAGGGCGCAAGTTGGCATCTTCGTTTCAAACCCAGCTGACCCGAACAGGATCCCTTTACACTCTACGGGCGGCTCGGTTGATTTAACCTTGGTGGAGGCAAGCGGCGCTGAAATTGATATGGGCACGGGATTCGATTACTTCGGACCGGAAGCGGCGGCCCTCCACTTTGAAAAAGAGGGTGCCAATCAAAGGACACGCGATAATCGCCGAATACTTCGTAACGCATTAACGGAGGCTGGATTTCGATACGACGAGGACGAATGGTGGCACTTCGACTACGGCAATCAAATCTGGGCAGCGGTTTACAGCCAACCCAAAGCCATCTACAGCGAAGTTAAATCCATATCAACAAGCCGTCAGTATAGCGAATAAGATTGAGGCCGGTTGACTTCTAACTGCCACCATAATCCGCGATCAAAAAAACCTGCTGAACTGCTCTCCCATAGAAATGTAAATGAATGGCTTCCAACATACCCGGTCCGTTTGCGCGAATAATATGCATTGAAAGTTGTGGCTACCCACCTCTATCGCCGATTTGGTTCACGTTGCGGTTATAGGCTGGTTGACCCTCGGAAAGGGGGCTTTAAGACCGGGGCTTGCCCGATTAGATTATTATTCGATCACTGATTCCTGGGAAAATGGCAGGCGACCGAACGACGATCGGTAATCATTCGATTCGCGGGAAGTTTACGGCGACACAATTCCTGTTGGTAGGGACAACGCGGGTGAAATGGACATCCCGCAGGAGGATTGATCGGGCTGGGGACATCGCCGGAAAGCGGAATGGTCTTCCGCCGTCCCGTGCGCGCCGGGACCGGCAAGGCCGCGATCAACGCTTCGCTATAGGGGTGAAAGGGCTTGTCGAAAAGGAGTCGACTGTCGGCCAGTTCGACGATCCGGCCCAGATACATGACGGCCACCCGATCGCTGATGTGTCGTACGACACTGAGATCGTGCGAGATGAACAAATAGGTCAGTCCCAGCTCGCGCTGCAGCGCCACCAAAAGCGAAATGATCTGGGCCTGGATCGAGACATCCAGGGCCGAAACCGGTTCATCGGCGACAACCAGCTTGGGGCGCAAGGCAATGGCTCGGGCGATGCCGATCCTTTGCCGCTGGCCGCCTGAAAATTCATGGGGATAGCTGTGGCGGGCCTCAGGCCGCAAGCCCACAACCCGCATTAAGGCCTGGATTTTCTCCGCTCGCTCGGAACCGGAAAACACCTTGTGAATGGCAAAGGCGTCATCAATTATTTTTCCAATGGTTTTCCTGGGATTGAGAGATGAGTAAGGATCCTGAAAAATCATCTGCATATCGCGGCGAACCTTGCGCAGATCGCTTCGACGCATCGCGAGGAGATCACGACCGTCAAATGCGACACGACCGCTGGTGGGCTCCTCCAAGCGCAGGATACAACGACCCAGGGTGGTCTTGCCGCAGCCCGATTCACCGACGATCCCCAAGGTTTCGCCGCGCCGCACGGAGAAATCGATGCCGTCAACCGCCTTTACTTCCAACAACGATTTGCCGAAAATGGTGGTCTTGACAGGGTAGACCTTCTTGAGATTTTCGACGGTCAACAAATCAGGCTTCATACAGGAAGCACCTCACGTGGTGACCGGCGGCCGGCTCAAACAGGGGGGGGCTTTCGTGGCAGCGGTCAAATGAGCGTTGGCAGCGATCCCTGAAGGTACACCCGGCCGGCAGGTCGAACAGGCTCGGCACCACCCCGGGGATCGAATTGAGGCTTTTGTCGGGGGGCACGGGCATGTGGATTTTGGGGATCGAGTCCATCAATCCTAAGGTGTAAGGATGCAGCGGGTCGGCGAACAGATCGTCGCCCCGGCAGTATTCGACAATCTGCCCGGTGTACATTACGGCGACCGTATCGGCGATCTGGGCAATGACGCCCAGGTCATGGGTGACAAAAAGAACCGATGTGCCCGTATGTTGCTTCAGTTGGTCAATGAGCTCCAAAATTTGGGCCTGGATGGTGACGTCGAGAGCGGTCGTCGGTTCATCGGCGATAAGGATTTGCGGTTGACATGACAGGGCCATGGCAATCATGGCCCGCTGCCGCATGCCACCGCTCATCTGATGGGGATACTCCCGCACGCGCCGCTGCGGATCCGGTATCCCCACCTGGTTCAACATGGCGATGGACTGTTCCCGCGCCGCGGAACGGGATATCGACTGGTGGCGCCGAATGGCCTCCGCGATCTGGAAGCCGATGGTAAAAATAGGGTTCAATGAGGTCATCGGCTCCTGAAAAATCATGGCGATGCGGTTGCCTCGAATCCGCTGCATGTCCGCCGCGCCGAGGTGCAGCAGATCCTGGCCGTTGAACAGGATTTCGCCTTTGACGATGCGGCCCGGTGGATCGGGAACGAGGCGCAGGATCGAAAGCCCGGTCACCGTTTTACCACACCCGGATTCTCCCACGAGCCCCAGCGTCTCACCCGGTTGCAAAGCGAAATCGATACCGTCGACCGCGACGGCCACACCGCTATCGGAGGCAAATACCGTTTTGAGGTCTTTGACTTCCAGAAGTGGCGGCGCAGTCGTCATCTGACGATCTCCGGATTGAGATAGTCCTGCAGCCAGTCGCCAATCATGTTGATGGAAAATACGGCCAGAAAAAGAACCGCCGACGGAAAGACGACCGGCCAGGGGTTGATAAAAATAAAATCCTTCAAGGCGCCGGCCATCTGCCCCCAGGAGGGCTGGGGCGGCATGACGCCCAGACCCAGAAAGCTCAGCCCCGCCTCCAGGAGCATCGCAAAAGACATGGTAAAGGATATCTGCACAATCACCACGGACATCATGTTGGGAAGTATTTCCTGAAAGACGATGCGGGGCCCGCCGGCCCCCAGCGCCTCGGCGGCGAGCACGTAATCCCTGGTCTTCAACGAAGCGGCCACACCGTAGGTGACCCGGGCGAATTGGGGAAAATAAAGCAGACCGATGGTGAAAATCAGGGTCGTCAAGCTGTGCTGCATGAACGCCATCACCACGATGGCCACGAATATCTCCGGCAGACAGACGAAAATATCGATCACGCGCATGATGCCGTTTTCCAACCGGCCCCCGATATAAGCGGCCAGCAGCCCTACCGGCACACCAATCAGGGTCGCAAAAAAGACGGCCGCGGCCGCCACGCTCAATGAAACCCGGGCACCGTAAATGACACGACTGAGAATGTCGCGTCCGATCTGATCCGTTCCGAAAGGATGGGCCGCCGAGGGGCCCTTGAGGATCGCCTTGGTGTTGATCTGATAGGGATCGGCCGGGGCGATCGATTCGCAGAAAATGGCCGCGATTACCAGAATGACTATAATGGGGCCGCCGATCAGCAGGCGCACGTGGCGTCTGAGCCACCTCAAAAACCTCTGCCCGGGTGTCGTCTTCCGATGCATGGCCGATCCTTGTTCAGTTGCGCCGACGAAGTTTGGGGTCCAGTAAACCCTGGACCAGGTCCACGGAAAGACTGATGAGCACGAACATGACAAAGATAGAAATCAAGGCCCCCTGTATCACGGGATAATCCCGGTCATAGCAACTGCGTACCAGCAGCGAACTCAGACCGGGCCAGTCGAACAAGGATTCGATGATGACGGTGCCGCCCAGGAGGTTTCCGATGCGGACCCCCAGCACGGAAATCACCGGGATGAGCGCGTTGAGCAGCGTGTGCCGGTACATGACGATGTTTTCCGCTAGTCCCTTGGCCCTGGCCGTTCTTACGAAATCCCTGGAAAGCACGTCCAAAAAACTCGCGCGGGTGATGCGGATGACGACCCCCATGAATCCGATTCCGAGCGTCAATGCCGGGAGTACCAGGAAGCGCAGATGCGCCAAAGGGTTTTCCGTAAACGGCACATAGCCGGAAGACGGCAGCCACATCAACTTCAATGCGAAGGCGATGATGAGAACGATGCCGATCACAAAAACCGGCGAAGAAAACCCCATGACCGCCACCGTGGATGTCAGCCAGCCCACCGGAGAATCCGGGTGGCGGGCACCCAGCACGCCCAGAGGAACCCCGAGTAGAACGGACAGCAGCGTCGCCGTAAGAATCAACTCCATGCTTCGGGGGATACGCTGCGCCAGGTCATGGACGACCGGCAGATCGGTCTGAAGCGAGGTACCAAGGTCGAACCGCATCACCCCGCCAACCCAATCGGCATATTGCACAACCAGGGGACGATCGAGCTGCAATCGCTGCCGCATCTTGGCCACGACCTCCGGATCGGCGGCCCCGTCACCCAGAAGCAGCATGACGGGATCGCCGGGCAGCAGGTGAATAATAAAGAAGACCAGGGTGCCGGCCACGAAAATCATGAAGGCCGCCGCCGCAAGTCGGCGCGCAAGATAAGTCAGCATCTCAGTTCTTGGCCTATTGGTCGATCCATACCGTTTTCAACCCCGGGAAACTCTCGCTGAGGGCGCCGCCCAGATGAACATAGCCCTGAACGTCGTCCTTATAGGCCTGGGCCTTGGCCCGCCAGTTGACAAAAACCCATGGGGTCAGTTCCAGAACACGCTTTTCCAGCCGGTGATAGATTTCTTTGCGGGTCGCAGCATCCGTGGTGGTGCGCCCCTGGTTAAGAAGCGTTTCGAGCTGCGCGTCGGAAAATCCGATCGGTTTGGCCCAGTAGGTCGATTCGGCCCCGAAGTAATAGGCATAGGCGTCGGGGTCGGGGCTCTTGATCGTCACCCCATAGATCAGGAAGTCGTAGTCGCCCTTGTTTTTCTTCTCCACCAATGCCGCCCACTCCGATAGCTGGATCTTGACATCGATGCCCACCGCCTTGAGGTTGGCCTGGGCGATCTGGGCGGTCACGGTGTAGATGGGCAACCCGTGATAGGTCAGCAGTTCGAGTTCCAGGCCGTCCGCATAGCCGGCTTCGGCCAGCAATGCCTTGGCTTTTTCAGGATCGTGCGAAAAAGTGCCCGCCAGATCCTCGTTAAAATAGTAGGTGCCCTTGATGGTGGGCGGACCGAACAGGGGAGCCCCGTATCCGAAGAACGCCGCCTCGGATATCGCCTGGCGATCGATGGCGTAGGAGATAGCGCGCCGTACGCGCGGATCGCTGAGTTGCTTTTTTCCTGTGTTGAGCCACAAGTTCATGAATTCACCGTCGGCCACGTCCACTTTGATTCCGGGCTGGGCCTTTAAAATATCGATATCTTTCCAGGGCACGGTATCGATCATGTCCACGGCGCCGGTTTTGAGCGCATTCACGCGGGCCTCGCCGTCTTTGATCATGCGGAAATCGATTTTATCGAGATAAGGCAGATCGGCTTCGAAATACGACGGATTGCGTTCTACGATGACCCGCACCTTCGGTTCGTTGTTGACCAGTTTGAAGGGCCCGGTGCCGTTGGCGGTCACTTTGATGTTGGGATTGGTTCGCATCCATTCTTCCGAAAGAATGGATGTCTCTCCCATGGCCAACACACTCAGCATGGTCACGTCCGGTTGGTCTTTTTCAATTTTGACCGTGTAGTCATCGATGATCGTGATGCGGATATCCTTGAGGTTGGAACGCAGGGTGGCACCGGTGGCGGGATCGATGATCCGCTCCAGCGAGTATTTGACGTCCCGGGCGGTGAATTTCTGCCCCTGATGAAAGCTGACATTTTGGCGGAGTTTGAAAACGATCGTTCGGGCGTCCGGCGTTTCCCAGCTCTCCGCCAGTGAGGGCGTCGGCTCGCCCATCCGGTTGAAACCCAGCAGGCTGCTGTAAACACAGAGATTGATGGCCTTCCAGGCGGTGCCCTGGTAGACATGGGGATCGAGACTGGCCACCTCGGTGACGGAACCGTATACCAGCGTCCCGCCCCGTTCGGGCGCCGCTGCCAGCCCCGGCTGTGCCCATGCCAGAAAGACCGCAAAAAACAAAATCGATACCGACAATCGGATAAATGCGCGCTTCATTTTCCCCCCCTTTCCTGCCTAAGGTTCACAAAGCCAAACAGGCGGCCGTCGCGACCGCCGGATCACGGCAGCGCTTCCAACATGCGTTGGATATCAACGGCATCATTATATACGCCCGGGGATATCCGCACCCCGCCGCCGCGGACGGCCGCATGGACATCCGCCGCGGACAGGTGATCGCAAAGTTTGTCGGGCGGCATGGCCGGGTGTTGGAAAACGAGTATCCCGGACCGCTCCGCCGGTTTCATCGGCGACAGAATGGTGTATCCTTTGGCGGTCAGACCTTCCACCGCCATGTCCAGCAGGCGGGTGATATGCGCTTCGACACGTCGATCGCCGAGCGCGGCGATCGTCTCAACGGCTTGGGCCAGTCCCCAGACACCCGGAAAATTGACCAGGGCCTCCTCGAAACGCGCGGCATCCTCCCGCAAAGTGAAATCGTAATCCATATGATCTTCGGGTTTATTGACGCTGTGGTAGCCGACTACGGCCGGGTGAAGTCGCTCCAGGGAGGCGCGTCGGCAGTAGAATATCCCTGTACCGATCGGTCCCAACAGCCATTTATGGCCGCCGGCGGACATAAAGTCGATCGGCACGGCGGACACGTCCAGCGGTAGCGCCCCCAGCATCTGAATGGCATCGATATTCAGAAGAACATTGTTCTCCCGGCAGATTTGGCTGATGCTTGGCAGATCCAGCCGGAAGCCATTCGAAAACTGCACGGCGGAGAAGGACGCCAGTCGCGTATGGCTGTCGAGGCAGGACCGCACGGCCTCCGGCGTTATCCTGCCATTCTCGGTTTTCAGCCATTTGACGGCCACCCCCCGGCGGGCCAGGTTCATCCAGGGATACACATTGGAGGGATATTCGATATCGGCAATGACGACATTGTCACCGGCTTGCCAGTCCAAACCATTGGCAACGATGTTCAATCCTTCGGTGGTATTCTTGATGAAGGCGATTTCCGATGCATCGGCGTTGATAAGTCCGGCAATCTTCGGTTTTATCTCCTTGTCGGCGATACGGCACCAATCGGGGTAATGCTTTCGGCCGTTGTCGCGCACATCCGCCAGAAACGCATTCACGGCCTCGACGACCCATTCAGATAAGGGACCGATGGATGCATTGTTGAGGTAGGTCATGCGTCGTTTGATGGGAAAAAGCTCACCCAGATTCCCGAAATCGAGGGTATCGGTACGCCTGTGCATCCCCTGAGCCACAACCGCCTCCCCCCTTTATCGCCAAACGGAATGTTTCATCAGGTCCTTCATGACACGCCCGGCCTTCATGACCAGGACAACCCGCTCGGCACCTTTTTCAAACAGCGCCGGATCTTGCAACGGATCGCCATCCACGACAATCAGGTCGGCCGCTTTTCCTGCTTCCAGCGTACCGATGATATCCTGCTGTCCGAGGATCTCGGCGTTCACTTTCGTGGTGGCGACAATGGCCTCCATAGGGCTCATTGCCGAGGCTTTGAGTGACAGTTCACGCCCCATCAGGTGGTGGTAAGGGCCAAGGATGTCTGAGCCCGAACCGATGTGGACGTTTGCCTGACAGGCGTATTCCAGCGCGCGCCGGGCCGCCCCGTGCACCAGATGGATTTTGCGCTGGGCGAATTCATCGGTGGTGCCTGCCGCCTCGTGCGTAAAAATATCGTAAATGGACAGCGTCGGTACGTAGTAGGCACCGCTGTCAGCCACCATCTTGGCCGTGTCGGCATCCATCAGGTTGCCATGCTCGATGCTGCGCACACCCGCTTCGAGACAATTGCGAATGGGTCGCGGGGCGTAGGCATGGGCCATGACGTAGCGTCCACACGATCGGGCCACCTGCACGGCGGCCCGCATCTCTTCGACGGAGAATTGCCAATGGCCGGGCTTATCAGAGGGTGAATCCACACCGCCATCGGCCGCCACCTTGACCTGATCGGCACCGCGCCGAATCACCTCGCGCGCCGAACGGCAGACCGCATCGGGACCGTCGCAAATCTCCGGGGAGATGCCGATACTGTTCCGGGGCACGATGGATTGCGTTCCCGGCCGTCGCATGTCGAAATGTCCACCCGTTGGGGTCAGCGGGCTGATGCTCAAAAACAGGCGAGGCCCTCTGATCAGCCCCGCGTCGATCGCCTCCCTGAAGCCGGCATCGAGCCCTCCAGCATCCCGCAGCGTGGTGAATCCCAAATCCAGCGCCGTTTCCAGATTTCTTGTGGCGCGATGCACGTATACCGCGGGTGATAATTCGGCTGTCTTGTACATGGATATATCGATATTACCGATATGAACGTGGGCGTCGATGAGGCCCGGTAAAATCGATTTGCCGCTTATGTCGACGACCTGCGCATCATCAGGAACGGAAACCTCGCTGCGGAGGCCCGCCGCTAGGATTTTCCCATCCTTGACCGTCACGGTGGCGTCAGATATGGCCGCACCCCCCCGACCATCGATGAGACGCCCGCGGGTAAATGCATAAATATCGTGACGGACAGCGTCGTTATCGGCCATCGATGCACTCCTTGTGATGGAAACCATGCGGATCGACGATCGGTGATTGAGGATGGATGCCGGTGGCCCATCCAGCCTTCAGGATAATTCCCTACCAAGCGTGAAGCTCGCGTGTCAACAACAATTTATAATTCTATTTAAACATTATTTATATAGCTATTAAAATTAAAATATATGAATTATATCAATAATTAATAACTATGTATAAATTCAGGATGCAGGGTAAAGGCGGGTCGCTGGGTAACCATTTTAACCGCTATGAAAATAATCTGAAATTTGATATCCTAAGCGTGTCGATGCCTCGGGGAGGATAAGTGCAGACCTGATGACTCCACGTCAAAAAAAGAAAAGTGATTTTGTCGAAGCGGTACTGGCCAAAAGCCCGCTGTCGCGCAATCAGATCGCCTCCATCTCCGGGCTTTCCAACGCCTACATTCGTGAACTGGAAAAAGGAAGCATCGGCAATGCGGGCCGTGAAAAGCTGATTGCATTTGCAATTGCCCTGAATCTGAGTCTGCCGGAGATGGATCGAATGCTTGCGGTTTTCGACCGGGCGGCCCTGTCCGGCGATGATATTCCGATCTTTATCCAGGCGTCGGAACGATCCCGCATATCAGCCGCCCTTCATCCCATTCGTGACAGCTTCACCTTTGATATCGCGATCCTGTCGGCGGAACGTATTCCGGGCGACCATGTGATTGTGAGCACGCGCCCCGCATCCTGCCTTCGCGCCGAAGGGCACAGGGCCTATGAGGAGATATCTCTGGTGCGGGCCCACCCCCTGTACGCCGATCTGGTCGAATCGATAAATCGCGAGCGTCGGAAACAACTGATGATCAGTCTCGACAGGCATAAAGTGCAACAATACGTCTGTATGCAGTGCCTTACGGATTACGTTCGAGACTGCACCGATGCCGAGGAAAAGCGGTGGCGCAGGCGCCATATCCGTAACGCGGTCAATATGATCAACAGCTTTGAAAAGTTTGAATTTTATCTGACGCGCGAATGCCCCAGCTTCATCTTCGTAATGCGCAGCCCGCCACCGGACTCAGGAAATTCCGAAAAACTGATCATCACGGTCCTCCCACCCCATCGCCTGCAAGTGCGGACCTCGGGCCTGCTGGCTGGTTTTGCCACCGACAACCAGGCGGTTATCCTCAATTTTAAAGCCGAACTGGAATTTATCCGCGAATCAATCATCGATGAATATCGAGATCGACAAAAGCTGGTTGATTTCCTGGTTGAATTGGCGCGTTGATGGAAGCTGCGCCCATCGATGCAAACGGCGCCAGCAACGCATTGAGTCGCCCGAGCCAATAGCGCCTGCTGAAGGGGAATCGGCTATTTTGCCATCCGTTTCGAGCTGGTTAACCGGAATTTCTCAAATTACCGACCATGATTGGTGAGCAGGATGCAGGGGGTTGCATCCCTCCGCCCCGATCATTGCGATCGAGCGCTTACCCCGCTTTCTGCTGGTGTTGTATCCGCTTGAAATTATAGATGGCGTGGGCGGCCCATGCGGATAGCCGCCGCCCTTCCTTCCTGCCCGCACCGCATGGATGATCCTTGCCGCGGCTCGCATTTGACCTGGATACTGGTGCGCCACGTGGTTTGCTGTTTACGAACAACCCATCCAAGGCTCTATCAAATTATCCCCAGTGTCGATGAATGCCGGGCGGCACTACCGTGCCAAGGCATCTTCACTGTCCCGGAGATTGGGGGTTACACCAGGATCGGTGAAAACGATATCCCCAATCGGCTGATAGCGCATGCCGGAAACATTTTTTGCAAGACGTTCTGGAGTTTACCGGGGACGAAGTTCAGGCCCAGGCGGAGCGCCTCGAACACTGCATATCTAACCGGCTGGCCAGGGCCATTGCCGTCTGCCTTGTCAAACCACAATGCGACCCAAACGTAGACCCGATTCCCACCAAATTTACATTAATCCCGTTTGTTAAGCACGGCCGACCATAATCCCTAAGCGCTGCGACGCCCGGATCGAGGACCCCGTTCGGTTCTACTTCAGAATTCGATCGCCATTTGGGATGTCAACAGATCGGTCTCGTCGTCGTTCTCAAATTTACCATGCAGGTATTCGAAAGCCAGGGTCGTGTTATCGAAGAGCTGATAGGATACCACACCGCCGAACTGGCTTTCCGGCAGGAGATTCAGCGTTTCGTCCGAGCTTTCATAGCGGAGACCCACTTCCCAGTCTTCAACGGGGACGAAGGCCAATTCCACGTTCCAAGCGCTGGGCTGAAACCTCTCCGTCGAACCCTCCGGCTCAATGTCGTCCAGGGCCGTCACGTATTCCGCCACCAGGAAAACCCGCTCCTGAAAAGACAGGCTCAAAAAGGCATGCGCGCCGTAGACCTCGTCGTCGATTTCATCGACACCGAATTCCGTGTCAAGGGCATCGGTCAGCTCGTCACTGTCGGCAATATTGGAAATAAAGGATGTCCCCAGCATCAGGCCCCAATTGGGAAGCAGGTCCTCCGGCGCGGTGAAAGTCGCCCCGACGGTCCAACTGTCGATGTGATCGTCATCTCCGCTCCCATCGATATCACCCTTGAAGACCGAGAGATTGAGTTCGGCCATCTCGTTGGCAAACCCCACCTTGACGGCGGTTTCCTGGGTTTCGCCGATTTCGAGGGTCAGTGGGTCGGAGATGAAATAGGTTTCGAAATAGCCGAAGGGAACATACATTCTCCCGGCATTGAGATACAAGGGCACGACATCCTCGCCGTCCAGGATGATGAAGGCTTCATCGATTTCGACACCATCATCATCATCATCTTCTTCTTCAAAGAGGAAAAGCACATGACTGCCGACGTGCTTGGCAACCTTGGCGTCGACGCCCAGTTCGACCGTGGCGAGGGTCAGGTCGCTGCTATCCTCGTCATCAACGCCCGACTCGTCAAAATCCGTGTTCTGGTAGGACGCCTCGACTTCAATCAAACCACTGATGGTAAGCCGTTCGGTCCAGTCTCCATCGCCCTGGTCCATTTCCTCCATCTCTTCCATGCGGCGCACGCGCTCCGGGAGCCCCAGGACGCCGGTTCGGTCGGCATGACGATCCGTGGCTTCAGTACCGGCTTCAGTGTCACTGCTTGGGGAGGGGGCCGAAAGAAGAGCTTCCAGTTGCGCTATCCGCTTTTTCATGGCTTCTAATTCCTGTCGCAACTCAGCGGTCGACATCTCTTCGGCCAACGCTGGACAGACGGTCATGAAACCGCCGACCAATAGGAAGAATACCGTTTTCCAAATTTTCTGCATTATGAAGCCTCCTTTGAAAAATAAAAAAATTCCTGTCGCTTTCGATTCCCATTCCCTTTGCTGCGGTCATACGGCCACGAATGAGGATCTGTATAACCAAAATATGATGAACCTATCTCAAAAATAATCTAAGCGCCCCTGGCGGCGTTGTGAGCCGGCTCAAAATGCTCACATACTACGTGTATGCTCCGCTTTTTCACCGGCTCACGCCTTGCCAGGAACACTAATCTGAATTTTGAGATACGTTCATCTTAAAATGAAGATCCGGGGTCCCGGCAGGCACCAGGCGTTGAGAAAGCGGAGCATACACCTTGTATGGATGGGGGTTCACTGGGCAGAGGCCCCACGGTTCTGCTCAGCGCTGGCTCACGATGCACCAACAAATACAAAATCGATGTTGAATCCCGTAACGCGGGTAACACCGCCCACTGACAGGGGCACTCGGATTATATTCAGGTAGGCTCTTCTACACAAACAGACCTGGTTTGGTTTCAAAACGCACGCCACTCCGTTTCGCTTTTTAAAAGGTTCCATGACAGCATGTTTCGGCGAGAGACCTCCCGTGAGCCCCAAAAGAACCGGGTCGTCAGGATTGTCGATTCGGGACTCCCCGCATTAATCCACACATGCTAAGGCACCCCGCAATCCACGAAAGCAATGCTCCGGGGGGCGGGCAAGGTTCTCTGCCTTCGGGATCATTCGACTATCTGCGTTTTACCCGCCCACATAAACTGAGAAATTGGCATCTTGAAAACATTTCCGGCGGAATGTGGGCGACGATACAACTCACTATAATCGCAAAGGGAAACTCAACGGTTGAAGTCTGCTTGACCTGAGCCCGTCAGTCCATCACTCTCATTCACTGCCCAATAGGCGGTCGCGGCTCTGTTTAAGCATCTCTGACGCCTTTTCGGGGGTGATCGCCGTCCGTTCTTCTTTATTAGGCGCGTTGGCCTGCATGGGCACAACCAATTGCTGCCCAGGTTGGCGCCCCGGTGAACCCAAAGACTGATGCGGTCACCTTATCCCGGTTGAAATTCAAGTCCTTCGCCTTTACGGCCAGGAGGTGGGGCTGGACATTTGGCAGTAGATGCGCGGGATAGTGGGGATTCGCTGCATTTAAACCATAGGTTTTCCTTGGGGTAATACATTGATACTTGCATGCGAATCAAGGCGCATGAAAAAAGTGATTGCGTACCGGCATGAAAGAACCCCACCCTCCAATATGGGGCGAAGCTACTATAACCTGAATCGCGGTACTTGGAGAGGCCGCCCGGATAGACGATGCATGCATGCTATGACCCCAACTCAGCAGCCCCCAGTGTCATCACGTCTACTAAACAGGAATCGACAATTTTGCCAACCATTTAATTATTAATTAGGCTCTTGATCAGGATAGCGTACCCAAACGACGCTCAATCCCTGTCATGGCAATCAAAAACAAATACGTTGACCATTCTAAAATCACAGAGGCTAAGTTTCGGCAGTTAATTAAGCGATTTGCTCACGATCTGGACGCCCAGACCATTGCCTCCTTGGCCAATCTAAATCGAAACACCGTCAACCGATACCTGACGTTTATTCGAACCCGGATTGAGAAACCACAGGGGGCAAATCTCAACATTTAACATCATACGCCATAGGCTGTTTCGAGAAAAATCTGAACAATCGTTTT
>JAAUYG010052803.1_pt1 | contig 25366 bp, 22 predicted proteins | sample 7278091 | NCBI WGS metagenome assembly JAAUYG01 (sample SAMN14350201, study PRJNA611818) | marine sediment metagenome | isolation source: surface marine sediment (0.6m) | place: French Polynesia: Moorea | collected 2018-08 | reverse complement strand
CTTGGTTTGTCGGATTGTCGACCATGACATCTTCACCACGAGAAAAGAAGCGGCAGCGGCTTTTAAGAGGGGGCGCGTTGATTGCGCCCGCTGGAATGGTCGGGTTGCGCGGGTGACGTCGGGGACAGGCCGAAGCCTGCCCGGGGGCTAGACAGGGAAATAGGTGGCCGCAGCGTTGTCCGACTCCCAGGCGGTGACCCGGGATACCTTGACATCCGGTCGGTCCAGGCGGGTATTGAGGCCATCGGCCACATAGCGGGCGATGTTCTCCGAGGATGGTGGCGTGCCGTTCTGGAAATAATCGAGGTCGTTCAAAAATTTGTGATCCAGCGTTTTCATGAGATCGCGCACGTGGGTTTTAATGATCCCGAAATCAACGAGCACCCCGCCCTCGTCGAGCTTATGACCCTGGATGTAGACTTCTACCTTCCAGTTGTGCCCATGGAGGTTCTCGCACTTTTCACCGACCATCGTCAAGCGATGGGCGGCCGCGAATCCCGTCACGACTCGCAGTTCAAACATGCGGCACGCTCCTATCGATTTTGCCACCGGCATCGCGCCGGTCGGGTTCGGGTGTCAAAACGATCTCTGGTCAAGCCCGGGCGGACTCGCTCTTTAGTATGTTTTTCAGCTTGCTGGACAGCTTGTTCGATTCCAGTTTCTCAAATTCTTTGAGGAGCGTTTCCTGTTTTTTGCTGATGCCCGTCGGGGTTTTGATGATCACCTGGATGATCTGGTCACCGCGGCGGCCGCTGCGCAGCGAGGGAATGCCCTCGCCTTCGAAACGGAAAACATCGCCGTACTGCGTGCCCTTGGGGATCTTGAGCTTGCGTTCGTCATCCAGGGTCGGAACCTTGATGGTCGCTCCCAGGGTCGCTTGAATGAAGGATATGGGTATACGGCAGATGATGTTGGTGTTGTCGCGCTCGAAAAAATCGTGGGCTTCGACGTGGATAAATACATAGAGGTCACCGCGCGGTCCCCCATTGCGGCCGGCCTCACCTTCACCGGTGAGGCGCAGGCGCGAGCCGGTGTCGACTCCGGCGGGGATTTTGACGGAGACGGTTTTGCTGGTCTGGATTTGGCCCGTACCGCGACAAGCCGCACAGGGGTTGGTAATCATCTGTCCGTTGCCGCGGCAGTGGGGGCAGGTGGTCCGTACGGTGAAAAAGCCCTGGCTGCGTGAAACCTGACCGCTGCCACCGCAGTAGCTGCAGACTTCAGGCTGGGTGCCCGGCGCACAGCCGTTGCCTGAACAATCAACGCAGATATCGAGTTTTTCGAGATGGATTTCGGTTTCCGTGCCGAAGGCGGCATCCATGAAGCTTAACTGAAGGTCGTAGCGCAGGTCGGCGCCGCGCTGGGTGCGGCTGCGCGAACGACGGCCGGTGCCGAATCCAAAAAAATCCTCGAAAATATCCCCGAAACTCGAAAAAATATCCTCGAAGCCGCTGAAACCGGAAAAACCCTGGCCTTCCAGCCCCTGATGACCGTATTGATCGTAGATGCGGCGTTTTTGGGCGTCCGATAGCACGTCGTAAGCTTCGGCGGCTTCCTTGAACTTGTTTTCAGCGGCTTGGTCCCCGGGGTTGCGATCGGGATGGAACTGTAGGGCCAGCTTGCGGTAGGCCTTCTTAAGATCGGCGTCACTGGCCTCGCGGCCGACGCCAAGAACGTCATAATAATCGCGTTTGTTGCTCATGCGCAATTCCGATGACTGCTAAAAGGTTTTGAGACCCCAAACACAAGAAAACAGCGCCTTGACATTCAGCCGCTGTCTGGAATCGTTGGATATATTTTAGACATCGGTGGTGCGTTCCGTTAAGCGTTTGGCACGTCACCCTTCCCGGCATCATATGTTATTCGATTGGCCCCGAGAATTGATGCTTAAATCTAACGCAAATTCCTTTGATGTCAATCCAGTGGAGCGGCCTCGCCAGCGGGTGCCGGGGCGTCTGTGTGCCAGTACCGGAAGGCCGCGATCCCGCCAAGCATGATCAAGGCACCCACAGGGAATGCCCAGGTCAGTTCGAACCAGTCCATGGCTATGCCGGCCAACAGGGCCCCCGTGAGCATGCCGAGGCTGTGGGCCATGGTCAGCAGAGACATGACCGAGCCCATGGCGTCGACATGCACACCTTTCTGGACGGCCATTCCCATCAGGGCCGGCATGGCGATCCCGCCCCCCATACCAAAGGCCACGCTTCCCAGGAGCATTTCGGCGAAGCTGTCCGCCCAGGTGAAACCCAGCAGGGCGGCGCTGGCGAGAAGGCCGCCGCCCATGACCATGAATGGCTTGTTCAACCGGTCGGCCAGGTAGCCCATCGGCACGTGCAGCAGGCCGCTGACCAGAACCCCGGTCATGATCAGCAAGCCAATGGCGGCCGCGCCCGGCTCAAAACGCTGATCGGCGTAGATCGGCAAAAACCCCCAGATCACACCAATTCCCGCCGTGTAGGCCAAACGAAAGGCGAAGAGGCTGCGGATGCCGGTATCACGGACCAGCCGACGCCAGGCAATGGGGGGGATGCCCCGGCGCAGGGCCGTCTCCGATCGGGTGGGCGGCAGCAGCAGGGCGCAGGCCAGAAAGCCAAAGATCGCCAGCAGGCCCATCATCACAAAAGCGGCATCGATGTTCCAGTGATCGCTGAGGACCCCACCCATCAGGGGGCCCAGGCTGAGGCCCGCAAACATGGCCAGGTTGAAATGCCCCATGGTGAAGCCTTCACGGCCTTCAGGGGTGATATCGCCGACATAGGCCTGCAGCACCGGCATCATCATGGCCGAGGCCAACCCTTGGAAAAATCGCAATACAATCAGTGCGGGCACGCTATTGGCCGCCACGAAAGCCAGAGAGATAATGGCGTAGCCCAGCATGCCCCCGACGATGAATGGTTTGCGCCCGCGGCGGTCGGAAGCGCGGCCGAAGACGGGGATAAACACCGTGCGGGCGATCGAGAACACGCCGAAAAGCATGCCGATGGCAAAACCGCCGGCGCCCAGATCACGGGCGAAGACCGGCAGCAGCGGCACAACGATCCCCACACCGGTTACCGCAGCGAAAATAGAGAAAAAGAGCACGTTAAAAATGCGGGTATCCTGGGGCGGCATGGGATGGCCGGTGTGAAAGGGCATGCGCGCGATCCTACCAGCCCACGGCGATGGCGGCGATGCCGGCAATCCAGCAGTAGGGGGCGAAGGTGAACAGCTTTCCCCGGCCAATGATATAGACCAGGATGGCCAAGGCGGCGTACCCGATTACCAGGGCGGTCAGGCCGCCGACCAAACAGGGTGCGAGTTGAACCTGTCCCTGGGCCCGCGCCTCGACCAGGACCAGCAGGGCGGCCCCGGCCACGGCAGGTATCGACAGCAGAAACGAAAACCGGGCCGCGGCCTGGGGGGCCAGTCCGACAAACAAACCCGCGGCAATCGTGGTGCCCGACCGGGAAATGCCGGGCATCACGGCGAATCCCTGAACAACACCGATCAGCAGGCTGTCGCGTACCCGAACGGCGTTCATGGGCCGCGTCGATCCGGGATTGATCTGCGCGGTGACCTGGGGGCGGCGGGTCAGGAAAAGGATGAAACCGGTGACGATCAGCATCACACCGGCGATCAGGGGCGAGGCGAAAAGCGTCGCATCGTAGCGTTTGATGACCAGCCCGATCAGGGCCGTGGGGACGGAGCCCAGAATAATCAGCACGGCCAGCCGGGCGTCGATATCCGTGTTGCCGGCGGTCGCGGATGGCCGGGGCGCCGATGGACGCCAACGGACAAGCGCCAGCAGGAGAGCCCGTATGTCATGCCGGAAAAAAATCACCACCGCTCCCAGGGTGCCCACGTGGACGCTGACGTCAAAGGCCAGGTCGGCATGCCGCAGCCCGAAAAGGTGCTGACCGATGACCAGGTGCCCCGAGCTGCTGATGGGCAGAAATTCGGTGAGCCCCTGGACGATACCGAGAATGAAGGCCTGGAGGAGGGTCATTTTAGCGATAGTGTTTGTAGCTTATCCCGAATTTTTGGGCCTTGTAGGCGAACTTGCGCACGGTGGTCTTGAGCAGGTCGGCGGCCTGGGTGATGTTGCCGCGGGTGTTTTTAAGGGCGTCGATGATCATCTCCCTCTCCAGATTGGCCACGGCCTCCTCCAGTGAAAGGGCCGGGAGGGTGTCGGATTCGGGCCCGGTCTGCAGGGTCGGGGGCAGGTGATAGCTGTGGATCACCCCTTCTTCGCACAACAAGACCGCGCGTTCGATGCAGTTCTCCAACTCGCGGACATTGCCCGGCCAATGATAGGCCATGAGCATGTCGATGGCCGGTGTCGAGAAGCGACGGATATCCTTGTTGTTCTCTTTAGTGTAGCGCTCGAGGAAGTGGTCCGCCAGCAGCAGGATGTCGGTTTTGCGTTCCCTTAGAGGCGGCAGATAGATCGGGAAGACATTCAGGCGGTAATAGAGGTCGCCGCGGAAGGTGCCCTCTTCGACCGCATGCTCGAGATTTTTATTGGTGGCGGCGATGATGCGCACATCGGTTTTGATGGTTTTCTGCCCGCCCACGCGTTCGAACTCCTTTTCCTGGAGCACGCGCAACAGGTTCACCTGGACGTCAAGCCCGATCGAGCCGATCTCGTCCAGAAAAAGGGTGCCTTTGTTGGCCAGTTCGAACTTGCCCAGTTTCTGTTTGATGGCGCCGGTAAAAGCGCCCTTTTCATGCCCGAAAAGTTCGCTTTCGATCAGATTGACCGGGATCGCCGCACAGTTGACCTTAACAAAGGGCGCGTGGGCCCGATTGCTGTTGTAGTGGACCGAGTTGGCCACGAGTTCCTTGCCGGTGCCGCTTTCGCCGCGCACCAGCACCGTGGCGTTGCTCTTGCAGACTTGGGAGACCATCTGGAAGACCTCCCGCATTTTGTTGCTGTTGCCCACAATGTTGGTGATCCGGTATTTATTTTCGAGTTCGTTCAACAGCCGCTTGTTCTCGTCCCGCAGGGTCTGTTTCTCGAGGCGGATGGTTTCGAGGTTGATCACGTGGCGGGCCACCATGGTGGCAACGACACTCAGCAGCTTTTCGGCTTTCTTGAGGGAGTATTTCTGGTCATAGGGTTTATCCACGCTAAGCGCGCCGATGATCTGCCGCCCCTTCTTGATGGGTACACAGACAAACGACAGCTCCAGATCTCTTTTGCTCTTGCGGGCCACCGTGCGATTGAGAAACAGGGGTTCCTCGCTGATTTTGGGAATCGAGACCGGTTTGCCCGTCTGGATGACCCGTCCGGTGATGCCCTCGCCCAGCTTGTAGCGCACCTGTTGCATGGCGTGCCGTGTGATGCCGTGGGCCACCTCGATGCGGATTTCGTTGCGCACCGGATCCAGCAAGGTGATTGTCCCCCGGGCCATGTCCATGGAGTCGGACAGAATATCGAGAACTTTGTATAAGGATTTTTTTAGCTCCAGGTGCGCGTTGAGCGCTTCGCTGATCTCGTAGAGCAGCGCAGTTTCTTCGATCTTGCGCATCGGCCATTCACTCCTTCCAGGCCCCTTGTCCATCCGATCACGGCCGAACGACCGCGGGACGCATCGTCACAAAAAGATGGGTACATATAACAATTTTGTAACCAAATGCAAGCTTTTTGGACATTATTGTTTCATCGGCGGATGCCTGCCTTCCGGTAGGCGGCGTGATCCGGGGGGCGGCATGGCCGCAAAAAAACAATCTGAAAAAGCGGGGGTATCGGCCGGCGGGTCAGAGCCGGCCCTTGCGGATGATGGCCACCAGGAGCCAGAGACCCATCACGGCCCCGGTGATGAAAACGACGATGCCGAGCAGCGAGATGCCGTAGAATAACGGTGGAACGTTGGAAACCACGATGATGGAGGACCCGATCATCAGCCCGGCGATGATGATGGCGAAGGACAGCCGGTTGCTGATCTGGTCATGGGTTTCAAGCATGGTTCTCAGGCTCTCCAGTTCCACGTGCACGGTCAGCCGGTTTTTGCGGATCAGGCGGGTAATGTCGAGGATATCGCCGGAGAACTGCTGCGTGAATTCGATCAAGTCGGCCCCCAACTGCATGGCGTCGCCGGTCAGACGCCCGGGTTGATAGCGTGACAACTTGACCCGCTCGATAAAAGGGGCGGATGCTTTGAAAATATCGAAGTCGGGGTCCAGCGCCCGGGCCACCCCTTCGACGGCGGTGAGGGTTTTCATCATCAGAAAAATGTCGGGGGGGATGACCAGGCGATGGTCGGCCGACAGTTCCAGAAGGTTCTGAAGCAGCGGGCCCACCTGGATCTCTTTAAGCGGGCGGTAAAGGTGCTGGCCCATGAAATCCGCCACGGCCCGCTCGAAGGCGCGCATGGGCGGCCGCTCGTCCCATTGGGTGATTTTGAGCAGCACCTGGGCGGTGCGGGTCTCCCGGCGGTGAACCACGGCGTCCACCAGGTCGACGAAGTCTTCGCGGGTCTGGCGGGCGACCGTTCCGACCATGCCGAAGTCCAGCAGACAGATGACCTCCCCGGGCAGTACGAACAGGTTGCCCGGGTGCGGGTCGCCGTGGAAGAAGCCGAAGTCGAAAATCTGGCGCAGGAGGATGGTGGTGCCTCGGTGGGTGATCTTGCGGCGATCCAGCCCGGCCGCGTCGAGCTTATCGATGGCGGAGATCTTGATGCCGTCGATAAATTCGGCGGTCAGCACGCGTCCGGTGGTGAAGTCCCGGTAGACCTTGGGAATGTAAACGGCATTCTCCCTTAAGAATTGGTTGGCCATGCGCTCCATGTTGGTCGCCTCGAACGTGTAGTCGATTTCACGCTCGAGGGTCTTGGCGAATTCCTCGACAATCTTCACGGGGCGAAAAAAGGCGATCTCCTCGACATGGTTCTCCATCAAGGTGGCCAGATGGAGCATGATTTCAAGATCGACCTCGATGATGCGTTTGATTCCGGGGCGCTGCACTTTGACGGCCACCTGCTCGCCGTCGGCCAAGGTGGCTTTGTGCACCTGGCCGATCGAGGCGGATGCAATCGGGGTGTCATCGAAGACCCTGAAGAGTTCATCCGGGGCGGCACCGAGTTCATCGGCCACGATACGCTTGACCTCCTCGGTGTCAAAAGGCGGTACTTTGTCCTGCAGCTTGGCCAGCTCGGTGATGAAATCCACCGGGATCAGGTCGGGGCGGGTCGACAGGACCTGGCCCAGCTTGACATAGGTGGGGCCGAGTTCTTCCAGCGCCAGGCGCACCCGTTCGGGGCGGGAGAGTTTTTCGAGGCGTTCGCGCCGGTTGCGCGATATCATCTGTAGCCCGATTTCGATGTATTGGTCGATTTTGAGGAGGTCGACCAGATCGCCGAAACCATAGCGGAAAAAAACGGCCAGGATCTGGCGGTAGCGGGTCAGGTGGCGGTAAGTGCGTCCGATGACGCCGATTTTGCGGATGCTCAGCATACTGGGCGGGCTTTCGTCCGGCCGGGTCGGGCGCGCTTGCGGGTGAATGCGGTCGGCGCGAACCGCTTCGCCTTCATGTGGATTAGAGCCGCCCCCGCGACCGCACTGGGGCAAGAGATGCCGAGGCTAACGCTTAGTCCTCTTGCGCGCCTTGGCTGATGGTGCGCTTGAGTTCCCGGATTTCCTTTTTAAGGGCCTTGAGCTCGTCGGAGGTGACGATATCCGCTTTCTTGAGGAATTCCTTGACGCTTTTTTCCACCCGCGATTCGAGTTTCTCCTGGGTATCCTCGTAGCGCTTCTGGACGTCATGGAAGAACTTTTTACCCTCTTCCTCGCCCATGTTCATCTTCTTCTCGAGTTCCTTGGTCAGGTCCTCGACCTCGTCCTTGGCCGTGAGCGCCAGGCCGAGGCCTGTCAGAAAGGCTTTTCTGGTAAATTCGATTACATCCGCCATGCTCGCCTCCTTGTGCATGCTCGGCCGGCAGGAAGCCGGTCGTGTTGATTGGTCGGCCGGCCGGTCCGGATCGCGCGTATTGATGGTTGTCGATGCTTCCGCCGTTTAACGCCCTGTCCAGCGGCGGCGGAGAACGGATAACTTGCAGAAGAGGTTCAACGAGCCTGTGGCCCAAAGGTTTTTTCTTCTATCATAGGCCCCCGGGCTTTGCAAGCAGCGGTCCGGAATGACGAAATCTATCCGCCAGTTAGCCCGGTCACCGCCGCCGGCGGCGACGTCCGGGGGCCACCAGTGAAAAGGCTGTCAGCCGACCTTCGGCAACCAGTGACGGCACGGACGCCTCGAGGCTGTTCCGCGCGGCGGCCGGGGCGCCAAAAGGCGCTTGACTGTTGGGGGCAACTGTCTTAAGTCATTTTATATTTTCGTAATCATCGTTGCAGCGGCAGCTTCGGTTTATTTGCGGAATCGCTGGCGACAACGGTAAACGGAGCGCCCAACAGGGCACGAAAGGAAATAGCACGATGCCGTTCTCGATTGCCATGGCCGGAAAAGGTGGTACGGGCAAGACCACGATGGCCGGCCTGTTGATAAAGTATCTGATGGCCAACGACAAGACGCCGGTGCTGGCCGTCGATGCCGACGCCAACGCCAATCTCAACGAGGTCCTGGGTGTTCTGGTAACGGACACGCTGGGCGACGCGCGCGAAGAGATGAAAAAGGGGCAGGTCCCCAGCGGCATGACCAAGGATATTTTCATGGACATGCGCATGCAGCAGGCCATCATCGAGCACGACGGATACGATCTCGTTGTGATGGGCCAGCCCGAGGGCGCCGGTTGCTACTGCGCGGCCAATTCGCTTCTGGCCGGGTTTATGGAAAAGCTGACCGACAACTATCCCTACCTCGTCATGGACAATGAGGCGGGTATGGAGCACCTCAGCCGCCTGACCACACGTGATGTCGACATCCTGCTGATTGTCGCGGATGCTTCCCGGCGGGGTCTGCAGGCGGGCCTGCGGATCAACGATCTGGTCAAGACACTGAACATCGGGGTCAAGCAGACGTTCCTCATGATCAACCAGGCCAAAGGCGAACCGCCGCCTCAGGTGATGGCCCTCATCGAGGAGGCCGGAGTGGCTTACGTGGGCACGGTTCGGGAAGACGAGACCCTTTATGAATACGATCTGGCCGGCAAACCGACCATCGATATGCCCCCGGAGACCCCGGCGGTACGGTCGGCCTTCACGATTTTCGACAAGATTCTGGCCTGATCTGACGGGCCGTCAGGACAAGGCATGAAGCGCACAGGGCTGTTATACGACGAGCGATTTCTGAAGCATCTCACCGGCGCGAATCATCCCGAAGTGCCCGAGCGGCTGACCGCCATCTATGACGGCATCCGCACGCGCGGGCTACTCGATCACCTGCAGGTTTTCCCTGCCCAGAGCGCACCGCGGATGTGGATCGAAACGGTGCATGATCGCGACTATGTGGATCGATTCGAAACCGCCTGCCAAGACGGCAGCCGGACCTTCGAAAGCCCGGACAACCAGATGTGTGCCGAAACCTTCGAGGTGGCGCTGCTCGCCGTGGGCGGTATCCTCGACGTGGCCGACCGCATCGTGGCCGGTGAGATCGATAACGCCTTCTGCGCCGTGCGTCCGCCCGGACACCACGCCGAAAAGGCCAAGGCCATGGGCTTTTGCTACTTCAACAACGTGGCCGTGGCCGCCACCTATCTGCAGACCCAGTGGCTGATCGAGCGCGTGGCGATCATCGACTTCGACGTTCATCATGGCAACGGTACCCAGGCCATTTTTGAGGACGACCCCACGGTTTTCTACTACTCCATCCACCAGCACCCGTCTTTCGCCTATCCCGGCACGGGCCGCGCCTTCGAAGACGGCGTCCAGCGGGGGGTCGGTTACACCTGCAACACCACCGTTCTTCCGGGCCAGGGGGACGACTTCTACCGAGAAGCCGTCGAAAAGGACTTACGCCCGGCCATGACCCGCTTCCGTCCCCAGGTGATCATCGTTTCCACCGGGTTCGATGCCCATGCGGACGACGACATGGCCGATGTGGCCCTCTCGACCGCGGGTTATGTCTGGATGATTGAAGAGATCATGAAACTGGCCGACACTTTTGCGGACGGCAAGCTGATCTCGGTTCTGGAAGGTGGCTACTGCCTCGAGCGTCTGCCCGAGCTGGCGGCGGATCATGTCCAGGCCCTATTACAGATTTGAAGACGGCGCCCTTCCGGGGCGACCGATCGGGAGGCATCGATGTTTATCAGCAAATCCATGACGTCAAAGGTGATTACCACCCATCCGCGGGCCACCCTCCTGGAGGCCCGCGATCTTCTCAAGGCGCACAATATTCGGCATCTGCCTGTGTTGGGCGACGACGGTCGCCTGGCGGGGATCATTACCGACCGTGATATCCGCAGCGCGCTGCCAGCGGCATTTTACCGCGATGACTGCCCGCCGCCCGAAGGCGCGGACTTCACCCAGGTCACCGTCGGCGACGTTATGACACCCGACCCGATGGCGATCTCCCCCCAGGACACCATCGAGGACGCGCTGCTGCAAATTCAGAAAATGCGCGTGGGCGCCTTCCCGGTGGTGGACGACGACGGATTTCTGAAAGGCATCATTTCGGTGCGTGACCTGCTGCGCGCTTTCATCAACGTGTTGGGTATCGAGGAGCCCGGGACCCTCTTGGGTATTGTGGTGGAAGAAAAGGTGGGCCAACTTAAAAAAATCGTCGATGCCATCACGGAAGAAAACATTTCCTTCGGCAGCATTCTCGTCTCGCGGCACTGGGAGGCCGACAAGAGGGCGGTGTTCGCCTACCTGCTCACCAACAGCGTCGGCCGCATCAAGCGCAAACTGAAGGAGCTGGGCTTCAAGCTGCTTGACCCCATGGAATGGGCCATGGACCGCCTGCCGCGTCATGAATAGCGGCCGCCGCGCATTTCCACCCGCCCGCCGCCCATGGCCGACGGGCGTCGTTCCGACCCTCTGCACGCAGGGCACCCGGCTTTCATGAAGAACCCCGCGGGTTATCGCCCGGCCTATGAATACCTTCACATCTACTATCTCGAAGGCCTGGCCGGTGCGGTGGATGCCGCGCTAGGGCCGGATTTCATCGGCAACTGGGAGGAAGATGGCTTCTCTTTCCTCTTCTTTTCGTCGCCGGCGCGGGAAACCGTCCGGCAACTTCTCGAAAATCGCTCCGATCTCAAACTGCTCGACCAGTTCGATATGCGCTACGACGACTGGCAGGGGGGGCGTTTTCAGGGCCTGCGCACCGACCGGCTCATCATTGAACCGGCCTGGGCGCAAAAGGCATCTTCGCCGGCCGTCGACGACCTCATCGTGCGGCTGGACCCTGGAGTGGTCTTCGGAGCCGGTACCCACCCGACCACCCGGGACTGCCTGGCGGCGATCGAAGCTCTGAGCGCCGATGCCAGCGGGGGTACGCTCCTGGATCTCGGTACCGGCACCGGGGTGCTGGCGGTGGCGGCCGCGCGCCTGGGTTGGCCCCGGGTGCTGGCCGTGGATTTCAACCGGTTGGCTGCCAGGACGGCATGGCACAATGTGAAGCTCAATGCCCTGGAAGACCGGGTGCTGGCCGTTCATGGCCGCGCCGAGGATCTGGTGGCCTGCCCGGCCGAGGCCCTTGTGGCCAATATCCACTATGACGTACTGCAACCCCTGATTCGGTCCGCAGGCTTCCGGCGCTGCCCCCGGTGGATTCTTTCGGGGCTGCTGCGCAGCCAGGCCCGCGAAGTGGAAGCCTACCTGGCGTCGGCCGGGTTTGCGATCCAGCGGCGCTGGTCACGGGACAACACCTGGTTCACATACCTGGGAGCGTCGGAAACAGTTGAAAAAGGCCCTTCTCCTAAGCTATGATTGCCCGTGGTCGTCCGTGTCCGCCTTTAAATGGCAGCCTTCGGCCCGGGCCGTCGTAAGCGTGCCTTGAAATTCCCGACGTCGTGCGAGCACCCCCCCGCGGGCTTGAAACCGCTGCTTACCGGCCTGGCCTCAATACGCCATTTTCGGATGAATGCGGCAAACTTCGGCCCAGCTGCGAGGTACGATGAACGATCTGATTACGCGCGCCGCCCGGGAAGTGGCCGCCACGCGGCGGGTTGTGGCCCTCACGGGGGCCGGCATTTCGATCGAAAGCGGCATTCCGCCGTTTCGTGGCCCCGGCGGCCTGTGGGAAAAAATCGATCCCCTCGAGGTCGCCCACATCGATGCCTTCCGGCGCAACCCCCGCAAGGTGTGGGAGCTGCTGATACAGGGGATGCAGGAGGTGCTGGCCAAGGCGGCGCCGAATCCGGCCCACCGTGGTCTGGCAAGCCTTGAAGCCGCAGGCCATCTTCAGGCCGTCATCACCCAGAATGTCGACGGCCTGCACCAGCAGGCCGGCAGCCGCGACGTGATCGAGTTTCACGGCACTTTCGCCTGGCAGCGCTGCATGGCCTGCGAGCGCCGTTTGCGGAGTGAAGAACTCGATCTGGCCGAAATACCGCCGCGCTGCGCCTGTGGCGGCATTTTCCGGCCGGACTGCGTTTTTTTCGGCGAGTTGATTCCGCCCGCACACCTGGCCCGCGCCCAGCGGCTCGCCGCGGGCTGCCGAGTCATGCTGGTGGTGGGCACGTCCGCCACGGTGCACCCGGCGGCCATGCTGCCGCTTCTGGCCCGCGATGCCGGCGCCCGGGTGATTGAAATCAACCCGGAGCCGACGCCGCTGACCGGATCGGTCAGCGACTATCTGATTCCCGGACCGGCCGGGGACGTGGTGAACGCGCTGGCGACGGCGGTGGCCGCATTTCCACAAACGTCCTGAGGGGTGAGGATGGCGACGGTCCAATGTGAAAAATGGGTCCATACGCTTGAACTGCCCCGCCCTTCGCTTGAGGATAATACGGCCGATACCGAGCGACTGCTTGGAACGCTCCAACGCCGGCTGGGGGCGACGCGGATCGATATCGACCTGACCACCGCCGCCCGTTTGCCCGCCCTGTTGCGGGAAAACGACTACCGGGTGCGGGCCATCGTCTTCGGTATGGGCGACCGCTGGCAGCTGGTCGCGGTGACGGCCGCCGCCGGGCCGGTGCTGGGTCTGGCCGTCGACCTGGGAACCACCCGGATCGTGCTGAGCCTGGTGGATCTGGCCAGTGGGCGAATCCTGGGTGAAGACGCCCTGGACAATCCCCAGCTTTCCGTCGGACCGGATATCCTGACCCGGATTCATTTCTGCGATGCCGACGACGGCTTGCCGCGGCTGCAGCGCATGGTGGTCGAAGGCCTGAACCGGAGGGTCGAGGCGATCTGCCGGGCGCATGCGGCCTTACCGGAGCACATTTTCCTGATGAGTCTGGCCGGCAACACGGCCATGACCCATCTTTTCCTGGGGCTCAACCCGCGCTGGATGATCCGTGAACCCTATATTCCCGTGATCAACCGTCCCGGGCGCCTCAGGGCCCGCGATCTGGGACTGGCCCTGCACCCCGACGCCCGTCTGTTCGTGTTTCCGAACATCGGCAGCTACTTCGGCGGAGACCTGATCGCCGGAATTCTCCACAGCGGCCTGCACCGCTTCGAGGGAACCGCCCTTCTGGTGGATGTGGGTACCAATGCCGAAGTGGTCCTGGGCAACCGCGACTGGCTGGTGGCCTGTGCCGGTGCGGCCGGACCGGCGCTGGAGGGCGGGGTCTCCAAGATCGGCACCATGGCCTGCCCGGGGGCCATCGATCGGGTGCGCATTGATCCGCAAACGCGGCGCTTCGAGCTGCACACGATCGACGACCGACCGCCGGTGGGCATCTGCGGCTCCGGCGTGATCGATCTGGCGGCCCAGCTTTTCCGGTCCGGCATGCTCGATATCCGGGGCCGGATCGTGCCCGAGACCTGCGACGGACGCCTGACGGCCGGTCCTCACGGGCCAGCTCTGGAAATCGCTCCGCCCCCGGCCGGGGCCGACCGCCAGGGACTGGTCATCGGCCAGGCGGAATTCGACAGCCTGATCCGTTCCAAGGCGGCCATGTACACGATTCTGGAAACCATCACCGGCGCCGTGGGCATAACGCCGGACGCGCTTGACACCTTTTTCGTGGCTGGAACCTTCGGCGCCTACATCGACCCCGAGTCCGCAATTACAATCGGCATGCTGCCGGACCTGCCGCGGGAAAGGTACCAGCCGCTGGGCAACAGCTCGCTTGCCGGCGCCAAAAAGATTCTGACCGATCCGGCGTTGCTGCCCCAGGTCGATGCCATTCGGGATCGGATCACCTACATGGAGTTGAACGTCAACCAGGATTTCATGAACCGTTTCAGCGCGGCCAAATTTCTGCCGCACACCAATCCGGAACGCTTTCCGTCCGTAACGGCGGGAGACGGGGCGAGGGGGGCCTAACCCGGTCCGGCATTCCGATCAGGAAGACGCCATGGCAAAACTTTACATTTTCACCCGACGCGGCCGCAGCGAATACAATCTGGCGGACCACAACGTGCTCGGCCGGCATCCCAAGAACCGCATCAAGGTGCTTGAACCGGGAGTATCGAAGGTGCATTGCCTTATATCGGCCGAGGACGACCAGCACTTTTCGGTGCGCGATCTGGGCAGCCGCAACGGCACCTTCGTCAACGACAAAAAGATCAAAGGCAAGGTCGTTCTCGGCGACGGCGATGAAATCCGCCTGGGCAATACACGCTGTCTGTTCAGGGATCAGATCGATGCGTTGACCATCAATTGGGAGGAGACCGCACGGGAGGACGTCGAAAAGTGCATCCAGCACAAGGTCGCCCCCCGCAAAATGGACAAGTTTTTTCCGCAGAACAACATCATCGACGACGAGATGTTGCGCGCCGACTACGAGCGCCTGCGGATTTCCTTCGAGCTTCAACGCGATATCGGCTTTGACCTGCACATCGACTTCATTCTGGGCTGTGTGCTGGACCGGGTCTTTGAGTTCCTGGCATTCGATCAGGGGATTGTGCTGTTGATCAATAAAAAGGGCGAATTCAACGTGCATTCCTTCAAATTGAAAGCGCTCGACGCGGCCATAACGGTTTCGCGCACCCTGATCGACTACGTGGTCGAAGACGGCCTGGGGGTTTTGCTCAACAGCCCCAAACCCGGCGCCGACAAGGCCTCGCCCGATCTGCTCGATACGCCGGCCGAGTCCGCCCTGGCGGTGCCGATCATGGATGAGCAGGAGCTGATGGGCGTCATCTTGATTGAGAGGAAGGACACCTATGCACCCTTCCGCGAACGAGATCTGAGTCTGCTGTCCAATGTGGCCAACAAAACCGCGCTATTTATCCGCAACTCGCAAGTGGCCAAGGGCGTGACCCGCGAATCCCTCGAGCGCGAGCGGTTCCGCAAAATCATATCGCCCGAATTGGCCGAAATGGTGGTGGCCGGTCAGCTGCAGGTGGTCGAGTACGGCGAATGGCGGCCGGCCACGCTGCTGATGGCCAACATCATCGGCTTTAATGACCTGGCCCGCGAACTACCTCCCGACCTGCTGGTGACCATGCTCAACCGCCACTTCGACTCCCTGGTCAAGGTCGTCTTCCGGCACGAGGGCATGGTCCATGGATTCATGGGGGATCGGGTTCTTGCGGTGTGGGGGGCGCCGCTGGGGCACGACGATGACGCCCTGCGGGCGGTGGCCGCGGCCATGGAGATGCTCCAGGCGGTCGAGGCGCTGAACGTCAAGCGCGACGAGGCCGACGAACCCCCGCTGGAGATCGGGATCGGCTTGGCCACGGGCAATGTCCTGGCGGCGAGCACCGGTTCGCCGCGCACCCAGCGCTATACGGTTTTCGGCGAGCCGGTCATGCGGGCCCAGGCGATCTGCGCCGCTGCGCGCGCCGGGCAGTTGATGATCAGCGAGGAGGCGCATAAGGCGATTGACGGCCGCTTTACCACCGAGGAAGCCCACACCATCCGGCTGAAAGACGGGAGCGTTCGCTGCTTCGAGGTCCTGGGGGCATCCGAATCACCTCCCGATCGGCCCTGGTCCTACCTGGGCTGACGGCTCCCCCGCCCGTCCGACGCGTCTGGATGCGGCATCAACAGGAAATGGTGAACAAAACGCGGATCGATCTTGTCGACGGAAACCCGACGGTATTCGTCCTCCAGCTCGGTGAACAGGGCGGTGAGCTGGGGCCCGACGGCGTCGGCCAGTTCTGTGTCGTCGCGCTTCGTCCGCCGGGCCAGCCACTGCAGGCAGGCCGGCCGGCTGGCGCTGGTGAGCACGCGGCCCCTCGCGCCATCCGCAGGCACTTCGAATAGGCCATCCCAAAAATCCATGAATCGATCGAGCGCAATTGGTTGCAGGGTTTCCGATAAACCGAGTTCGCTGCGGGCCCAGAGGGTCAGCAGGACGTTTTTATAAGTCAGGTGCCCGTAGCGGCGCGGCAGCGGCAGGTCGATCGCCATGTGTTCAAGCAGGTGGTCGAACGCCTGGATCTGCGCCAACCCGCGTTCGGTGGCGTGGATGTCATCCAGGCGGGCGAATTCCCGGTAACGCTGCCCCGGGTCGCCGCGGTCGAAGAAGAGGGGGCGTTTGAGCAGCAGTCCGCCGAGCAGCCCCAGCCCGTCTTCCCCCCAGAAGGTCAGCGGCAATCCGCCGCGGGCGAACCAGCTGGCGGCAACCCAGTCTTCGGTCGTCTGCTTGAGCTTGGCCGCCTGGCTGTAGCCCAGGCGAAACAGGCCTTCGAGGGTGAAGGCCTGCAGGTTGCGTGCGGCATGCGCGACCCGCGGCGGGTCAGGATTCAGGCGTTCGAGGCCGATGCTGAGGTAGCCGCAGGCTTTCTGCACCACGGCGTTCAAATCCCGGCGGCTTTCGGGTTTCAGCCGGTCGGCCACGCAGAGGCGGTTGCCGAGAGCGGCGAATTCGGACTGAATTCGGTCGCGGACCTCGCCCGGCGCGACGGCCTGCACGGCCTCGTGGAAGAGCTGGTTGCCCGCGGCCAGGTCCAGCGGCACCATGGGCAGCGGTGTGAATTCCTCGGCCCGGAGGATCTGAAAGCGGGCCGCAGTCTTCTGGAAGCGCTCGTAGCTCAAGGGTTGATAGAGACCCACGGCCTCTTCAAAGGGCAGAAAACCCTTTTCGGCCAGGCGGACGTTGCGCAGGCGGTAGGCCTCCTCTTCCGTTTCCGCCGGCAGGACGTTCAGTGCCGAGAGCAGTACCCGCTGGTAGTGGACGTGGTCCTCTTCGGCCAGGCATTCCAAGATGCGCCGAACCAGGCGATGGTGTTTTTTCTGGTGAACTTCGCCCAGAGGATCTGTCGTGGGCAGATCGACGATCCGGAAGTAAAAAAAATTGTCGAAGCTCGTGAACCCCGGACCGAAATCGGTCGGGTCCCGATCGTGTTCCCGCAGGCGGATTTCGATGGTGTTGAACAGGTAGTATTCCACCAGATCCGCTTTTTCCGCGGCCAGCCAGCGGATCATCCGGGCGGGTTCGGCCGCGACGATTCGTTCGAGCCACAAAAACAGTTCGTAGAGATCCAGGCGGTCCCGGTTCCAGACCTGCTGGTCGAGCACGTATTCGAGCTGGCGTCCGGAACCCAGGGCGATCAAGGGTTGGGCGTCGTCCGGGCCGATGTCCTGGACCAGAAAATAGAAATCCTCCTCTGGAAAACTGTGGACCAGAGCGGCCGGCTGGGGATGCTCCAGTACCTGCTCCAGCGCCTTCTCCGAAGGCCCGTCGAGGATCCGGCGGCGTTGCGCGGTCAGTTCCCGGCGCAGGGCCAGGATCTTGTCGTCGTCAGAGGGGGGCGTCATCGCAAAATGATTCCTCGCGTCAGGTCGGGTTCGAAATGATTCGGGACCATCCGTCAGTAGTCGGTGGCGGCCCGTGCCGCATTCCAGGGTGCAAACTTCATCAGCATGAGCATGCCCGGAATAGCGATCAGGGTACAGAAAATAAAAAATCCCTCCCAGCCCATGTACTTGGCCATGAAGCCGGTGGGGGCGGAGGCGAAAACCCGCGGCATGCCCATCAGGCTGCTCAGCAGAGCATATTGAGTCGCCGTGAATTTTTTGTTGGTGATGCTGGCCATGAAGGCCACGAAGGCCGAGGTGCCCATGCCGCTGCTGAAGTTCTCGAAGGCGATCACGCCGGCCAGGGTCGGCAGGTGATCGCCTGCCCGGGCCAGCACGGCGAAGCAGGCCGTGGACAATGCCTGGAGGACGCCGAAGAGCCACAGACAGCGGGCAATGCCCAACTTCAGGATCATGATGCCGCCGATGCCGGCCCCGGCGATGGTGGCCCAGAAACCGAAGAGTTTCACCACGGCGCCGACCTGGGACTTGGAAAAGCCGATGTCGAGGTAAAAGGGCGTGCTGATGGCGCTGGCCATGGTGTCGCCGACCTTGTAGCATAGAATAAAGGCCAGCATCCATACGGCCTCCGGCCGGCGGAAGTATTCGACCAGCGGGGCCACGACGGCTTCTTTCAGGGTCCGTGGGGTCCCGGCCACGGCGGGCGGCTCCGGGGTGAGCCAGGTGGTGACCAGACAGGGCAGCAGGCAGAGGGCCATGATGAAATAGACCCGCGAAAAGGACATGTGATCTGCCATGATGAGGCCGCCACCGCCCGCCAGAAGCATCCCCAGGCGATAACCGTAAATGTAGAGCGACGAGCCGAGGCCGAGCTCGTTGTCGGCGAGATCTTCGCGACGATAGGCGTCGATGACGATATCCTGGGTGGCGCTGAAAAAGGCCACCAGGCAGGCGGCCAGGGCCATGAGGCCGAAATGGGTGTGCGGATTGCTGAACCCCAGCAGGACGATGGCGGCGATCAGGGCCAGCTGGGCGGCGGTGAGCCACCCCTTGCGGCGGCCCAGCAGCGGCAATGAATAGCGGTCGAGCAGCGGCGCCCACAGAAACTTCCATGTATAGGGAATCTGCACCAGGTTCATCAGGCCGATCACGGTCAGGTCGACCCCGGCATCCTTCATCCAGGCCTGGAGAACGCCGATGGTCAGCAGTAGGGGCAGGCCCGCGGCGAAGCCCATGATCAGCGCCACCAGCATCCGCCGGCTGAACAGCGTTCGCAGCAGTTCGGTGCGCTGCCAGAGGCGCTCGAGTTTTTTCTGCACGCTGATTGGCGGATGACCCAAAGCCAAGGAAGCCTTTCGACAATGACAACGACGGGACGGCCGTGCCGCACGGACGCTGTAAGCGCTTATAGTCCAAAAACACCGTCATGACAAACCGCCGTGTGCTCCGCAGTGCTTTGACAGCGGCAAGCGGATCCGCTATCCGTTTTGATATGAAGCGGTTTTAAAACCTCAGATCGCTTTCGGGATCAGGGCGCGAACGGGTGAAAAAGCGAAGCATAATCAACCATAGGTATGCGGGTTTGAAGGGCAGGGACCCGACGGTTCGGCCAAGGAGACCGCAACGCCGCTATCGGTCGTTAGATGGGGTTTTAAAACCGCATCCGGTGATATTGATGGCGCCGAACCAACAGTGGACGGGGCGCGACCGGCGACGGCCCGTTGCAGATCCCGGTCGGTGCCATTTTCGAAATGTTGAAGCCCAATAGGAGGACGGCATGCCCGGGCATTACCGCAAAGGTCTTCTCATTTTGGTGGTTATCATGGGGCTGGCCTTGCCGGTTTGGGCCGGCAATGGCCGGATCACCGCTCGCGTCAGCCTCACCGATCACGGCGGCCAGGTGGTTTACGGCGATTGGGTGCGCGTGTATCTGGTGACCGAACCCGTCGATGTCCCAGAACTGGATCTGGCTGGGGCGGAGGCCGTGGTGGAGCGTACCGCACGCATCAACACCGCCCACCTGGATTTTTTTATTGGATTCCAGGCGCGGCTGGATCAGGACGGCTACCTGGTGGACAATAAACTGACCCGGCCGGACGGTGCGGTGGCTTTCAATCAACTGCCCCCGGGCCCCTATTACCTCGTGGTCACCTTCCCCACTATGATTGCCGGGCAGAAAGCCACATGGCAGGTGCCAATCGAGGCGGTCGCCGAACGCACGGTCCACATCGAGCTCAATGCCGCCAACATGGCCCTGAGGCTTCCGCCACAACCTTGACGATACCGCCGTGCGTCCGATATCGGTGCCTGGCCTCACTTCCGCCATGGCGGCCCACCGCAAGTACGCCGCATCCAGCGCCATTTGCAAGCTTTAGCGCGAACGATGTCCGAGCCGTCCGAAAACAACCTTCGATGTGCTTATCACTTTGGGGGACAAAAAGATCCAACCGGGTCGGCCCCCAATGCTTCCCTGGATTCAAGGGCCGGAAAATGAGGGGGGATGGGACGCAGGCCTGGCACGACCCGCATGCAATATCGCGTACCTCTCCGCGTATCGGGTTGCCGGCCGGCCGTCTGGTTACGGGGCCAGTTCAATCCTCCAACGTCATTGAACCGTCAGCCGGCCCGCGTGTTTCCAACGCAATCGCCGGCCGTGCCAGAATTCGCACTGCGTCCCATCCATAAACGCTGCCTGGCGCGTATGCGCCTCGGGCGCGCGGGTTTTGCCGGGCGGATTGGCCGGATACCGATCGATATCAACTGGTCGGGCTGAAGGTGCGGGAAGATGGCTGCAAACCGCCCCTGCCAACGGGCTATACTATTCCTGGAAGCGGCCGTCCATCATAAATTTTTCCTGGGCCGTCATTTGAGACGGCGGCTTCATGGTGACGGCGTCGGCCGGGCATTCCAGGGCGCAGAAGTGGCAGGCGATGCAGTCGCGCGGCCGTGCCAGCATGGGGCGGGCGCGGCGATCGTCGGTATCCTGAGTGAAAGCCACCGCCAGGCAGTCCACGGGGCAGGCGTCGATGCAGGCCCGGCAGTCCACACAGCGGGCATAGTCGATCAGGGGGCGCGGCCAGTGGCTGGCCCGGCGCCGGATACGCACACATCTGCGGCCGATGGCATCCAGTACGGCGTGGTGGGGGCAGATGCGGCCGCAGGCGCCGCAATCGATGCAGGCGTTGTCGATGACCCGGTGGCGTTTGCGCGGCTTCCCGCTGATGGCCGTGGTAGGACAGACTTTGATGCACATGCCACAGCCGACGCACATGTCCGTTATCCGATAAGCCATGACGTCATTCGCCTCAGGTGGTCAGGCCGAGTCGCTCCAGTTTGTCCGGTTCCGGCCGGCCGGTTTCGGGGTCCCAACCCAGCGCACGCCAGTAGTCGCTGCGCATCCGCTCAAGGTCCACCTGCCGGCCCTCGTTGGCGCCGGCCGTCGGGGGCGGGTGCCCCAGCGTTCGGGCGCTGGCTTTGAAGCTGCGGGGGTCAAGCCCCTGGCGTAGGTTGAAAACCTGTTTCATTGTCTGGATGCGATCGCCGATGTCCATGTATTCGGCCGGCGCCCGCTGCCATCCGGAGGCGGCGTTCAGCCATTCGAAAAGCGGCAATCGGTCAAGCCCCAGAAGCGCGCCGAACAGACAGGCGCCGCTGGCGTTGAGAATATTCATGAAACGGCTGCAGGCGGCGGCCGCCGCGGCGCGCTCCGGCGACCATTCGTATTTGCGGCCCTTCGTGTAGAAGAGGTCGACATCGGGCAGGGTCTCGATTTTTTTCCAGAGGCGGAACATCTCATAATACATCTGGGAGCCGATGGTATGGCGCCCCGGAGTGGGTTCCGCGCTGTAGTGCAGGGCGAACCCGGGATCATAGCGTCCGTCGTGCATGCCGAGTTCCTGGCCGCCGGCATGCATCGCCAATGCGTCGGCCCCCCGGCCGATTTGGGCGGCGGCCCGCTTGGCGCCGTCGGCCAACAGATCGCCGACGCCCTCGCGTGCGATGATTTTGGCGGCGAGGGCAATGATGGCCATGCTGTTGCCCCAGGTCAGTTCGAGCCCGTCGAGATCGGCACGGGAAAGCAGCCCCTGTTCGTAGCATTCCATGGCAAACGCGATGGTGCCACCCGCGGATATGGTATCCATGCCGGCCCGGTTGAACATGTCGTTGAGTTTATAGATGCTTTCGGCATCGTCGTTCAGCAGCAGCCCCCCCAGGGACATGACCGTTTCGTACTCCGGTTTGTGGCCTCCCGGATAGGGGCTGTTCTCTGCCATGACACCCCCGCAGCCCAGCGGGCAGGCATGACAGTGGTATTTGGCCACGACCGGCCGGGCAAACACTTCCGGGCTTAAATTGGCGCTACGGTCGCGGTCGAAGTCCTCGTTGCTGCCCTTCCAGTTTTTAATCGGTGTATCGCCGATCTCGACCATCAGCTGGTTCATGCTGGCTGTGCCGAACTTGTCGAGCATGAGTTTGTAAAGCATGCCATCCATGGCCATCTGGACTGGAAGCAGGCGCATGAGGGTGCCGGTATAGGCCATCATCATACCGTTCATGAAGGGCGGGTCGAAGCGGAGGGTTTCGATGCATTCGCGGCTAAGTGCTTTGACGGCATCCGGATCGTGGGCGCGGATGCGCCGTGCACCTGCCAGGACGACCGCCTTGAGTCGCTTGGCACCCATCACGGCGCCCAGTCCGGCACGGGCGGCCATGCGGCCCCGATCGTTGGCCACCCCGGCAATCAGGGACTGCTTTTCACCGGCCGGCCCGATGCAGGCCACCCGGACGCCCGTGCCGCCGTTCTGTTCGATGAGCATGCGTTCGCTGGTCAGGGTGTCCCGACCCCAGACGTCTCGGGCGTCATGCAGTGCGGCCCGGCCGTGAGCGACGCGCAGGTAGACCGGGTGCGGGCTGACACCGCTGAAAAAAAGGCCGTCGTACCCGCAGCGTTTGATGGCCGGGGCGAAATTGCCGCCGCAGTTGGCGTCCCCCCAGCCGCCGGTCAAGGGGGATTTGCCGGCCACCGTCCAGCGTCCGGTAAACAGACTGCCGCAGCCGGTCAGCAGGCCTGAGACGAAGGCCAGGACGTTTTCCGGGCCCAGCGGGTCGGCGTTGCGCGGGATGCGATCCAGCAGTTGGCCCACCGCCAGCCCCAGCCCGGAAAGCTGTTGGGCATATAAGGACGCCGGCAGGCTTTCCTCCTGCAAGGTGCCGCGGGTCAGGTCGACCCACAGAATTCTCCCCATATATGGCACTTCCATTGGGCCTCCGCCACGGCTGGCCGACGATTTGGAATGAGAATTAACTCAAAACAGCTTTATCCGTTCGACTCTGTTTTGTCAATTTGCGCGGGGCTTGATGGATGCGGGCGGATGATTCGCCGCCTGCAGGTTTACAGGCGGCGGTCGTCAAAAGACGAGGAAGGGGCGGGTGATGGCTTGACCCCGGTCAGGCAATATCGGTGGGGTCGTCGACCACGCAACGGTCGTCGGGGCAGAAAATGTTGAGCCATAAGCCGGACTTGCCTTTGTCGGATGCTTCCTGTACCGGCACCGTCATGCGTTCCTCCTCCCTCAGACAGCCCTGTTCCGGACAGAAGATTTCCAGCCAGAGGCCTTCTTTGCCGGTTTTTTGGGCGGCTTTCTGCTTGTCGTCCGGGAGTTTGACGATCTCTTTTTCCGTAAGGCAGCGAGCGTCGGGGCAAAACACTTTGAGCCACATGCCGTCACGGGAGGGGGTTTGCTTATTCATATCCATGGCGTACCTCCTTTTAGTCTTATTGAAACAATAGCCATGGATAGGAGGAGATCAAGACGATTAGAATTCGAGCAGGGGCAAGGCCTCGGGTTTTTTATCCCTTTCGATCGGCAGCCAGCGCGCGCCTTTATGTTCCCGCTCGACGAAAGCTTCGTTCACCTGTTTGCTGATGGGCGCGTAATAGAAGGCCAGCTTCATCTTCTGCCTGTCGTCGGTGGATTTAAGCTTCATCTTGATCTGGCGATAGCGCCAGCGATGCGTGGTCATCTGGCTTCGGGCCTGGTAGGACGTCTTGGGAAAACCGTAACGCGATTCCATATAGTCGCGAAGACCGGCAAACGCTTCCGGTGAATCTAACAACAAAAAAGCGGCGAAAAACTGGTAGTTGTAGGTTCCGTAGACCACCCTCTCCACGCGGATGTCCTTGACCGTCCGAACGGTTCCCGGTTTGGTGTAGAAGCGCAGCCCTTCCTTGCCGTGCAGGAAATTGAAGCCGTCGTGCTCCCGAATATCCGCGCCCCAGGGTAAGCCCAGGAATGATTTGTCAAGGGGTTGCTCGGCCGCGGCGTGGCCGGGGGCGACCAGGAGAAGGGTCAGCGTGATAACCAGGGTGAAGCGGCGGCCGTTCATGGTTTTCCTTGTCAGCGCCACCAACAGGTGCGCAATTTTGGTGGTGGGTCGAACACGTCGGGACCCGGCAGGCGGAATGTCGGCTAGTCGAGTTCGGCCAGTAGTTTCGGAAACAAGTTCTCGAGTTGGACTTTCATATAAAACCAGTTGCCGTCCGGAGCGGTGATGCCCATCAGGCGGATGCCGGCGAGCGCCTCGAGGGGCGATGACGCCACCAGGACAACGCCGTGCTTGGTGTGAAGCGTTAGAGCCTCGCTGTTCTTGAAACCAGCCTGGGCGATGGTTTCCTCCGCCACCGAATAGATGCTGCTTATGCCCACCGCCAGCCGGTCCAGATCCATTTCCCCCATGGCCTGGTCGGCGTTGAGAACATCGCCGTCCGTGCTGACCACTGCGACAGCCCGGTAGCCCTTGATGCTCTTGAACTCCTCCAGGTGGCGCTGGAGCACCGCGTTGGTGGTTTCCAGATCGACACGGGAGGACTCTGTCGTGGAGGTTTCCAGCAAGACCCCGGGGTTGGTCGTCGATTCCTCCTCGATCGCTTCCGTCTCCTCGCGCATCCAGGTTGCTCCGGCCATGTCCATCAGGTGGGTTTTGACCCGCGTGCGGGTGCGCCGGCGCGGTAGCTCGGAGAGTTTGAAAACGATGCGGTCCCATTCCGATATTTCAAGCGCGGCCTTCTCGCCGGTCAGCCCCTTGAAGTGGGCATCGATCAGCACCCCTTCATCGAAGTAGAGATAGCCTTTGCCCTTGCCGGCGGTTTTAATTTCCATGCGGCAGGTTTTCTGCTCGATTTCGATCAGCGGCAGGATGCTGGCCATGGTCATGCCCTTGTAGTTGATGCCCTCGTCGCGCAGATTGAGGCCGACGAAGATGGCGGAGGCCAGGGCGCCGATTTCAAATGGTTTTTCCAGGTGGTAGAGGACCTCCTGCTGATCCATGCGCTTGCGGAACCAGGGTTTGCCATAGTCGGTCATGACGATGCAGGGCGTGCTGGCGTGTTCCTGGGTGATGTAGGCCAGCAGTTCAAGGCCGTCCAGCTTGGGGGTGTTGATGTCGGTGACGAAAACGGCGACTTTGTTCTGGCTCAGCACCTCGATGGCCGCCTCGCCGTCCGAGGCGGTCATGACCTCGAACTGATGCATTTTATCCAGGCCTTCCTTGAGGGATGTCACGAAATCCGCGTTGCCGTCGACGATAAGAACTTTATCCATAAACCCTTCTTGTCGGTTGGGCCCCGGGCGAGGCGGCTCGCCCGTTGCGCATTGGGGTGCG
>JAAUYG010007072.1_pt1 | contig 25437 bp, 17 predicted proteins | sample 7278091 | NCBI WGS metagenome assembly JAAUYG01 (sample SAMN14350201, study PRJNA611818) | marine sediment metagenome | isolation source: surface marine sediment (0.6m) | place: French Polynesia: Moorea | collected 2018-08 | reverse complement strand
TGTCACATGCATCAGATAATTTGTCAACACTGTGTTGCATGTCAGCTTCACTGGAAGCATTGAGTGCACAGTCATCAGCAAATAGGAAGTCATTGATGGTGTCAGTTGAGACCTTGGTTTTAGCTTGAAGCCTCCTGAGGTTGAATAGTGATCTATAATACTTGTACCTCATACCCATGCCTACATCTGAGTCACTGAAAGCATCTGTGAGCATTGCTGAAAACATGAAGCTGAACAGGGTGGGAGCAAGCACACAGCCCTGCTTCACTCCGTTGGTGACTGAAAATGGTTCAGATGCCTCTCCGTTATCTTGCACTGTAGCCAGCATGCCATCATGGAACTGACGAACGATGGCAATGAACTTTCTTGGCCAACCGTACTTCACCATGATTCTCCATAGGCCCTCTCTACTAACAGTATCATGCAGTATCAAAGGCTTTGGTTAAATCGACAAAGGTGGAGTAAAGGTCAGTGTTCTGTTCTTGACATTTCTCTCGAAGCTGCCTAGCAGCAAACACCATGTCAATAGCCCCGCGATCTTTCCGGAAGCCACACTGGCTCTCTGGGAGGAGGCATGCTCAAAGTGGACTTGATCCGATTCAGCACTACTCTAGCCAGGCCCTTGCCTGCGATTGACAGCAGGGATATTCCTCGCCGGTTGTCACAGGCCTGGTGGTTTCCTTTGTTGTTGTGTAGATGTATGATGGGGGCATCTTTGAAGTCTTGCGGAAGTGTCAAAGTGCCCCGGCACTACCAGCTTAAAGATGAACAACCACTGCCCCTGGAAGGACATGAACTTGAATGTTCTCACAACTGGGTCCTATGTTGTCTTTGTTGAGTTATGATGAAAACAGCAATAGAAGGGCATAGGGTTGTCTGACAGGCAGTATGCCTGAAGGCGCTGATCAAACAACTCAAACGATCTTCCGCAGGTCTAGAAATGTAGCCTTTTCCTACTTGCTCAACTTCCTGGCGAAGTGATCTGCCCGGCAGTCCAGTTTAGAAGTTCTTTATTAACAGCCACCCCTGCCACTCCATGTGTTCCAGGATGATCCTCAGGCTGCAGATTCCCGGACACAGGAAGGTAGATGACCCTCCACCAGGTGATCTTTCATATCCATGGACATACTAGTAGCATCTCTCCTCTACACAGATCTGCGTAGGGCTCTCTGTTTCCGGCACCAATCACAAAGAAGGCTATGAGGAGTAACTGAGAATATCAACGTTAGTGCACGCTTGAAGTGGGAAGGACGTACCCACCAGACCCAAGGTATCTTGCAGACTTCTGGGATCCATTGTGACAACTGTACAAGGCATGTTGAGGGAAGTGGGAGTCAAAGAAATGATCTCTCAAATGCAGCGGCCTGTCTTTGTGGGAAGCATCGAGACACCAGGTCTACAGACGATGATGAAAGGAATGAGAACGGATGACATGTCTTAAGATGCTATCGTGCCATCAATTCCCCAATACTGACTTCCCTTCTGCCCACCCAGGAGGGGACAAAGGAAGGCGTTGCCACTGTGTGAGGACGAAGATGAACCCCACCAGGCAGCAAAGCCCAACTCCTGACTGTAGGAAACCCCTCTGGTGTCTAAATGAAGTCAAGATGAGCCCAAAGTTCATCGAGAAGGTGAGGCCTCACTCCTGCGGGGAGCATCTCGAAGCTTATGCCATGGAGGCAAGCTCAAGTAGGTGTCTAATCGATGTTTTTTTACGGAGGTCACTAATGGTTATGAAGATGTGACACTCACTGAAACGAACTGTGGCTGGGCTAGTCCAACACTGTGTCCTGGTGTAGATTTCACTGACGTCTAGGACTAGCAGCCCACGAAGGAGATGCCATTCATATAGCACCGAAATAAGCCGTAACATGACTGCACTCTGCAGTGTCTGCACCGCACTTATGTTAGGGGATTCCATCACAAAGTTCTCTCCTGACTGTGTGGTACTCCCTAGGTGGCTGTAGCCAGCCTCATCTCTAAGTGGTGTTCTCTTCCTTGGGTTTCTTTCTGCTGGGCCACTCTTGTGTAGAGACTGAGATGGAAAGAGCAGTCCAACAGAGTTTACAAATCGCAGTGTAAGGTTTATCTTCAGTAGAAACTGAGGGGCGTTTGGCATGCCTATAGCTTCTGATGACAAGTGAGAACTAGAGCTGTCAGATGAACTAATGTTCAAACAGGAGCATGAAGAGGGAACTCTTCCCTCATGGAATGAGAGGCCCATGTCAGGGATGACCGGATGTACAACGAGCTACACTGCGCGAAATGGACAAGCTACTCAATGGATAATCGATTCCATGTTAGAAAGAGCCCAAAAATAAAGGGCAAAGATGGCCATCACAGCCAGGAGCCTCACCACCCCCAAAAGTGGGATTGCAAAAACCTACATTTCCGGGGAAAATGAAAAGACCACTTCTCTGAAGAGTGTATGGGAACTGAAGAAAAAGTAACCTGACGCTGCCCAGGGGGTGCTTGTGGGTATCTAAAAATGTTGGTGCAATATTTCACTAAGTCTTTGCAATATCACACTTTTTTTTTGGGGGGGGGGGGGTTACTTTGGGAGGGGGCAGGGGCTAGTTTCATTTGATTATGGTGTTGAATTGGGACATTAATGAGTGAAACCTATGCACATGCTTATTTCCTAATAAACCCTTGTTGCAGGACAGGTCAGCAGTCCGGTACCAGATATGCATTAATTATGCCCGATTAGAGCATTGTTATAAGCAATAAGAGAAAACTTGTCAAGTGTCTACCACAGCTGAACCGTACAAGATAGGCATAGGGTGACTGTTGGATCATAAATAGGAAGTCATGTATAGAGAGTCCAATTGTGCAATTAGATTCAACCAGCAAGGGACAATGAAAGGTCAAATCCAAGGTCACCCATATTTAGGTGCTTGCATGTTACAGAGATAGGATAAGGGCATACATCACCAACAGGAAGTCACAAATGGGGAGTCCATCTGATTTGAGTGGTATTAATAGGTCAAGTTCAATGTCACTTATATTTGAATCACCTATATCTCAGAAGGGAGCGGAGTTAGGGCATATATTGATATTGAACACTAATAGGAAATCATATTTGGGGAGTCCATCTGCACTAATATATTTGCCATTGAAAGGTTATGTTCAAGGTCACTGATATTAAAAGCCTGTACGTATCCTAAACTAGTAGAGTTATGGCATATATTACAATTACACTACCATCGGAAAATAGCAAAGTATACAAGCGGAGCCACAACCATTATTCCCTAATTCATCATGCCATGGTAAAGTTTCAAATGTAGCATAACAATTTTTGTGGGTGGGCAGGGTTTACCGCTGTCACATTGGTCTTTTCTTTTCATGCAAAATGTTAAACATTTTTGTAAAGTATTCATTCTGCTGCAAGTTGCCCACATATATTATTTTGAAAAATTGCATTTATATTCCGCCCTATCTGGAAACTAGCCCACTACTAGTGCCCAAATAAATTAAACATCAATACATAATGTGCAGTCTGAGCATGCAATGTAGCTGACCAGTAAGGGCAAATCTCTGAACTTTCCATCCATTAATTCCCTACATACTGTACAGTGTTCCCTCTCTTAGTGGCTACTCTCAGCAGAGGCCACCCTCTCTAAGGCCATAAATCTTTGCCGCTACTACCATCAATTAATATACTTCTCCCTCTCGCCAAAGATGACCTCTCTGATGTGGCCACAATTTTTCTTGGAAAATATGGTGACCTCATTTGAGAGGGACTACTGTAAAAGTAGCAGCCAGGCAACCATTTGGCTTCGTGCCCCCCTTGACTTTGCTTCGAGCAACATTACTGGTCTGTCCATAGGATGATTGAAGGCCCAGCTGGATAGGTTTCTTAGACAATCCCAGATTAGTCATCTGAAGCTCAGTGCGCCCTGCAAGGTAGCACAAACCTTTAATTAATCAGTCCCTCTACCCAAGAAGCATGGCCGTAATCAGAGAGAGGTTGCTGCAAACCAATGCAGTGGTCTTACCAAGACAGCTGTAAGTGATAGATGCATCAGACAATTTTCAACCTCATAGTTGTCAGACCATTATCCCCGACTCCGAGCCAGCCAGTTAAATCCTTATGTGCAGACACCTCATCCGAACACCAGAACCTCAAATCATAACCTCTTGGTTGCCGCAGTCAGGGATCGAACCGCCAAACCCGCATGCCTGGCGAATGCTCAACCGTTACACTACCTGACAGCAGTCTGGCTGTGGCACCTCTAGATCATCACAAGGTTTAGCATGGGGTTAGTTGATTTAATCCCTTACTTCCCTGCCCCAAGTCAGCAAAACAAACGAATCCAGGTGTACATTTTAAATAGTTTATTTTTATACTTTGTAGTTACGTTAACAAGACAATAAATTGCTGTACAAATCATTGTATTCACACATTTCATCTGGTCCAGATGTGATCACTTTAGTCATCCAGACAGCTATCCTTTTCAGACATGCATAGAATCAGTCCCCGGCAGCTAAACTTGCGTGCTAAACAAACCCAGTACACTGGCTAACAGTAGATCTAGGCTGGCCACGCCACTGTCAGCGAGCCTATGAGGCATCTGCCATGGCAGTGGCCTCTTCACATATAATTCTTCTACCTTCCCCAGCCAGCCAACAAAAGCCTCGACTGTACTGCCTTGCACCAAGTACTCTACTTACTGGGTCGATTCTATCGGTACCAGTCTGTGGAAGCCCAACATGCAAGGATTCTACATTCAACTATGATGTGCCCAGAACAAAAACCCTATTAGCACATATCCTAGTTGAGCAGGCACTGTACACATGCAAGGGGTATTGATACATATATACAGACAAACCCTAAGCCCCAAATGACTAGCCGCAAAATCTATATCGAAATATTGCCTGGGTTTGCTGTGCGCTTAGCAATGGCAAACATTTTCCTTGGTTTCATTTTTTTTTTCTTTTTTTTTTGTCAATTTTTCTTATAAAAATACTTCAAACAAAAATTTATCTTCCTTCTGATAATATTTTCATATATATATAATATATATATTTAATTGCCTACTTTTCGGTTGACATCTTGTTTTTTCTCATTCCACTCCCACCAGGAGAGATTCGAGGTCTCGCCTCTGCTCGCTCCAGGTTCCCATGCTAACCACTCACACAATTCATTCCTGACCCTTGCAACATTTTCAATAACCACAGCAACAGTTGCTAGAGTAGCAAACTGCAAATCTAAGTACATATTATGCAATGTTCACTATTAGTGGCCGGTACTGTACAGCAAGCAGATTACACAGGCCACAGGGCTATGTACATCACGCAAACCTAGTACTGGAACTTCTTTCCACGGACACCTGGTCCTGTGCCTTCTTGCCTCATAAACACATGGTTTCGAAATAAAGTCTCAATTGGAACATACAGAACTAAAATATGTCAATATAAAATTAACCAAACGCTTCAGCCTTCACGTTAAGGCCTCGATAACTAAGAATCAATATATCAACAACTAAAGACTTAAACATTTCTCAGTTTCGGCAGTGGGCTCTGTAACAAATATCCAAATGCAACTGTGCATTTTAACAACGACAGGTTTTTGCAGTGATTCCCCCCCCCCCCCCCTTCCCTAATTACATGACACGAGTTTCACACTTGGTGAGTGGTGTAACATCTAGAATATGTGCAACATATACACTGGCACAGTCTGAGCCTGGTCAGGTCTGGTTTCCCCACACAATATTGAAGTAGTGACAGCCAAAAAGCACTGGATTCCCAAGTTGGGACAGTTGTCTGCAATAAGCCATGGACAACAAAGAGCAGATTGTTTCAAACAGCTTAAGTCTCCTTTGATGGGATGATATGCTTGGGGTTACATATTTCTTTCAGACTATTACATTCAACCTTTAATCGATGCCTATGAACTAATATGCTGCAGTCATGCTTTTGCCTTGTAGGCATTACGTTTACACGCCAGTTTTACTATATTGCCTAATTGGCTAGACTAGGCAAGTTATGTTTTCGTACAGTGCAATTCATGGTGACAAAATGCCTTATAGAGTGCTGCTATGAACCCTTGATAACATTTACCAAACACCACAGTCACAAGAAATACCAATTAGAAATGCAAAATCGATGCCCTTGCTGTGAACTGACCACTAGTGCTAGCGACTGGAACTACTGGCACTACAGTGCCACTATAGTGCCACTACTACTGGCACTACCATGCCGCTACTACTGGCACTACAGCACCACTGCAGTTGCACTACTCGCACTACAGTGCCCCTACTGGCACCATTGTAGTGCCAGTAGAGTGCTGCTAACATCCCCATAAGCTGGGGTTACTCATGCAATATAATACACAATGACAATGGCACAAAGTGTTTCCTGCTGCGTGGATACAACTCCAGAAGCTACCTAAGGAAGGGGGATATTATGTTAGGTTAGTACTGAGTGCTGAAGCTACAGCAATTGTGGTGAGCTGTCTTTTTATATTGCACCTCGCCTGCCGCACTTCTGGCCAGCCAATCAAAGGACTCGGCCATGCTCACCAACCACCGTCAACCAATCACAATACACAGATACAGTCACATGACAATACACGTTACATATACACATTTTTCGAACAGCTAGAAGAACATGTACAGCCATAAATTAACTAGTCAGCTATATCCTATCAAACTAAAGCTGCTACCAGGCAAAAAACTGTCGCAATCAGAAAGTAGCGTTGCCAGAGAAACAGGTTATTAAGCACTTGCCAGTTAAATAGTTATACCTTTTTCACATGCCCTACCCCGCACCAATCAAACCAAAAAGCATCTGGCTTAACTGGCCTATAGCAAGCAAATATGGCCAGGGGCAATGCAAGCTTGGTGGAGTCACAATGGTTATCTTCGCTTGTAAATGCTCTCTTTCTGCAAAGCACTTGTGACTTTGGGTATACACAAACGACAGCACTACAGACCGATTTAATATCATCAAGTGACTGAACCCATGGCTATAGGCTCATCTTCATCCTTGGCAGTGCTTCGTCTTCATCTTGAGTATTCTCCACTTTGATTTTCCCACATCCAAACACAGAACGACATCACAGGGGTGGACAGGCACAGGCTACATAGCTTGGGATGAACACACAGCAAGTAGTCAACGGAATCGGCTTTTAACAAAAAAAAAAAGAGCTCTCTCTTAACAAATTTGTATTATCACAATGTCACCTTCAAGGTCTCGGCTACAGAAAAAGAGGTAGCTCGTCATGAAACAGTGGGAGGCATTCCTATCGGATGCAACAGAGGGAGGTTTAATTATCACATGCTGTAAATGCCTGTATCCTTAGTGGTAGACAAAGACTGCAGGACATTTGCCCGCAATAACTGCAGACACCTGCGGTGGCGTATCTCTGAATCCAGATTTAGCCACATCATCACTGCAGGAAGAAAAAGTTTCTCGCTCAAAATTCACGTCTTACTGAAAGACTGGCTAAAAATTATCTCAAACAGGAAACTTCGAGACCCACTTGGGGTGCAGTAGTATTGTAACAATACACTAACAGTGCAAAAGGCGGAATAACTTAACACAGTAGAAGCTACAGTCAAATGGTAACAATACACATACAATATATATAGCACACACTGCAACAGTGTGACTGATGAAACAGTTCATTCTCGCATTACACAAGATTCATTCTACGTATTGCCTAAAGGGATTGTCCTTGTTCAGAGTCCAGTGTATATAATCCAAGGTCGGTATATCCATTGTAGAGAATCACTAAGCTGCTGTGACGTTCACTGTAGGCAGAGTCGCAAGAACCTGCGCGGAGTAATTGGTCGTCGGTTGGTCCGCGTCGCTGGGTGAATCCATGGCAGATGTAGCTGCTACGTCGGCTTCCATGGAAACTGCTTCCTCGGGGCAGGCGAGCCCTGGGAGGAACCAATGGAGGAAGAAGTCGCGGTAGCTGAAGGCAGGGTGAGGATGCTCCTCGAGTTCCTCACGCAAGGACAGCAGGACGCGGGATTTCACTGGAAAGGAAAGTTCATGGAATGATCAGCCATTCTACATCAACTTTAACTGAAACGACATTTAAGACGCCGGGTATATATTTCTCAAACAAGTTGAGTACATATTTCTCAACCAAGTGGAGATATTGGAATATATTCATATATTATTCAGAGCGCATTCTGCTCTATAAATTAAGGATTCTTGTGATTGAAGGTAATTTAATTTAATACTTTACTGTATTTTAAGTAAATCAAGTAAATATATTTGCATTGTAATCCATTTAAGTCTATATTACACTTGCTATTGACGACTTTTTTTATCTTTATGGGCCATATTACTGCAGTACAGTTCCTCTCTTATAAGGACATCCCTTCTGCCAAACAATTCTGCTCTTATTAGAGGCGGCCATGAAAAGATGCACTTGCTGCCAAGATATAGTGTCCTTTCTACAGGTGTCCTCTCTCTATATAGTGTCCTTAAGGAAGGGACCACTAACCCCACTACCAACAAAGTCATTTAGATCAACAACACATGTTCATGATATGATCAACTTGATATGATTTTCATTTAGTACACAAATAAAGAAGTATAAAGTCCTAGCTGTCTTACTGTTTGGGGTGGCGTAAGCATCTGTTTCAGTCTCCACCTGTGGCCCTATAGGCCCAACCAGCGGAGCAGGACTGGGGGTGAGTGGTACAGCCGGGGCGGCCCCACTGCTTACTCTGCCATAGCCTATACTCCAGCTTAACGGGGACCACGAACCCAGGAAAACCGCAAAACACAGAACCAAGACCTGGAAAGGCAAGGGACACATGCCGACGCGTTATTTCACGTGACACATGAGAACTTTCACCACATGTAACATTCAGAATGTGTATCTTGTATATATACACCAGAGTATTCTACAGTCATTTTCTTATCACATATTTACAGAAACATAGAGAGAACATCCAAGTAGTGCAGTAGAACCCCTCTTGAAAGACTAACTTGTTGGGCATAAAAATGTGGTCTTTAAAACCGCCTGGTGTCAGGTGGTTTCTCCAGCGACAGGTTCAATTATACTGAAATGCGCTAAATTTTGTGTGGTCTTTCAATACAGGTGGTCTGACATGGTATTGGTCTAACCATGTCAGACCACCTGTATTGAAAGACCACTGCAGTAAACTTATTACCGGTAAATACAAGCTTATGCCGCTTAGTGACAAAGTGAAACCTTTATGAACAGTTTGAGGTGTTATTTGAAGGAACACACCCACACACCCGATGCCTTTCTGTTTTAATCAATGACACGTATCAAATCCAAAGAACTTTTTTTTTAAGTATCCGGTAACACTAACCATGAGACAGGTGCCAGTCTGAGTGGAGCTGGCTGATGACGGTCGACATTTTCCTACGAGAGCTTGTAGCTTCTGTAACTGGGACAGCAAGGATCTGCAAACATTCAGGCAAAACGCTAGGTTAACACTGGCATATAAGAGGGACTAATGATAAAATCTTTATAATTGGGTGTAAGTGTTGCTTCGTTCTTAACTTTAGGACTGATAAGCCGACTGTAGGTGCATTGATCAGCACCGGAGCACACAATTCAACCACTGTGATGTACCCTGGGTGTATGTGGGGTTAAACAGATATATCAATTCAGTCCCATTTTCACACAGGTTGCTTAGGAATTTCCAGTGCAAAGGTTTAGGAGTTCCTCAAAATACTTCTGTGATACTAAATACATATGCAGTAGCTTGTTTGTCTTCCTCTGAAGTAGTATCCCTTATGCCCAAGACATGACAGCCCAGTCTCTCCTTACATCCCTTGCAGACACAGTGTAATATACATTACATCATGTTATGGCTGCATGGAACCCAGTGAGGTAATCAGACCTCCACATAACCTAGGCAATGACTTCATTTTAGCTGTACATTTATATACAAGTTTTATTTTTTTGTCCTTTTTGCGAGTCTGTTGCCAAGTTACATGGTGGAAATGACACTGTCACCAGCCAACTAACCCAGTCCCTGGCCAGGACAAGGCAGGTATTAAACCAGACACCTCCCCATCCAGGGCAGCTTTTTGTAGCGTCTAGATACCCAGCAAGCATAGGTCAGGATTTCCTGCTAGGTCGGAGTGTTTAGGCTACGGTGTTGGGTTCTCACTCCAGGGAACTGCTATGTTGTATAAACGTGTCTGGACTGTGTACAGACGTTTAGTCTCCCACCTCTAGTTTGACTAAACGTCTGTTTTGCCATACATGTGTGTATTATTAATTTTTTAAGATCACTAGGTACATAGGTGGCTGGTCTTGGGTTACAATTCTGGGACAAACATTTGCTGCTGGGGGGTATTAGAATATATTGCTAGATGATCCCTCCCACTCCCACTCCTATCTGGGGAGGATATATATATTTATATTTACCTGTTATTGGTTTCCAAATTGTCCACTTTCCTACGCAGGTCTGTGTTTTCTTGAGAAAATGTTTCCACTCTGAAAGAACAAATAGGATTTTAAAGCACAATTTGCAGTATGGGCAGGGCAATTAAAAGAAAATTTGGTATCTGATGAACTTAATACCTTTGGCCCTGTACATTCTAGGCAAACAACTTGGAAATCTGAATTTGACCATCAAGTAATAGATTTGTACGTACTGGTAAGAATTATATATATAAAACATATACTAACCTCTTTTCTAAAGTTTCTAAATATTCCTTCTTTTTTCGTCGGCTTTCCTGTGCAGAGATCTGAAATGTAAAGATTTACATGTACATGTATACTGCTTTACATATAAAACATAGAATTTTGCAAACTGCTAATGACTGTAATAGGAAAAATTTAGCAGACCACAATTTAGTACAATGCTGAAGAAATTACTGACAAAATAAAAGTATCCTTGCAACTTGCTAATGGTGGCTATAGCTGTTAGCTCACCTTATTTTTAATTTTCCTGCGGATTTTTTTCAGGTTCTTTTCTTCCTGTTTGGTAAGAGGCAGTTTGTTAGGGATGGGGTAGCCCTCTGCTATTAGGGTTCGCTTCTCCTCCTCTGACAGGATCAGCACCCCAGATGTTGGGATCTGGAACAACGCAGAGAGACATTCCGGATAAGTATATGCTACAAGAGTACCAGCACCGGTAATAGCTATGCTACATGACCAGAAATAATTTCATAGACCTTGAATGATATCTAACTGAAAAAATATATTACCAGTATTATAATTCACAACAAGTTTTCTTCAGAACAGAAAGTTTGATTCATTTGTATTCTTGGTTGGGGACAAATTACAGTCGTTTGCATTTGAAAGGACAAGTACATGGATGAATGGTTGACATGTGGTATGAGTAGTGGCACAAGGTACACATAATGTACATATACCGGCACCTGTCATTCGCCATATTTGCCTGACCTAAAGAATAACTTTACTCTTTTCTTTTCTCAAGCTTACATAAAAGCAGAATCAATTAAATTTTATCGAATCCATCAAGAAGCATTGGCTTACACCAGATGTTGCCAACCACAGATACACAAACATGTATTGGAATTCTCTAGATCTCTTCACATAGGATTTCTGTAGCCGTGTAACCATCTGTTACCAAAGCCACTGACTGGTATACCATATATGTGCAGTTTCATCACAGGTGTGCAAGACTTGTCAAAACTACCATCTCTCTCCACCCCCCACCCCACCCCCACCCCCTCCTCCTCCTCTCCCAAAAGCAACCAATACAACAGCTGGATCCATGGATAACATGGATAATGTACATATCTCCATCTCCCCCATATTTTAGTACTGGAGTGTTCCCGATATTTTTGAGGCACATACAATGAAGGGTTGTATCTCTTTGACTTCAGAAGAAAACTTATACAGCGTAAAAATAACCTTGGCAACCAACCTACTGATCAAAAGAATTTCTGCATGAATTATGGGCAATTACTGATGCATAGCAAAAATTGGAGACAGCTGCAATTATTCAGTTCTATTAAACTTGCTTAGACTTGGGTGGGTGGCTGCCATATTTCCAAACATCCTTCAAGATAAACATGATGACACTCTACACACAGTAATACACCCATTTCATCATTTTACAGGTACTAAGTAAACCCTAACATTTTATAACAGGCTTACAATGTAAAGGGAGACACACCCACCCAGGACAGGCACTTGGCTTAGTACTACTGCTACTACTGAGATGCACATTTACATGCAACTCTCACTGATAGTCTGATAGCAGTGGACCATGGCCATAGTGAATCATTTACTGTAGTGAATGGACCTCCACTCCACCCCACACTGCATGTCATCCACTCCACCCCACACGGCATGTCACATTGGTTACATTAAAATCTGCATGTATATATCACACAGGACTATAATGATGAATACAGCCTGGGATAGATCATACCACAAAATCTATAAGTGTGTGCATCTCAGCATGTGTATATTGGATAGTTTGAATGATGTAATTTGTTGCAGCATTCGAAGCTCTCCAATATCCTTTGACATTTAATATTTTTATTTGGTTTTTAAGCTGCTGAACAGAATCTTCATAACGGCTATCAGTTTCTCGGCTATCAGTTTCTCGCAATACCCATACATATCTATGACATTAACTGATCACTTCCAAGACTAGAACTGTAGAACTGAAATTTTTTTGAACTCCCTCACAAAATTTGTACCGACTGAAAGTACCCAATACTGGTAGCAGGAAAAGATAATGAAGTAATGAATTTGGTTACTGGCAGATTGATCCTGTCTGTGAAATCTATAGCACGGCTAGGGTTGTCAATAGAAGGCCACACAAACTGAATTCTTTGATTTTTCAGCAATATACATGAATTGAAATACTGGTACCCTCACCACTATCAGTCTATTACAGGTGCCAAAATATACTAATTGTGAAACATAATAGGTAGATGCAGTAATCAGCACTGTACTAAGGTAAGCCCTGCACTTTGTCTTTGTGAAACTAGATGTAAATCCATTTAAGTTTTCATCACATGCTAAGTTGTTAGTAATTTAGTGTTAGATAATTCCAACCAATCAAGACCATTCATAGTCATACCGTATACATTTTTGCAATTTGTGAGATTTGTTCTGATTAATTGTTCAGATCTTTTCATGTAATTTTAGCTTACTACCGGTAGTGTATTTATCGGAAGGTTTGAAGACACAAAACACATTACTGGTACTGAATTAGTCTGGCCTTATAACTGTATTGGAAAACTAAAATTTCAGTTTTTCATGGGTGAGTGCCCTTTCAACTGGCGGCCGCAGACATGTGGTGTGTAGTGGCTATAGGTGCACTATCATCGACTGTGGTCACATACTGCCTCCTATTTGTGCAGGCAGACACAAACCGGTAGCAGCTATTTGGTCAAGAAGGAAACAGCCTGTATGGATAGGCAATTAATGAACAATAACTAGCCTCTAGCACATGCCAACCTGAATTCAGACAGATGGACACACAACCAGTATGGTCAAGCTGTGTGTTATAAATTTATGATTAAATATTGCAGTGCTGTATTGTACTGGTTGTGCTAAACTAAACTGCACTAAGAAGTACATTTTGGAATGTTACCAAGTTGTGATTGTTATACCACAGATCACTAGTATGTATATGTAGTAAGTACAGTGTGTACCAATGTAATATATTTATACTACCCTGGTAAAACTTTTGCAAGATGATTCGCACAGTTTTTGAAAGTGTACAAAAGTTAGCAATAAGAACAGAGTGAATATGGATGTTGTGAAATCTGAAGGAGGAATTTGGGCTGGATTTCCGATGTTTCCTGGACATATGGACTTCATATTCATGATATTACCTGGATGCTTTTGCTTGAACACATACATACATGAACTTTAAGAGCTACATCCTGGCATTTCTGATCAAATTTTGTGCATGGTGTAAAGATTTCTTATGTTATGGCACAGAACACAGAGAGAGAGTGAATGGGAAACTTGATTATTACCGTAGTGCTGCAGGGGATTTCTGGCACAAAAATACCAGAATTCCTCTGTACTGAAGTAGAAGTTACAGAAATACTGATCCATACATGTGTGTCCCTGTGTTATCGCGTATGAACCCACCATATCATCACAGTATCCACCAACATGAGTTGCTAGATAAAGAGATAACTGCAGTACTGGTAATCAGAAAACATGTAGGACATACTTTTCCTATTGGAAACAGGTGTTCTTTCTCAATAGTGTTTCTTTCTCAACTTGCTAACATCGCAGTAGACAGTCTGGGAACATCCCAGGAGGTAGGAGTTACCAGATGAGGTGCATTTGATACAGCCAATAGCACGTTTGCAAAGTGGAAGAAGCTCAACCTAGGCACTTTCCTTGTAGGCATATCAATATGCGATGATCATGATCTACATGCATATATTTTTCTTCTTAAAACTGCATCAGGTTCTGCTGTAGTTGGAAAACTGTAGGGGTCTGGAGCTTCTTACATTTGTTACTATTTATATACAGTTGTATATAGTAAAGTAGTATTTTTCTTTTTTTCTGGGGGGGGGGGGGAAACATGATGCAAGACTGACAAATTCTTGTTTGAGAAATTCCTCTTGATGTGTATTTTTTTTCTGGAGTCAAGATTACGAAAATGGCGAATTATATGGAATGACCATCACTGTCTGCAGGTGACCTTATAACATGTATACCGGGGGTAACTCTGCTAAAGGTTGATGTAGGTTGATACAGGAGTGTCCGCTCAGCATCTGTGTGAATACTATTACCTACATACACCATTATGGGACATTGATGTATTATTCTTTGAGCTGGTGAACATTCAAATGCTGATGCTTCCAAACAAAAAAGGTACATGTACCTCCATACTGAATTTTAGTAGTCACAGAAAGGACTAATTTGCATACTGAAGCTGTGTGAGGTTTCTGTGTTTGGACATCTGGTGATTGTTAAAATGTATGGTCAGTGTCTGCCAAGCTTTCACAAATCTCTCATCTTATCATGAAATGATCCCCCCCCCCTCCCCACCCCCATTAGCTACAGCCCGCTACTGAGCATTACTCATGTTTCTGCCAAGATAAACCAATGCAAGAGGCCATTTCAGGGCGTGTACCTGCCCCATTATCATCCCCTTATCTCCAAACATCCCATGGTTATCTTTATAGAGGCAAAACTTGCCAATGTTTGCCATCAAAACCAAAGTGATCATTAATTGGAATAAATTCTGCTGTGAAGCACTGCCACCGAATGCCAAGTGTGCAACTTTACGATGCTACATTTGCATGGCCAAACGGCATAGACCCTGGCAGATGATGGTACCAAAAAACATGCCATGCAAATTCTGGTTGACCCTCCCTGGTCAGTTGGTTCAAACAGACAGAAAACCTTTCTGAAATATACTGCCCAAACATCACAGTTGCATAATTTGCCAAACACCAATTGCATACTAGTATATGGGCCAATGAATTGATCAACTTGAAACAAATTGTTCACAATTTGTTTTTTAGATCTAACATCTGCATATGCCCATTGGACTGTTGGCGTATTAGGGTTTCAGGTTTACAGCATGTAGATATCTGCATTGCTTGCAAACAGGACAGACTCAGTCAATTTGAATTCTTAAGATCTTGAAAATGGTGAAGAAACCTTCTTGTTTTACAGAGGCCAGTCCAACACGAATGTGAGAATCCTAGCGCTGTGCCGAGTGTGGTTACATGGTCCTGCAGGACATTTACTTTTCAGGACGGGTCTTGGCATGCAGCAAGCTCCCTTGCCACAGCTGACACCTTATAGGTCAATATTGACAACTAAAAGGATAGGAGTCCAGTGCTATTTGAAGCGATCTGGTATGCTCAGATCCACCGGTACGGAGCATACAACAAATGGATGAAAAACTAGAGACGAGAGAACTCTTGTTATAGTCTGAAACTTGGTTAAGCCCTCTGAAATCTCACTTGACCCCACTGTAACGTAAAAGAATGCTTAGTACTCCAGTAGACAATAGTCCCAATGGGAACAAAGACCAGGCCTATATATGCAGCAGTGGGGTGCATGTCCCAGTAGTTTATACACACAATGCATGTGGAAGTGGCTGATAGTGATACAACCATGTCAATCTACCCCCTCCCCTCTTTGATAACCTGAATAAACACTGACACATACAGGGAAGTCTATAAGAACCAAGTTTGTATATGTACCATCGGCCGGCCAATACTAATAGATTAAATAATTATGACAGAGTGATGCACATACATTTATATACATACAGTCATGCTTAGAATTGTACATATGTACAGAGAAGCGTCAACTACACAGTTATCTCCAGTACATTTTGAGTGATTCCGTTTATAGAACTTTGAAAACACCATGCTTCGATAGTGTAATTTCTAAAGCTTAGAGAAGTTTTGTCATGCGCTACACATGTTTTCGGTCTTCCTCAACTGTTCAAGGAAAAACATAACCTATTTGTAACATGAAATCGTTAAATTCAGGCGACGCTGTAATACGCAAACTCTGCTTTGAACATTTTGAAACCACTAAAGAAAGAACTGAGCCATGACATCACTGAAAATATGCCATATATATGCAACATAACCTTTTAATATTAATAAAAGAGGAATCAAGTTACTATATCTAGTCAGGTGGAATAACCACACACTACTGCCTGCACAGGTATGCTGTAGTAATAGTACCCCCCCTTCTCTTTCCCTTTAACTGTGGCCAGCTGGCACATGTGCACAGTGACGTAGGAAGGGACCCAATCATGGGCCAGGAATTGATTTTCATTCACAATTCTTCTCTACCTATTGATTTTCCAAACTACTATAGTAAACCATGCCTTTTTTTTTTAAATATTCCAATTCATTGAACCCCGCCTAAACAACAACCCGTAGGCCGCGGGCATGTTTTAGCCCCGTTGGTGATGGGTTTGTTTGTTCAGAAGAGCGGCGGTCTTCGACTATTGGCTCGGCCTGATCGACCTGTAATAGCGCTCCCACGCTGCTCACTCATTACAGTTCAAATTTATTCCCGTAACCTGTTGACTGCTAAATATAGCTGTGCATGCACTGCGCATATGGCGCTCTGAGGGCATGTACATGTGCCGGGCCCAGAAGGTAACGGCATGCAGCCGGCACCTAGAATAAGTGACCTTCACTATTAGTCTCTGGGCTGCACAGCAACGCTGGTATTACTGTATATTAGCAAATACCGATAAAATGTCAAAATCAAACTATTTACCCTTTGCTTTAATAGTTATCACAATCATGATCCAACTTGCTTCTTGTGCCAGCTGTATCGACTTATTTGATATAAGTGGTCAAATCTTGAAAGTTTGACCACTTATAGCTGATATATGTACATAAAATAAATTGATACAGTTGTACCTCATCTTACTGCTGAACACACGAACAGGAAGACATAAATGGAAGCATAACCAAGCTATATATTTGCATATACCAAGAATCCATAAAGCAGCACTGCGTCCTACATAAACTTTATGGGAAAGTGCTGATGGAGAAGAAGTTTATGCCCACTATCAAGTCAGAATACAATAGACGGTCTTGTTGCGAACTGCATCTTGATATAAGATTTGAATTTTACCCTACCGGGTATCTAATGCAGGAAGAAAATTTTAGTGTGTTTTAGTGTGTGTGCTATTTTAAGACCCCGATGACAAAATTTTGGCCCAATTGATTCTCTAAAACAGGACATAGTTGGTTTTTTGTATATGAATTTGTAGGAAATGAAAGTGCTTGATACCTGAAACACAGCTGCGGTATTGTAACTGACTTGTACCTGTACTTACCGGGTTAGTGAAGAGTGGTTGACTAAGCGTGGGTGACGTACAGCGACTGTACGGGGATAATGTCAAGGACTGGCGAGCTGAGTGACTGGGGCGTATGGGACTAGGGGGAGCTGATCGTCCTGGACTAAGACTACCATCACTGTCGCTGCAGTTACTACTGCTGGGTGGGGTGGGGGGTAAACCAATACTGTCGTATAATGCTGGAGGAGAGAGAAGAGAAAAGTCACAATTAGTACCGTAATCAATTAAGTGTTAGTCAATATGTCATTTCTGCAGACACATATATTTATATACAAGAACTACACAAGAACAATTTGAACAGCAAATGATGAGTTATTGATGTACATTACCGGTATTGCACCTTCCAATTGACATGAGCCTGTGGCACAGTATGTATACATTTCTGCACACACAAATTTCAATTTTCTTCATAAGGGTACTTTGTGTTTTTTTCTATGAAAACAGTGTCAATCAAATCTTAATTTCCTTGTGTAAATACACTATTGCATGCATAATTTAAATACAGTTTAAATCACTCTGCATACATGCTACATGCAAACTTGTTTTTGCACAAATTGAAAACAATAAATTTATACTGTTTTTTTTTGTAACCAAAACATCATTTAATTTGATGTGCGGAACATGGTTTACTAGCATGCTTCACTGGCCAGTCATTCATGGCAACCTTTAGAAAAATCAGTCTAATTCTTAAATGATCACAGCTGGGAAGTGTCACAATTAACTGTATGTGTCTGTGGGAGGTGTGGGGGGGGAGGTGCAATCTCTGAGCTCAGTCCTCTCCCTATGATGCAGATAAAGAACTTGACAAAGAAACTTGCTGATGGTACTAGGCACCATATGTTTCATGCATTACTGCATCCTCCTGTGCCATCAAAGCCAATGAAATGCCATTTCATCTAATTAGTTTAAATCTATTGTCACATTCAAACTGTTACAGATGTCATAAATACAGTTCTTTTGTCTTCCAAGCCACAGTCTCACTACAGGTTTTGTAGCGGTAGAGTGTACACAGGTTTAGTAGGACAGCAGAACCCATGTACATCATCTGTAGTGCCACCAGCTGGGAAGCCCAGAGATGTTCACACAATATTGGGTCTTCTAAACTTGTTCTAACATACCAATGGTGAATGGCAGCACCATTGTGGATTTATTACAGTTTTACTGTTAAGCTGGGACAAGGTTACTGTAAATGAACAGTGTGTGACAAATAAGTAAGATTAGTACCATCTAGAGCCTCACAATACATTTTATACAACTCATGCATGCCATAATGATTTGCATGCAGACGTGTTTGAGCCAGGCATGTTCTTGTTTCGAGCAAAATCCTGAGTCAAGCACGAGAAAACAACTCACATCTTATGAATAAATGATGAACACTTGACCAATGACAATATACCAAACCACGTGACAATTTTAGTATCAGGCCTTGCTATGGGCTTCCCTTGCAGCTGATTTCATGCAATAAACCCTTAGATAGAAGAATGTGGTACAAAAAACTTGCACTTACAAACTGTATCTTTTCTAATACAAATCATCTGCAGTTTATTAGCTACATGTATTGTAGATGGCCAAGGCCTACATGCATGCAGCTGAGGTCAATCCAGTCCACAGTGCACCCTCTATACCAATAAATATGGACTACAAGCATGTGACTGATCAGTGTAAATCTATGAGCCAATGCACTGATAATGTACCAAGTTGGAACTGGCTCAATCTCTTTGTTAAAATCAGTCCTATTCCGCCACAGGAACATCTTGACTATAGAACATGTGGAAATGGGGGAAAATCAGGCCATATGCCAAGCTTAGGCCCACATCCACAAATTGGGGGCAATGCTTTGTGTGCCTGAACTTTGCACTTGCACATGTTCCAGAGCTTTAATACTGTCTGCACTGATAAAATATCTTCCAGGAAAACTATCTCTGCTTCAGCTATAAAACTGGCACCAGAGCCCAACTAAGTAAAAGACCTGGTAAAAAAAACTAACAAACTGCAATAGTCAAAACAAGTTGAAACCATGACAAGGCTCCATGCTCATGATGGTAGTGGCATCCTGCCATTTTTAATGCAGAAGCACAAGAAATCCAGGGACAAACCCGCGCAGGCTTCCTCTTTCCCAAATCAGACCCTGGGAGGAAATTCCCTAGACTGGGTATTTCTTACTTCCCCCTCAGTTCCAGCTAAAACACAGACGCCCAATACTAGTACTCCAGACCAAACCTATTAGGCTAACCGTACAAGTTGCATCCTTGTATCCATGCCCACATCAGATAATTTTTGTACAAGTGCTACAACTGGCACAGCAATAGTATGGTATGCATGAAACAAGCATGCATCTGTAGCTGCGATGCCAAAGCAACAGGGTTTAACCAATCGTATACATTTAATATACATTGTATTTTCTACACTCATTATTTATTAGATGCACACACATTTCCAACGTGCAGTGGCTTCGCTGACGTGCGACAACATGTGTATTGGCAAGCGGTGGGATATCTTCCTATTGACATTTCCTTGTGTTACATGGTCAAGACTATTGATCAGCTCCTCAGCAATACATATTTGATAGAGCTGTAGCGTGTCATGTTATGCCAGTGTAACCACAATACAGACATCGGGTGTTGACACTGCCCATGCCAACCCACAGCAAAATAAAAGTTGCCTTTAAAAGCTGCAACCATTGCACTTGGTTCGCAGACCGGTTACAAGTCTGAACCTAAGATCCATGATGGATTAGACAAGATCATACTCGTGTCCTCTTTCATGTCCTATCTCAAAATATGACTAACATTGCACACTGTATGACCAACTGTTTTTACAAACTGAGATATCATAAGCATTCAGACAGTTAACCTGTCAATATAAACCCTTAGGCTATCAAAGAATTGGAGACAAATATTTTATAAACTGAAAACCTTTTTGTCTATGGTTATTTACCATAAGTTACGGTAATTTTGCTAATCACCACAGCACTTACGGTTATGTTCTGGACTAGAGCTGTTACTGGCGTCTTCCTTGGCCTCCACTTTAATGAATTTTGGCACCAGGTAATGGTCTCCACTAAGCACGGACTGGGCGGTGGTCACCGCCTGCGGACTGGTCCCTGCGCTACTGGTGGTGGCCAGGATTATCGCCGGCTGTTTTAATATTGTCTGTGATTGAGGGTGTGTGCGGGCCAACCGGGCGCCGCTTGTGCTGAGGTTAATAGGAAGACAGGGGTCTGATGCAAGCTGTTCCTGTTTCACAATGCTTGGATCTATGGGATTGGAGGCCAGGGTCATGTTAGGGTTGATGGCACCATTTAACAATTCTGCCTCTAGATCTGCAAAAATAAAATACACAAACAAATAAATAAATGTGTACCCAGTAGGCAGCAAATACATCATAAAATACTGAATTTCTTTAGATTGTTCCCATTTATTACTGACGAGAAAGAATACTACAACATGTGTTCCTGATCATTATCTTGACCACCACCCCAACTCCCCCTCGAATACTAGTACATGTATTACTAAGATTTAATGTACCGTACATGCACTGGTGGTCTGGTACAACATCACATACACATGTACTCAGTTGGGTTTCTCAGTCGCTTTATTTTTCACCATGTTAGAGAAGTTCAACTTCCAAAAGACTGATGCTTGTTGAAGAGATAGAATGGAATACCTTTCTTTTCGACTTTCAGGTTGAGAGGACCAACCTCCCCTTTATTCAGGGAGTAGCTATGTTCAGACTGCACATGTTGAGGTTGCAAGGCATCGGTCATCATCCGGTCGTTCAGCACAGGGTCATCGAAGAAATGTTCCAGCCATTCTTCCTGGTTCATGTTCATTGCCATCGATTCGTCAATTCCGAAATGTTCCATCGCACATTCCTGGAAATACCATAAATTTATAGAACACTTCAACGGCATGATTCAGCATTTAGTCTAATAATTATGGACGATTGTGTACCACGATAACGCCATGGAACATGTGGAAATAGTAATGGTATATAATGCTACTCCTTGGTTTAGGTACACACAGGACCACCTGTTGTTCAGTAATAATGGCCATGACAAAAATACACTTATAACTGCATGCATACATAAAGATGCTTGCAAAGGAAAAATAATTTGTCAGTATTTGTGTATATTTTTCCATCATTTACTGTATTTGTTCAAAAAAGTACATCTACACAAAACATTTTGATATGATAGAGAAGCACCTGTTGTCTTCCCAAGACATGATATGGGTAAACCATGTAGCCAGATTGGCAAAACAAGGACCAAATAGCTGGACTCCAGCCAGAGTTGCCCATCAATCAAACTGATTGTGCTGATGTACAGAAATTGTATTTAGCAGCCAGCAGGTAGCACACTGCATCATGGTCAAGGCTAATACCACATAAAGGTACTAATGGTTTGATAGCTAGGTCTAGTGGGAATTATGTCTGTGTACTACGCCATTGTCTTTTTTATCAGCTCAGCTACATGTATATCTCTGTGGCCTTAATCAGTTCCATGGTAAAGATAATAACATATAGGTTGTAATTGTAAAAGTTGAAATGTTTGCGGAAATTAATGTTAATGTTTTTTTTTAAGCATAACAGTTTTTATGGAAACTTACTCCGGTAACTTTGCTGCCAAACAGTAATACATGTACTGGTAATGAAAATGTAATTTGCTTACTTTTGCTATTTTGCTTATCCCATGAAACTGGCAGAATAAGTTCCCTTTGAACATTTCTATTTCTATTTCTACTTTGGATACTAGTAGTTTACAGTGTCAAATCAATTTCACATATTTTGCATAAGTTATGTCATCCAGATAATGTGGTGACAAAACATAGGGTAAATTTTCTTTCCTTATTTAGCTGTTCATATCTAACAGAATTATAGGCATTCGGCTTTAATACATTGATTCTTAAACTTGCTGTTGCTTTCAGTGATAAAACCATGATTTCTGGAGCAGATATATTAGTGGATTAGTGTAACAGGGTCAAATAATGTAGGTCATGTACAAATAAAACAATAGGGGACTTTCTCGTGTGACTGAGACACCACAGGAATATAGTGGATTTGAGTGGTGTGTGCCGTCAGGCTGATGCAATCTCTGTGCCAAGCCAGGTCAATAGCTCCACGCTGGCTGAGACTATGTGTACGGGTAGATACCGTACTTTCGAGGCATGGCGCAGCAGCACATGGTCGGGTGGTTCAGATATATCCATTATTCATGTTGAGCAAACCCTTCACTGGCTACAGTACTACATTTTGCTATCATGCAAGAATTCGCAGAAGAGAAAAAGTTCAATTATAGATTCTCTTATTTGCCTTCCTTTTTTATTGCTTTCCTATAACCCTTAACAGGTTTATTATTAAAACCTAATGGGGAAACTACTTACTGTGTACGTGATCAATATATTTCGATTCAATGTTAAAAGCCTATTGCAATATGTAAGTTCAAGCCTCCAAGTTTTTCATGACTGCAGCGTTTAATGCATACTAAATTTATAGTTACACATGCTTCACGCGTTTGCTGTAAGGGTGCCCCGGAAGGGTGCATGGTAAATTTAAAACAGTGGAACGTTTTCTTGACATCAACTGCGAGCCTAGAGGGAATTATGGTATGGATCTTAATGCAGTCCCTCCCCAAACATGGTCCAGCAGACCGTCTCTAATATATTGCCAAGTACTTGTATACTATCAGATTAAAGGCATCTTAAGCATTTTATTTGTTCCTGTAACTATTGTAACAGATATACCACAGCTAACTTATAAAACTGGCTTGGAGGTATATACTATTAGCAGCAAGTAACATGCCGGTTTGTATTTCGTCACGCTGCAAGTGTTTTCTAAAATACAAATTCTGTAACACTAGCAATGAGAACGGTATGCCACCTGGGAGGCATGTATCACTTAATGGGTCCTCAAATAGCATGCAAGCCATTTATACCCTTACAAACCCAGTCATGCGAGACATGGACTAACGGAGCACACACCCTACCCTCCATGTGAATCTTCTCGAGAAAGGTCATTGAAGCGCATCCGGAAAGTACTTGTTATCTAGGTTGCTCCCAAGTACTGATCCCACCAGAATTTCATGGATGTACAGTGTTAGGCCCTCAACTTTCATGCATGTTGAACTGACATTGAACAAGTACTAGTATACCCTTGGAGGTTTCCATGGGTTACAGGGCTCGAAATTAACTTGAACAGTAGACCGTCCCAGATTATAAGATAAGATAAGATATACGTTTATTGGCAACCAGAAGTTGAATTTACATATAATATGTATCCCATATATACTGTATAATATATACAGTCCCAAATACCAAAAGTTCTGTCTCAAAATGTAATATTGTGCACACAAAGTGTTGTTTCATGGTGGCCTTCAGCCCGTCCAGACAATACATTTCCATCATCCCAAGGAACGGGTGGGACGGTGTTAATTTCGAGCCCGGAGTTACTTTTAAAGCAAAAATTGAGAAGTCCACCTCAGGCAAACTGCTGATTGTTAGTGATGAGTCTCTATGTAGTATTTCTTTCATCAGATTATTATACAGTTGGTCACACAATATTTTGTATGTATTCACAGACACATGATAATCCCTGTATTATGTGTGTCCAGGAAAGAGAGATGACAGAGTTCTACGTTTTTTGTCTTATGAACCTCGATCCACACTTATTTTATCAATCTACAGAGGTCCCTCTCTCAAAGGACACTCACCTGCCAGAGGACACCTCTCTAATAAGGACATTAGATCTAGTTGACAGCAAATACTATGAATGCCTTTAATGCTCTCACCACAGGACACCACTCATGAGGACAAAATTATTTGTCATAAGAGCCTTTAAGAGGTGTCCTTATTGGAGGGGGACTACTGTACTACAGTGGAAGGAACATTTACCAAAGTATTGCTTAATTCAACATGTGGGTAAAAAGGGTGAAATCATAATTAGATTCTAAATTTTTAAATCGTGACTGAAGCGAGACTCCTTTACCCGGACATAAACCCTAAAAGTGTCGGACCCGAATGACGCACAAGTAGGGGATACGCCCACCCAACCTATTCAAATTCCAAACCCCACTTGGGGTAGACAACCTTGCGGTGAAAAAAGATGACACATGCGGATCTAACGTAATCAGTCTGAATCCGAAATACTCCATTACATTTCAGTTCTAGTTTAACGACGTTGTATAGCACTTGCAGAGGACCTGTTGCGTTTAGAAACCGGCATGAAAACCGCAACCATATGGTCGTCGAAAGGTAAACAAGGCGCATGCCTGAACCGAACTGACAGTTGTGGATTCGGCTACTGAGGCTACTCACGTTAGTTTGGGGTGGAAACATGTCTGGGGCCAGGAAATCATCAAACTCGCCATCTCCAAGCTCCGAGAGTTTTCTATCCGCGCCGTAAAGATCCATTGTCGTCAGTCCAGTCCCCAAGACTAAGCCTGGGGAAGTCGTTAGCCGGGAAATCGGTCCGTCCGGGGTGTGAATTCCAACCACTGTCCTCTCTCTCTTACTCTCCGTCTGTCAAGCACAGCTACACGGTTCACAACACACGGCTGGGAAATCCACGGCGGGACGCGGCGCTCCTCGGGCCTTCTGAAAGCATGCGCGTAGGAATATAGTGCGCCAATATATCGGCGATACTGGTGCTTTTCATCTGAACTTTAAGTCATTTCAAAATACATTTG
>JAAUYG010000206.1_pt1 | contig 25480 bp, 15 predicted proteins | sample 7278091 | NCBI WGS metagenome assembly JAAUYG01 (sample SAMN14350201, study PRJNA611818) | marine sediment metagenome | isolation source: surface marine sediment (0.6m) | place: French Polynesia: Moorea | collected 2018-08 | reverse complement strand
TAGTGTGGTTAGGCTGGTGTGGGCACGACCTAGCGTTGTGTCAGGAGAACCCGGACATCTTTAAGAACGAGCTAACACCCTCCCGCCAGCGGACCGCCCGCCAGCGGACCGTCCGCCAGCGGACCGCCCGCCAGCGGGACTCCCGCCAGAAGGGTGTGTGATCGAGTTAGAGCGTTAAGCCGCCTTCCTCCTGTGGTGTCGTCGACCAGTCCGCCCGACCCAGACAATCCCTAGACAACCGAACGAGGGTCGCCCAGGGGCGGACCGACGCCGCAGACGCCACACTCTCTTTCTAACCCAGGGTCTCGAAATTGACCTCATTCTTGCTCTACGAGCAGCAGTTTCCGAGATACTGGCAGATTTTCAAACTTTTCATATTTGGGCACGAATTCCAGAAGTTGCACATACAATGTATGTACTCTTTCTACCCCATGGGGTTGAAATTGAGCTTATTTTTGCTCTACCGGCAGCGGTTTCCGAGATACGGACCAATTTTCAAATTGCCATATTTGGGCATGAAACTTGGCAAGTGGCCAAAGTTCCAGAAGTTGCACATATAACCTAAACTACTCCTGAGTCCCAAATTTCACTCCGATTTGCTCTATGATCACTCATTTTCCAGATAATTGAGGCTCTTGGTTTCTCCATAGGTTACAATGGTGAATTTTAATTAATTTTATAAAAAATCGTTAAAAATCGCAAACTCAAAATTTCAAAAATCCCATGCAGCAGTGTCCTAGAAACCCAAGTCGACGTCTGGGCCATGACAGCAGCTCTGCTGACAAAGTCGAGCAGAGCTAAAAACAGAGTTGACAGTAATCCCTGGTAGTACAAAGAACAAACTTACTCAAAGTTCAGTCACTACTTCTAAGTAAATGCAGTTAACCTAAGCACATCATATATATGATACATCAAGTATACATGTACTTTGCACTACATGTATGTATGGGTTACGAGACAAGGAACTTGCTGGTAATGTATATAAAAAATAATACAGGACTATAACAGAAGTACATGGCAAAATGCATACTGAATCTTGCACGCTGTAGACTGCCAAGCTTGTTTGTACATTCCATAATGTATTTTCATGCAGTATTTAAACAATATTAATGCCAGTAATTCAGCCAGCAGAATGTTTAGTGAGCGGCCTAAGCTATTTTCAAGCATTCTATTATCAGATATCTCAGATAGGAATGTAGTATAATAGTAGATATATTTATGTCTTCGGTCAAAATGTTGAAAGCGGGTTAAAATATTAATTAAATCTGACATGGGTAAAACGCAGGTGTTAGTTACAATGTATTTCCACAGTGTGAAGCATTTTTCACTATTTTTCAGTGTGCAATAATTCACTAGAATCTCGGTCTTTTCAGATTTCACATAAAAATCAAGTCACAGTTTTATCAATGTTAAGCTCCAGCAGTTACTGATTCGTTCTATCTAGAAAGTATTGGATTTTTCTGTAAACTACCGGTAGTGGATACATCGTATGCCCTGGCGCCTTCTTGGCTTTGCCTGTGCATTTACATGCATTCTAAGCTAAGTGATATTTTTTAGTTTGCTGTTAATGACAAAAAGGGTGCTGTACATTCGGAGGATAAAAATATTCAAGAAATTGGTAAGAAGTGCACATACAGGTTTATGTAAGCACTATGTTGTATATGTACATGTGGCTTTCACAACACTAAAGAGAACACACATTCAAAGATAGGGGCTGCATGTACCGGTACCTTGTACCTTATTGGTTAATGCTATTACATGTACATGTTAAGTCGCAAGTTCCACTCCATCTGAAACTGTTCATTTGATACAGTGGAGTGTATACATTGTGTACTTGTACCCTGGAGTCTGGACCGACATGGCCCTTTTCAAATGTAAATTCTGGACAAACTACGGAATGAAGAGTTACTCACAGCAAATGATTTCCGCCAATTGTTTTGTGCAATTGAACAAAGCCAAACACACGAATCATACCTGGGCACACTGGGGAAGTGCCAAAAGGAAGAAGATGGAACAAACTATCAGAAGAACCGGGAAGCGTCTCCGTCTCAGGTGGGGAAACTCGTCGCAAATTCCGCTCATGACGGTTTCTACGTCCACCATCTTCCAGAACATCACGTTACAAGTCACGCAAGGAAATCATGTTGGGAGGGAGGAAAGGATAGTGTAGGTATACGGATATTTACGAAACTTATAGATAGAGGCAGGCCGAAAAAGCCACGCGAGATCGTGTCAGGAATCTATGTTGTGTATGTATATATATAAATATATACAAGCAGGTGTCTCCACATGAACCATGTAAACAGGAGAAGTGAAAGTCTTGGTCCAGCCCGACTACTCTCTGGTGCACATTGGTGCCACATTTTTTAGAGGAGTAGGGCCACATTATCAAGCACATCAAGGGGTTACAATAGTAATGCTCATGTCATACACAGATTTTGTAGAAATGTCACTAAATGCTGCATTTGAATATTTTCTGCAAAGCTAGTGGCAGAATGGTAGATGTAATCGACAGCTAGGCTGTTGCAGCAACTTTTATCAAATTGCAAAAGTTCATTTGCCAGTAAGGGCACAAATATGCACCAGAAATGTTGCAGCATGCAAACTGCATTTGTGAATGCCTTGGGTCTAAAGCTATCTGCATTGAGGAAAGTAGAAGTAAGCCAAGCGTGCGTAAGGTCTATAGTTTTGTGCACGGGTGAGAAAACTGGGGCATGGCATACAGGACATCTTGCTAGGTACATTGTACTTTGTAGAGGTGATCTGGGCAGCCTGCAGGTGCCTACCAACAGAAACGACTAGCCTTGGAGAAAACAAACTAAGCAAGATTATTACATTGCCAACTAAAGATAAACGGTACAAACACCACCCAAGGACAAGTTACATGTTCGGTGATCTGAAACTGTTGTCAAAACAAAGTAACATATAAACAGTTATGTTGGTAGAGAAAAAAAAAACCCTCTTGGTTCCCATAATTCATTAGCAATTTTGGGGTTGAATGTACAGTTACTGTGCTGTTACGTAATATGAAAATATGTCCAGAGATATACATAGAAATGCAAATCGGCACCCGTGCCAACGTAAAATTGCCACTTGCTGTCTATAATGAAATGAGGAGATAGCATACCGTTAATTTGAAAGGTTCACCATAGCTTGAAAGGTTCACCATAGCTTTGCCATTTACTGGCAAGAGTATTCGGGCAATGCAACTGATTTGTGATTGGCCCCGGGATTGGGCATGCTGCATGGAAGGAATTTTATTGGGTAGCAGGAAGGGTGAGGTTATATGTTAAACTAAGATGTAATTAACTGCGCATCTAGGGGGTACTTTATTGCACACCATGCACATTGAACCAGTTGGCAAAAGTACATATAGAACACAGAATGCAAACCCAGAGTGAAAGGTCCACAAGAGTTTCGACAGCCATTTATGTGCCAAGTACATGTATGATTGTATCACATGTACCGGTATATCATATTAGCATTCTGTGAAGTGTACAGAGCTTGCTTGCATTTTAAGCCCATACAGTAATAAACCATCAATCAGCACACCATTAGTGAGTATGCATTTTGTACACTCAGAGAGAGAAGCTAAAGATTAAGTTCAACAATAAGCAATATGGAAAGTCAACTGGAGACCGTAAGCAGCCAATAACCAGATATCAAATGCCTTTCAAAGTATGATGCATTTTGTAGCTGAACCTTGTACATCCATGCAGTTACAAATATCAAATACATGTGGTACTATAGTACTTAGCAAGGATAGATGGTAAAAAAAGAAGAATATGGAACAAAGAAACTACATGTACATGTAGCACAATGTAGCAAGAGTATTGTGATCAATTGCAACACCAGACATAATTTGCAGTTGCAGCAGAAACATGGGAATACAGATCTGTGTTCAGTTATGTTACTTCAAGCACAAAGAACCCAGTGTATCTATAATCATCCTCTGAATGAAAGCCCCAAACGAAGCCACATGTACTTGTAAGCATTGCAGCCAAAATTGGGGAAGGACCAATTCCCAGAGAACCATGTATAAGCCAGAGAAGCCAGGTGTTTTACATGTATACTGTGGCAAGGACTGGAGGCTAACAGGCTCCTTCTCCATGTAGTGCACATTAACATACATGTACATGCAGTATGATGCACCTTCCCAAATATGGAATCTTGCAATACAACCGGGTCGCTGTTAATCAGTTAATGGACATGCGAGTGAATGCTAGTTCAGGATTAACTTCCCTTCTCCAGTTGTCTGCAAGACTGCAGGGTCTTGCAAGATATTAAAGCGAAACATACCGAGAGCATGATGCCAATACAAAGCTCTCGACTGTATGCAAGTTGCTGTTGCCATGTGGAATTTCACAGGATATGCATGCATGGTCACAAAGGGCCCCAGTGATATCAAGGAAACCTTGTGGTCTTGGTATAGTGGCATCTCTGAGTAAGACCGAAAGAGCAAAGTAGTCTTAATTCAGGGGAGGTCTTAATTATGAAGCTGAAGAGAATCACGTATTATCCGGTAGTTATTTTTTGTGGTGTTATTGAAACAGTATGCTTAATTCTGGGGTGGTCTTATTTCTGAGGTGGTCATAAAGGTTCCACTGTACAATGTCCAGTACTTACTGCCCTACATGTATGTCTAGTTCTTATTATTTATTTTGCTGACAAGTTTTATTGGTGAAACCAATTTTCCAAATTTGATTTCATGCAAAACTTTTGATACTGATTGTAGATACATATTGCATGTAAAATGAGATGGGGTTTTTTTGCATGGGAATGGTGTAATACAATTCTCAATACATTTGTATTTCTTTTTTTTCTGCCTCATATAAACTATTGTTGAAGTGTAGCACACACATGTATGTACACCCAAAATGTGTATGTACAATGTAACAAAATTACATGTACCAGGTTTTGTATAACTGATCCAGTAAGGCTTTGTAACATCTGAACATTGTAATACATACAAGAATATGTTACTGGACTAGCGATTCACAAAAAACAAATTGTCATTCTATTCGCCAAGTTGATTTTTTTTTTTAAGTTTCCAAATTTTCAGCAAGCATCTTGCTGCCATCTTTAGGGGGAATGTGTGTGGGCTGACGTAACTCGTGTGACCCCGTGAGCCCTCCCTAAACAGAGACCAGGGAATGGAGATCCCAGGCATCACCCTGAAGCTCCTCTCATGTGATGCGACGTTGAGAACATGATGAGTGACATCGGCCCATGCACATTCCCCTGAAGATGGTAGCAAGATGCTAGCCGAAAAGTTGGAAACTATAAGTTTAAAAAATAGTCTCGGTGAAGAATCACAATTTTGTCTATTGTAATATATATGTATACTGGTATTACCAGTCCACATTCTAGTGCCAATTTATTCACCCACCATGTTTACAATATTAAATGTTGTCAAAATTGAATCACCCTACTTGAATACATAAGTTTTTTACTACAGTAATATTTAGAGCCACAAGTCAAGAAAAGACTGTCAGATTTTGAGACTTGTTTGTTTTTGTTACATAATGGAGTACTAGGTACATACGTATATGAGCATCTTTCTGGCAGATCCACATGTATACGGACAACATCTACACATGTATGGTACAGTACTTAGTCTAAATCTGAGAATCTTTGTGCAGCATCTGTGATCTATGCATCTGACATGTCTACCGGTACAACATTAGCTTCCTCTACCATGTGTACAGCAACACATGTACATGACTACAAGTACTCTAAAACAGCACGATGCACTAACAGTAAATGACTATAATTTTAAGATTTTAAAGTTCATGAGAGTATCATAAGTATTTACAGTGGTCAATGATTTTGCTATCTTAAGTGAGATCCAATATAATTCTCTTTCCATAGTATCCTGCACATGTGTCTTTTTTTCAGAGACAATTTAGCCGTGCCAAAACCCGAGATGCCTCAAAAGTTTCAAAGACATTTGTATTGAAACTTTGTAAAAAAATGTTTCAAAAAGCAAGTTGACCGTAAGTTAACGCCCAAAACCCCAGAAGACCAAAACTTACCACAATACAATACTTTAGCATTGCCATACATGTATGAAATAAATATTTGGCTTCCGATTGGGATACCATTCTTACGTAAGTATGTAATTTCAATATACAGTACTCAAGATGACAGGCCACCGTCACACAGGACATAATTTGTATACCCCTATGAAGGTGTATATAACTACATGTAGAGGAAATTTAAAGTAAACAATGTGCATGGCGCTGTCCCTGCTCTGTATCACTGAAACATTTTTGTCTTTGTTTCTGTTATGCATTATTTATGAGTGCTTCTATCATGTGACTACAAGGACTATGAAACATGCTGCCTGTTTTGATATAAGAGTTCTGCATAAGGACAGCAACTAACCAGTTTCTCAAGGCAAATTAGGATACTTCTGGAACACATAACCTATTGTAAATTCTAGATACGTTTTCCCAAATGCTATACAAAACGGACATCTGCAGGGTTTCTTTGGTTGATGGCTTTCCGATAAAGCACACTACCTGACACCCACATTCTTGTGAAACTGGTTGCACAAAGTTGACAAGATGCCATACATGACATGTATGTATTGGATGTACATGATCTGTACACGTACATGGCATATAAGCATATCTATATATACTTTCTTACAGGTAAACCATGCCAGGACTAGGGTCGAGGGAGGTTTGAGGAATACTGATGGAGTATACGTGACGGTGGGTAGGGCTAACAGTACCACAGTGTACCTGTGTTATGGAGGAGAGGCCTCCGCAAAAAGACAACATGGCTACAATGCATAGTACTGGAAAACGAAACCTTCTCATTGTCCGCCATTCGTCGCACAGAGCGCTCATTACCGTTTCCACGCCAACCATCTAGACAAAGCGACGGTCACGGGAAGAAAGGATGGGACGGCCATTAAAAGAAACTTGACACAGCGAAAAGATTCAAGTTGCATGACCATGATGACAGAACATGGTTTTACATGTCATGCTGTTTACATATATACGTATGTAGACATTAGACATATATACATATATCAGGCAGAAAGCCATGGCAGAAAGTGCCTGGAATCCACAGAACAAAGGTGCTGCTTTCCCCAAGTTTTCAGCCAGTGTCTGTAAGCCATGCAGATAAATACAAGGCATCACACACAACAAGCACATAAACCATACTGGAAATGAGACTTATGAGCTCCATATGGAAAAAAAAGAAGCAAAAGGATGCTAGATCTATTGAGGTTAGGTATATACATGTACGGCATAGCCTTCAGTTCCTTCAAGGTGTTTGCGAAAATAAGAGAAAGGCTTTCGAAAGTAATGAAATCTCAGGTACACCTGTACATGTACTATATGTGGAATTAACGGAGACTGCATGCACCCCCAAGCTTTTGGCTTTGTATAAAGCATGTTAAGGCACGGAGAAAGTCCCTGTTCGTTTTGTAGCACGTGTATGAAGCAGAATAAAGTAAGAGGGTTCAGCATGTTTAGCTGGTAGCTTCTTCCAGCATGCAAAGGGTCATAAATTGTAGCAAACATACGTATATGGTATGCACCTTAGTATGTACAGACACACACCAGTTCAAGTGGTAATTCAATCAACTGTTTAACATATATATGTACTGTTCCCCAAAGGAATACGAACATCAGAGGGTTTGTTTTATACATGTAGAATTAGAATATTACTTTGGATTGTCTGTCCATTAATTAACATGATTAAGGCTGATCAGTTTAACTACCCGTAGTTGGAATCATGTGCTTTCCGGAATACATGAATACCAGTATGCATCACCATTATTTGTGGCTCATGTTCGTACTATACAAATATTATCCACTTATGTTCATACTATACATAATAGTATGATTATCTACTTAGTTACAAAAGCACTTGTTACAGTTTGTTTTATATAACAGGGCAGGCAGGGTTATCATTACAGTAAGGACACTAATTCTTCCCACATTTATTCTATATCTAATCCAACATTAAAGCAATAGTAAAATATGCACCAGCAAGACACGCATGTTTATTAGGTGATAAAAAGTAAATGTTTCAAAGCAACATGTTTTAGTTTGGGGATTCTTTGAAGAGCGGGTTAAACAAGGCCAAAAATGTTAGTTCAAACCAATGCACAAACGTAACTCTTCATGCCAGTCTGATTAAACCCACAAACCTGCCTTTTTACAAAAAAATTCTAAGGCATACCCCCCCAGTATGTCTGATGAATGAGTGCATACATTATAGACCCTAACGTGGGTCAACACAATGAGCCTCAATAATTAATCTGCCGTTGAGACGGCAAATTATAAATACATGTGTAGTCAGGAGCCTGATGCTCAGTCAAATCTTTAACTAAGACTATGTGCATGCGATTTGTGAGCCTAGATCTGTAGTCATGCTATTACTCTCCTTCAAGACATAAGACAGCAAGGCTAAAGTGTGCAGAGACTTTCAGTAGTCGAGAGTAACTTAGTACAGGCGTTTGTGCTATACTCGAGCAATTTTTATGCAATATTTCACTTTGTACAATTGTGTGTATTCTGCTAGAGTAGACAAAGGAAATGAAGGCCTATTTGCTTGTGTCCACTCGAATTGGAACTGTAACAGGTGGACCCATTTTGTTCAAGAAGGCCTTTGTGGATGATTCTACAAAGGTCTACATGAACATGATAAACCCTGCATTGAAAAACCCTCAATTGAAAATGTAAACGAGTTATAGGGGACAGGTACGATTCCAAACAGGTAACTCCACCCTTGCCCTGCCCATTTTTACAGGCAGTCTGAGAAAAAAGCGGACTCGGCTTATAGCCCTGGACTCATTGCACTAATGGCCAAAGAAACATATAGCAGACCAATCTTCAAGCAGGACATGGTGTGTTACAAGAGCACTATATACATTCAACACTTCAATGACTATACAAAGTATTTTGCTTTCAATAAGCATAAGGTTATACATATATATATATATATATGAAGCACTGCATCTGATAAAGTGCACTGGTGCACACTGTGCTGGGATAGGCAAAGGAGATTGCTACCTATGCATGCCTCATATGTTTGTTTTTTTTCCTAGGCAGGTGACTTAAGCACACAACTCGCAGGAAATTCATACTTTATTATATATACAAATGTATATCACATGTATATAAGGAGGGAAGGAATGGTCATGCTCAACAACGGTCACCCATCTAACTACTAGTATTTGTAAAGGGAGCCCATGAAAATTTTCGCCAGATGCAAATTTCTGCAGAGAAAACTTTTGAGCCTTTCTACATGGCAAAATGTTTTTAGGTATTCCAACAATATACATGAATGTTACTCCTCCCTGCTATGTGAGGTGGTAATTTTTGCTTCCTGTAGCAATTGGTGAGCTTTCCAAGCAGCCAGCCAAGTACTGGGGAAGGCATTATAATGCTTACAAACCAGATGTGCATACAGTGTACACGCGCATATGTTTATTATCATGTTAAGCAAAACATCAAATTGAAAGGAGTACGTGTCCCAAAGATCAAAAACAGAAAGGAAAACCTGTTAAGTATGTTCCCCCATTTTAAGAGGAAATTTAGCACCGAAAGCCGGTCCTTTTCTGGATGAACGGCAAGATTATAATAAACAATAACAAGGTTGTACCTGTGTCGTACAAGGGATGCCCAAGATAAAACCAACACCACAAACTGCTAAAACCACGCAGAAACGCCGCTTCCAACTCCGGTTTAATGAAGCACTCGCATCTACAATGGCAGTCATAATCGTCTCCGTTTGCACCATCTGAGTCATTTGAAAAGTAGGGGAAAATACGCAGAAACAAAACAGATTACTCAAAAGTGTTCTTTTTGTCAATGAAAAGGTAGCATTGTGCAAAGTGATGGTACATACAGGATGTCAACCCGAGTGAGGCAGCATGACCCACCCAGTCAGATACTGGTCGTGTGTGGACTTCCAGCTGTGGTCAACAGCTCAAGTGGCTTAAGCTGAACCTCTACTCGCTATGATGTGGACCATCCTATCCAAACATGTCTAAGAAAACCTTGGTTCCCTAAATCGTCCCTTCTACGTAGCAATGTCCAGCAGGCCAGGAACTCCCTTAAAACAGCTGTCGAGGTTTTTTGAACATTAGTGGGCTTGCTAGGTTTAAGATTATTTATTCCACAGTCACTTGCAATACTATACTCTACATCGCATTGAATACAATTATACTGGTTCAAACATTTTTTTTTTTAAATTGTTTTCGCCTGCTCCAAGCTGTGACCACAAATGATCAATAGAATGTTGGCATGACTGCTATAATCTTAATAACACAAGGCCACTAATGCTTCGGCGACAGGTTTCCATGCAGTGGTGTGTATTTTGGAAGCCGTCTCGAGCCGGGAGGAAGTGGAGAGAAAGAAAGAAGCCAGGGAATCTAGACAAGGACAAGAAACATTCACTGCCATCCCCAAGGTTTCCCATCACATGAAATCGCATGGTCCCTTCGAGCACAAAAATACTATGTGCATGACTACACTGCCTAGTATCTCAATGCTAGTGCTTTGCATTGTAAACTTTTTTTTCATTAGGGTGGGGTGGAGGGGTACAAAATTACCACTGACATGTACAATAGCTATACTATGCAGTCTGGATAGAAAACACAGGTTCTAACAGTACAACTAAGATGTAATGATATGGAGTTTTTCCATCAGAAGTTTTGTAAGTGTTGTGATGCAAAATTTGAATTCGAATCCGAAGTGGAGATACATGTACTTGCCTCAATATCACAAAGTTTAGCTTAAAGGTACATGTACCTTCTGCGAAATGCGTTACATGGATGAAGGGAAACCCTGGGACAGAACAACACAGAAATACGGTATTAAACTAGCTGGCTGCCGTTTACGGATACATGTATTGGGTATGTGTTTTGTCAGAAAAGTTTTCTCATGGAGTGCCCAATACAAGAGGCCCATCGACCTTGGCGCTCTGTTTGACAGCTGCAGTTGGTACGACATTGACAATTTTCTCCAGACTTGTATCAAAAACTTACTGCTGCAGACTATATCAATTGAAATCTTGGGTTAACTCTCACACAGTACTTCACCATGCATGTATCAATTTTAGATCATATTCGACACCTTCACTGACCTTTGAAGGTCACTCAAGGTCAGATGTTTTTTTGACTCCCCATATATGATTTCCTCATGTTCCTATTGGTGTTTAATAGTAACATATCACCCAACTCAGTTGCTTTACCAGATATAAGCCTTTGAATCTGTGTGACCTTGACATTGACCTCAAGGTCACTCAAGTTCAAACACGATTGTGTCATTGGATTCCCCATATATGGTTACCTATTAATGTTTTACAGGAACATATGGCCTAACTCGGCTCCTTTATGACATATAAGCTTTCAAAATCTGAGTGACCTTGACATTGATCTTTCAAGATCACTCAATGTCAATTAGTATCACACCAACGGACTCCCCATATATATGCTTTCCTATTAATGTTTAGTAGTAACATATTGCCTAACTCTGCTCCTTTACAAGATACAAAGCTTCAAAATCAGATGTAATGCAGGTCAAAATCAGATGTAATGTAGGTCAAATGTAATGGGGCCATTGGACTCTCCATAAATGCTTTCCTATTGATATATATGTATATATTAGTAACTGTGTCTATCTCTCACCGTTTAGCTGCTATCACCACTCAAAATGTTTTCTCCTGTCTCTTATTTGAAAACATTTGGCTGTGATTTGTAGGAGGAATATCATTTTGAAATTTTCACTCCCATAGGGTCCCATGTTAACGAAAATGAAAAAAAAATGTTAAAATTTCAATTTCAAAATTTCAAAAATCCCAAACGAAGTTTTGTGAGGACCTTTAGGAAGAAAATTCAGGAAAAGTTTGAAAACTTTCGGCTGCGATTTGTAGGAGTAGGGCTTTGAAATTTTCGCTCCCATAGGTTCCCAGGTTAATAAAAAACAAAAAATATTGGTAAAAAAAACAAAAAAAAAATTCCCCCAAAATTCAAAAAACGGGCGTGTGGCCCAGGGGAACCATCAACCAAAATTTGAAAGGAGTCCGTGTATTAGGTACAGAGATAATTGCGACACGGACAGACGATGGACGGACAGACAAATTGCGATTTCATGAGCTCTGCTGACAGTCAAGCAGAGCTAAAAATACTAGTACATGGAATTCGACAGCAGCAGCTAAATGGACTACCACAATCACAAATTTTACACACAAAGACAGTAAGTACTATGCTCAGCAGCATAGTAATGTGCACAGGACATTTTCTGTGAAAATTTCCAAGTTGTCATACATGTTTGTCTAAGACAAATGGTTTTATTTTAGCCCTAAGTTTATTGGAACACTGATCGCGATATGAAGATTTGATTTTACATGCTACACCCAAATCTTGTATTTCACATTTTAAACTTTCACTGGCAGTGGCTTGTAATGTGTGTTTTATCTGGACAGAGACAAATGCTGTATAGGTTGACTACACAACACTATCCATGAGCATGGGATTGTGTGTATATTTAATTTATATTCAAATTTAACAAATCCTACCCAAATTACCCTGGCTCTTTATCCATAACTCAACCGCTAAACAAAAGTTTTCAAGCAGAGAAAAATATACTCTTCTGAGTTAACCAGCAGGAAAGGTTGGATCTGAAGGGTGGGTTTAAAAGTCTGAAGGTTGGGTTTAAAGTCTGAAGTCATTTATCCGAGCTCATAAACTGAAGTACAATCTGTGCAGTCCAGGAAGGAGTGCTCACATTCTTGCGAACATTTACCTACCAAGATGCATCTTGTTCCAGATTTGGAGCGTAACTGCGCAACAGCACAAACATGTTGGTTACATGTACACAAATGTCACACCCCCTTCCCCCCCCTCCCCAACCCCTCTCCCCCCCCCCCCCCAAGGTAACCAGTGCCATTACAGCAGAAAAAATTATCACTTTTTCAGCAATTCCATATGCATTCTAATAAACATTCCTGCTTATTTAGCAAAAACTACTAGTAAGACACATCTATTAACTTAGTAGATTTTAAATGTAAATTTTAGATGTTAGATTTTCACTTTAAGCCTTCATTTAAGCATGTAACACCTATTCTGACACCAACGTGATTTGGTTTCTACATGTACATGTAGGGTACATGCGTTGATAGTTTATCACTTGAACATACATGCGCTGTACACAAATGGTACAGGTAATTTATCTAGTCTTCTGCCCTTCATGGCAAAGTCTTTGCATATTGCCTTCCCTCTGAGTATGGTACAGCTGTCCATGGGAATGTATTCATTCGGTGCAATATAAACTGTGTAAATTAATGTCACAAATGATTCAGTGTTCCTATTCTGACACCAACGTGATTTCGTTTCTACATAACCACCATGTAAAACTGATAGAAAAATCACACCTGTATGGAGTCACAAGTGGACATACATGTACAAACTCGTTGGCTGAAATTTCTCTCCCAAGTGAAAGAAATAGAAAGTACCATATTTCATTCCTAAAGGCTTTCAGCTATGGTTAGGTGTTAATTGGTACAACCAACATACCGGTATTGTAAAAGTGAGAATGTTTGCATGGAGTCATTTTTTTTGCAAATTCGACACGGCCAGCAGAATCCCAATTGCCACAAGATAAAGTTTCGATGAACATGATGAACAGTCTTCAATGCCCAGTCCTCTTGATTTGCAAAGATTAAAATCCGGCAGCATTAGTCTTTTACGGTATAAGCGATACACATGCCTTCAGTTTTTATTAGGTAACTAAACAGGACTACAGAGTCTAAAATAGCGGTCTTAAATATCGGTAAGGCGATTATAATGCTTGCATTGTATGTCCAGTATTTCACTGAATACTGGAATACAGTTACTATATATGATTTATGTCATGGGAAGTCTATGTAAACGTTGTGTTTAATTTCCGTTCAGATTTACATGCACTGCCACTTCCATGTGACACGCATGTAAATGACAATTATCCAAGCAATATAAAAGATTATTTATTACTTTCATCCACAAGTGGTTTACAACAGGGTCGGAAATTAATGATGCTTATTTTTTTTTGTCCAGCATTGACCTTTAAAAAAGTGCCACTTTGCACTTACATGTATAAGTATGTGTGTGAATCAGGCTTATAGTCGGCTTTCAACCACTCATGGTCATATCACTGACTGCAAGTTGGATTCAGTGGTGTATGCAGGTGTATGCGTGGTGAGTTAATGTGGACCTGTCTTGTTTGGGCCGAACGATCTACGCCAGACAATTTGTGGGTGCCAAGCCACCGATTCAATTCCGCCACAGGTGAGCAGAAAGGAATCACTCAGACCATTTATACTGACTCTGAGCTGCCCAGTCGGTTGCCTAACTCATCAATGCCAAGTACCAAGCTGAGAAGCGCAAACCTCCCAGTTTTTACGTCTTTGGTGTGACACGGTCGGGGATCGAACCCCGGCCTCCCGCACCCCAAGCGGACGCTCTAACCACTATGCTACGCGGGGGCGGTCTTACATGTATCGGCAGATATTGTTCTTGTTGAAGTTGCTTGTGTACGTGTCATGTAGCATGGATGGTGTGGATGCCACCAGGCATGCATGGCAAAGTAGTTAAAGTCCCCAGTTTGGTTCAGTGGGTATGGACTTTGATTGAAACGATAATTTTTCACAAAAGGTCAAAGGGTGTGGGTATTGTAAGAAATGTGAAAGAAGAAAAGAGAAAAAGAACATGCTCTGAAGAAAAGTTAACAAAGCTCACAAAGTTTGCATCTAGACAGTATGTCTATCTAAAACACAAAATAAAAATAAAAGCATGGTCGACAGTGTGCAGCCCCACCAAAGACTACGAGATTGGAAAGCTCAGCCATAAGGATGGCCGTCCTAGGTGTTTTTTCCTCCCTCGTGTTCAAGGCGAGAAATGCTTACTAAGTAAGGGGTGTGTCCAAAGACAAAGAGGCTTTTTTCTGATACCTGCGTTGTTGAAGCTATTCCGAAACTAAAGAAGGTGACGGCCACTACGCAAGTTGTCATGAAGCGAACTTTGGCATTCAAACCTAATCGTGGGAACTCGTCGACAAAACCGGTAACCACGGTTTCTATTAATACCATCTGTTGAATTGGGAGGGGGAAAAAATTACAGAAACCATAAAAGCATCAAATCAAAGCAGTGCAAACATGTAAAAGTCTACTACATAGTGTGCACAATTTCTACTGGAAAAAGAGGGATTTTGTTAAGATTCAAAGTGTTCAGACGAGCGAGTCCCCACCTAGGGCGGGACTACTTGGTGCCGATTAAGCTTTTACTTCCTGCTCTATGGAGTAAGAAAACATATGTTTTAACGATTTAAAATGTCAATGATTATATCATCTGGCTTTACATAGCCCACCCTCCTTTTCTCCAAAGCCTATAAAGTAAACAAAGTAGCCATTAACAAAAGTATCTCTTCTAGCAAAGGTCATGACCCCATCATGTGACAAATATTACCATTTGGGGAGAAAGGAATAAGATTTACATTCCAGTAGTTTGTCTCCAATCCAGTCCCATTCCATCCCAAACACGTAGGAAAATACACAGGACACTCTTTGCCAACAGGTTAATTATATCTCAAATAGTCTTGGGAGTTAGTTGGGCCTGTCAAATGCTGGGGTCAAATTTCCACACCACAAAACCTGTCAAAGAGCAGAAACAAGATGCACTTAAATGTGACTACTGGTGACTTGCAAAATGTCATTTTCCCCCTGGTTTATACATGTTATAAGATGTGCATCTTGCTTCCATATTCTGTCCGGTCTCACCAGACACCCAATTAGCACACTTATGAGCAAAGAAGCATGATTTTCACCCATTGCTTCACGACTGCCTGGAGTAGGGAGGAAGTGTGTTCCTTTTCTATGCATGAACTAACAACTACCAGCTTCAATATGTTTGAAAGCAATATGTTTAAATGCACATGTTTTTGATTAACTTGTTTATATTCTTTCTAAGTCTGTGATGACCCCAAAACCAGACCATAAATTACAATTTTTTGGTAACAATTTGAAGTGGTATCTGGATAATGTTCTCCCATAGTTACACAAAACGGTCATCTTGATCAAAAGACTTTCCTTAGAAATCTGTTAACTGTGCACTATTTGCCATATCCCGGCCAGTTATTGTTGGCAGCACATTTTTATTTTCCATTACAAAGCTGTTTGAAAAAAAAAAAAAAAAACACGAAACATGTAGCTTATCAGACTCAGTTTGCACTTTTGAAACTGTCAACAGCATATGTATCAAAGCCCAGTGACTGCAGTCCACCATCCAAATGTCGTAGTCCTTGTTTTTTTAAAGTGGAGTCTGCCTGGGACACAAATTAATTATAGAGAAAAAGATTAGCGGAAAGCCGAGAAATGTAGGGAAGGAATTAGTAGTAGAAACAAGGTGTAACACTAGATAACACTCGGCTCAAGATAGGCCTTGTTTGGAAATGTAGCTGTTGTCACTGCACATGCTCTTGTTCAGTGTAACTGGTGAATTTTAGTGAAGTGCAGTGCAATAAATATGATTACGAACCATAAAGAAAGTTTAATCTGCTTTGGCCGGAGTAAAGCAGTTACCGATTTGGTTTGTTTGTTGGGCATTTGTAAATTAAGGGTATAATACTAGTATGCAAAAGCAAAGCCTAAGTTTGCCACAACAGGTAATTGACAGCACAAATCATCATTACTCTCAATGTAGACTCTGGTTTAAGGAGGAAAAGCAAATCTGACCACTTGCAGATACGTGTAGCAGGTATGTAGCTTGCACTCGGGTATGCATATTAGGTAGGATTACTACCGTTTAACCCGTGTATGGCCTGCATGTACGGTTACCTACAGGTATGTGATTAGCTTCAACATGACAGCTGCAGCTTTAGTACTGATAAAATGTGGTGTAGACTTAAATCAAAAACATGTACTCGCAGCATGGGTATGACTTATTGCATGCGGTAACTCACAACTAAATGTGTTTGAGCTACCTACAATTCATGTTAAGCTGTGTAGTCAATATGAGTTATGTATAGTCCAGGTCATGAATGCTAATGGGCTTCATCAAATCGAGCTGCATATTCATTGCCAGATGTTTAAAACATGCAAGAATATATACTCTTAATATATAAAGACAGGACTTTTGAGAAAGTGGTGAAAAAATAAATCAAGACCGTTTCGAATAGAGAGAGTTCAGTTCACAGAATTTGACCCTTACAGCCATCATGCTCAGGTCCGTCAGAACTTTCTACAGCAAAAAGAACTTCAGAAGACTGATCAGAATGGGTTGCTGAAAACAGCAGAGGCACATGCTGCTATATACATATAATGCTGAACTCATCTGCCTCACTCTACAATGCAGTCAAGGGCATGAAAGAATTCTCGGTTGTCTGGGACTCGATGCCAGTTGTGGTGATTGGAATATAATTATGTGTATGTAAGTTGCAAATAAGACCGCAGGGAACTGTTCGCTTCCGTGTGAACATGGTGAATGAGCCTTCAAAGGAATGACCTTTCTACAGCCACTCACACCACTAATGATTATGACCTTAGATCTATGCTGGTATTACAAAATATTATTCCTTATAATAATACAGTACATTATCAACAGACACGCACTGAGTAGGTAAGTGCCACAGTAATCTCCTAGACAACTTCTGGGCCATGTTTCTGCATTGGATCAATTTAGGCAAAGTTGGATTCCTTTAACAACCAGCAGACATTTAGCAGACTACCGGTCAAGCTGGAAGAATCAGAACCATTGCAGTCTAAGCCTGAACAACATTGTTAAGGCCAAGGAGGTAGCTGGTCAGTGGTCATCTAAACAATATTCTTCAACCCTTTAATAGCTATGGTGAGTAATAGGCGAATGGCAAACCAGCCACCAGAACTTTCAGTTTTTGCATGGTGTGAAACCACTACCCAGTTCTATGTAACATAAAACACAACACAGACCAGATACAAGCGCTGGGCTAGACAAAAGACAACACCCGTGTGACAACAGAAATGGAAGGTCTAGGCTGTAGGGAGCAGGCCGGAGGAGCTGAGCATGATGGTTGTTCTATTGTGAGTGAAATGAGTATAAGAGGGAGATCCGATATGAAAGATCTGTTGAACTGATACTCTTAAAGGTGTATCTGTTGATAAAGATGTGTTGTTTTAAGGTACACTAATGAATATACTGCTAAAACTGCTCTGTGTTCTATTTGAATGAGTACACGTATACATGTATGTATTATGAGAGATTTATTTTCTAGTACTTGACAAAAACTTTTCTATTCTGTCCAGAAGGTTGGGTAATGAGGCACAAATATCGTCGGTATATTTCAGCAATACACATGTACCTAGTAGACCTATATGTATATTTTTACCCGAGGCCTTTACAATTAGGCTGTACCTCTTTGTAAGTTGTATTAATCAACGCACTGGACAGCAATTTTTTTAAATATGTGTATAACTTGAATATATACCATAAAAGTTCCATTTGAAGCCGCACTTGTAATTGAAGCCGCAGTAGGCCTAGGTCATAGTCTAACGGAAAGTGTATATATAAAATTCCAACAAAGTATCTAATTGAGTCCGCACCCCGTTTGAAAATATTGACTGCTACGTGAATTCATGGTAGGCAAGTTATTGAAGGAAGACCTGATAATCTCTAAGCATACGTCAGTGCCCTAAGAACATGTATGGCTCCTGCAATCGGCTTGATATACATTTTGGCACTTTGTACTAGTAACATAAGAAGTCAGGAAATCATTTATTATTAGCTGGCGATCAGTTTCTCCAGAGAACATGACATAAAACATTTAATTAATATTTTATCTAAAATGATCAGCTGGTAAATTGTGTCATCAGTTGGAAAGTCGATGTGTGGGCCTACCAGTATAAAAATCTTAATACTGCTCTATTATAGTCCACACAGAGACTTTTGGATGATCTGTAATTCTGTATAAATATCGAAAATTACTTTCTAATAGCACGCGCAACTTCCATTAGACTCGCGGCTTCCATTAGAACTTTTACGGTAGTTTGCAAAACCCTTTTTTGCGGCAAGATCCGCGAGTCGGAAAGAAGGGCATAACAATCTTCATTAATTGAACGTTGTTAATTGGTCTTCCTGCAAGCATGGCAGACATGCAGGAGAGATTGTCATTATTTGTCAAAGGCCCACATCTGTAACGGTCGCAACACTGGACCCACATACATGCTTTATTATATTTTCTTTGTGCTGAATCAACTGTGACAGTTACTCCGCAGAAAAATGGACAAAGCAGTGCCAATACTTGGTTATTGTTTTTCTTCCTTATAAATTGGCATGCAATAGGTCTCAAGCAAGATTTAATACATATGTTTTTTCTTGATAGGCACGCTGGTTTCAAGCCTGCACAAACCATTGGGTGCAAATCACCATTGTAGCATGTTGATATGTGCCATAGCAGAACAATAGCAGCAGGGTATTCCAGACAACTGTCAAGACCAAAGCACGGGGAACAGAAAACCATTAAGGTGTACCTAGTACGGTTGCCATCATTGTTGGCTGTATGTTGGCAGTAATGTAAAGACCACAGTTTATATATACACCAGAGTTGGAGAGTTGACAATTGTTGAGGTTGACAGAAAATCACAAGATGCGGTTTTAAACTGATCAACTGATGCAGGTATGTGGCAAGTGCTCCCAAGACTTTTAAGTTTTGGATTTTTAGTACTGCCCAAATTAGGTTTTATACAAACTGTATAACCCGATGAACTGATCTGCTCAGTACTCCTGGTATTTTAAATATTATTTATCAAATAGCATTTTAAACATATTAATAATAATAGATTATTGAGATGCTGCTGTGGGCAATGCTGGTTTTGGACTTAAAATACATGTACACCTAACAGTAGGTAATGCCAGCAGCAAAAGTTTTGCTATTAGATCTTTGTTATTACGCTGAAATAAAGGGTTTTTTCACATTGGAGAATGTTTATAATTTATGCTTAACTGTATTTTCCAATGTGTAGTTTTAGTTTCTCCAAACCTTTTAACACGGAGGCAGGTCAACTGGTGCAATGACTGAAGCTTTGGTTGTATTGATTTCATTAGCACATTATGCCAAACCCTCCCAAACTAATTTCATCACTGTGTGCAGTCAGATATACCAAACCCACACAATGACCTTTTAAAAATAATATAATTGCATATATATAACAACAAGTTGTATATATATATATGTGTAGACCTATACTGACTAAATATACATGTAAATCTATCGCAATATATACATATATGTACGCAAGAACAAAGCCTAAAGAAACTGTTACAACATTCACGTTATTTATCCAATGTCCTATAAAAGATCACTGTGATATTCCTAATGCATGCAAAGATACTGTCACAATATTTTATCTTGGACTTAACTCCTGGAAGAAAAACAAGTGATCTGGAAAGAAACCAGAAGTCCATTATACTTGTACTATCTACGTGTCGTACAACATAGCATCTGGAGCAGGAAAGGGGAATATATACATGGATACAATTGATATATATATATATATAGCAAAATGCAACAGGTAAACTACTGGACCTACCTACCCTTGTCATTTATACATATACGTACTCATTATACATGGTAAGTTCATTCAAGCTACTTCCTAGCAGGCTGTTCCTCTTTAAGAATCTTAGGGCGTCCATATGTATTTTGTCGCACAAATTTCCATGGGATAAAAATATGGCATCTTTGAAGTACTTATATAAATTTCAGACCGTGCAAATTATTCAGGAAGCCTACTGCAAGGAGCTTGCGATAAGGGATCTAGAACGAACTAACTTTGCAGACAACATGACTTTGATGGCATTGATGTGCAACAAATATACTGAGCTAGGAGGAATAGAGCACGGACCACCGTCCGTGATGCTTACCATCAGAGCCAACGGTTACAATCAGATAGCTGCTAGAAGCAGTCAACGTTAGTTAAAAACAGGAGTTATGTTAGAACACTTTGACAAGACAAAACGGTACAATAAACACTTTGGCCTGAAAATTGAAAATGAAGTGATCTTGGCAGTTAGAAGCATTATGCATGCTACAAATCAGTAAAAGGATGACCCATAAAGGGTCACATGTGATCAAAGAATGGAGATAACAAAACATATACATCTCACAAAACATTGTATTTAATTTTCTGGACATGTAAGTTGTCTTTCTGCTACTATATACCAACAGACGATAATGTCTCGTTTGCATGCATATGTATCAAATTCCCTTCGCAAAACCCATTATTATAGTCCATCCTCGATCTTTACAAACAACAGGCATGAAGTAGCAACTGATTCTCAAAAGCTACAATTTGAACTATAAATGAGAAATGGTCAATTAATCATTGACAAGATTTAATAACACGCAGTCTAGTGTGAAAACATCAAACTGAGATCTAGCAATAAAGAATGGCAGAAATAGGCTTACAGTTACAGCATCTATAGTTGAGATATACCCGATAATATAAACTGAAAATTTTCATTTTCATGCATGTCATAGTGTACACTGACCTGGCTTCCCACACCAAGCAGGAACAGCATGAAGAAAAAGAGTGCTGACCACAGCTGGGAGATTGGCATAAGGGCCAGGGCCCGAGGATAAGCAACGAAGGCCAAGCCGGGCCCTGAAACAAGCATGCTAATCTGATAACATGTATGCAAGCTCATTCAAGCTCATTCTCAATAAACCACTTGTTTGTAACAAAATTCTACAAACTCATTACCCCCATAATATATTCTTACGTTTGCTTCTATAATACATAGGCTTTCGTGTGTACACATGTACTTATAGCTGTAGGCATTCTTCAAATATGACTTCAGCAGTATCAAATTATCGTCTCTGTAACAACAACTGGCACAGAGCCACAGCCCTTTAAAATGTAACTTTTTAAGTGCAGTTGATTCATATTCTTCGTCTTTCTGAAGCTACTCTTCTGAGCTCTAATAACCAATCATTAGGCTTGTGCTGCATCATTCCACAACTGCGCTCATGGGGCACAGTAGAATAGAATGAATGCCTCCATGCAACATAATTCTAATGATTAATGTTTCATGGATTATTTTTGCATCTCCATGTACCCGGTATATTAGGGCAATAACATACCGGTACCAGATCTCTTCATGCAAATTCATGATATAAGACCCCCAAGGAGTCGGGCAAGCTTTTGATCCCCCCAGAATCATTATGTGAACCGTCACAAACCTGACTTGATAACCTCCTCTATAGCCACTCCATACTCATTAGCCATGTAGCCAATGATGGCGAACACGGCGAAGCCGGCATACAAACTCGTGAAGAAGCTGACGATGTTTATCATGATGGCATCGCTAGAAAAAAAAATACAAGGTGTAACTTGTGGGTTTTTTTGTTGAATGACCCCTGTTCTTGATATGATGCGTCAAGCGTGTGTTGGCCCACTTACTTCGGTTCAGGGTTTCCCAAATATTGATATTTATAACTCAAATATTTACACACACATCAGCGTACATGTAACAGCAATTCTCAAACACTCAACATCATGTTAAAAGTAAAAGTACTCAACATTTCAGTACTAGGCTTACTTCCAACAGAGATTTCGAACAAATGCATATAATTCGTCTCGACCCAGATTTTAAACTTGTCCCCGATAGCCTTCAATGGCCAGAGTAACAGTGGCTTCCTTACCGGTAGCAGTTGTGATTGAAGGAGTTATAGCTGGACATTGTGATCATGCCACCCCAGGCCAAGTTGGTGGAATAGAAAAGTTGAGTGGCAGCACCATACCAGATCTGAAATTACATGAAGACATGATAACCAACTGGAGGTGACAGAGCCAATGGCAAACTGTTATTGCTATTGCGCGATATGTTGAAGGGAGTAGTTAATAAGACCTGTGGTCAGCTAGCTAGAAAAGCAGCTCAGCTGATCTGACCAGTATGGCTGATGGCCCCAAACAAAGCACTCCTGTGACCCAAATTTTTTTTTGATTTCTGGCCAAGAGAGTAGGAGAGTAGGATTGCATTTTTGAGCTATTTTTAACTAAAAGACAGTCCTAACTCAGTAGCAAATGACCGCATCGGAAAAAAAAATTAAACTTGCCCTGAAAGCAACCTAAAGGTTTTCCTAAAATACCAGCTCAATCAAAGGCTTCCTTCATTTTGTTAAGCCTCCAGAAGTGCATTTTTGAGATATTTTACTCAAAAAAAAAACAAAACAGGCATAACTCGGATGAAAATGACCACTTCGGAAAAAAGAATTATAACTTGTCCTAAAGACTACGTATAAGAAGATTTTCCTAAAATACCAGCCCAATCAAAGGTTTCCTTCATTGTGTTAGGCCTCCGGGCATGGATTTTTGGGCTATTTTTACTCAAAAAACAGCCATAATTCAGTAGAAAATGACCAAATGGGCAAAAATTTCAAACTTGTTGTGAAGACTAACTTTAATAAGGTTTCTCTAAAATACCAGCCCAATCAAAGGTTTTCTTCAATGTTGTGTTGGGCCTCCGAGAACGGAGAGAGAGAGAGAGAGAGAGAGAGATAAAGGTGTTTAATGCCATGCAAACAATGGTCTTATTCACAGCAAGAGCAAATTAGGAAAAGGAACAAACTTGATCCATCAGATCCATCGGATTTTTGAGCCATTTTTCCTCAAAAAAGGGCCGTAACTCAGGTGAAAATGACTACAATGGCAAAATATCTAAAACTGTTCTGAAGACTATAAGAAGTTTTTCCTAAAATTTTATGTCAATCAAACATTTCCTTCATTGTGTTAGGCCTCCAGGAATGGATTTTTAAGCTATTTTTACTCAAAAACCAGCCATAACTCAGTAGAAAATAACCACACGGGCAAAAAATTTAAACTTGTTCTGGAGACTACCTATAAGGTTTTCCTAAAATACCAGCGCAATCAGAGGTTTCCTTCATTGTGTTAGGCCTCCGGGAATGTTTTTTTTTTAGCTATTTTTACTCAAAAAACAACCATAAAAACTCAGTAGAAAATGACCACACCAGAAGGTTTTCCTAAAATACCAGCCCAATCAAAGGTTTCCTTCATCATGTTAGGCCTCTGGGAATGGTTTTTGCAGCTATTTTTACTCAAAAACCGGCCATCACTCGGGTGAAAATGACCGCATCCACAAAAAATTTAAACTTGTTCTGAAGACTATCTATAAAAAGGTTTTCCTAAAATACCAGCCTAATCAAAGGTTTCCTTCATTGTGTTAGGCCTCCGGGAATGGAGTTTTCAGCCTTTTTTTTTACTCGAAAAACGACCATAACTCAGGTGAAAATGACCTCATTGGAAAAAAAAAAGTTCTGAAGACCATCTATAAGGTTTTCCTAAAATATCAGGTCAATCCAAGGTTTCCTTCCTTGGCTTTGGCCTCCGGAAATGCCATTTTCGGCAGCGGAAGAAGAAAAAAAACGGCACAAAAAAAGTCTCCAACCCCATCATAAGGGGATCCTATTGGGGGATGGGATGCCCCAATAACCTAGAGGGCTGATGCATAGGTGCCCAGCCAATTACAGCCTTCTTCGGGCTTGGCAAGCGGCATCTTTCTGGCCAGTGCAGTCAAGATGCTCTTACTAATACCCATTGACCACCTGGATCCAGAAACAACAGAGTTGCCAGGCCCCACCCATGGCTGGCTTCTCACCCAATCACACACTAATGACCCAACCAAATGGTCTTTCGGAGGGCGGAAGACAGGTCTTTAAGTCGATGTCATGACAGACCATAAAAATTGCTCAGATGTTAATACTGGTCTATCTAAGATTACATTAAAGAAGGTTATATTGTGGATGATAAAACCTTATGACAGGTCATGGAAATTATGTGCGGATGCAATTAATGCCTGTGTCAAAGTATGGCACAGACTTTCACCAATTTTTCTCCATTCAACACAAGCCAGTCACGTACACGGTCACATACAATTACTAGACATTGAATACTTGCCTCAGGTTTTTTAAGTTCCTCCCATCGAGGTTGTATGAAGTATAATATGCCGTCCGATGCTCCAGGGAGAGTGACACCCCTGACAACCAGAACGGTCAACATGACGTAGGGGAAGGTTGCTGTGAAATAGGCCACCTGCAAAGCAGTTTTATGATACATGTATTCAGTATTACTCACTGATAATATGTATTACAATTATTTGGTCTCTGTATTTTAAGACTACCCATGCCATTAAAAATACAAGAGGCCCATGGGCCTTGACGCTCTGCTTAAGAACAAACTTGGCCATGGACCAAAGTTCAAAAAGTTGCACATCCACTCTCTTTCTAACCCAGGACGTCGAAATTGATCATATTTTCGCTCTATGGGCAGCGGTTTCCGAGATAATAGCTGATTTTCAAAATTGCCATATTTGGCCATGAAAGTATATTTGGCCAGGGAGTCTAAATTGAGCTTATTTTTGGCTCTACGGGCAGCAGTTCCAATATACCGGCCAATTTTCTAACTTGCCATATTTGGGCATGAATCTTGG
>JAAUYG010049632.1_pt1 | contig 25552 bp, 12 predicted proteins | sample 7278091 | NCBI WGS metagenome assembly JAAUYG01 (sample SAMN14350201, study PRJNA611818) | marine sediment metagenome | isolation source: surface marine sediment (0.6m) | place: French Polynesia: Moorea | collected 2018-08 | reverse complement strand
GCGCCACCAACAACCACACAGGACTTTACAAGCCATGTTACCGCAGTCGGTCTTAGTTGAAGGGCTTATCATCGGCAGCCAGGACGGCACCGGTCTCGCTGACCGCAGCATCGAAGCCTGGTCTTTGGACGAGGAGGCCTTCAGTCCGCTGGCCGAAGCCCGGAGCGATGCCCAGGGTATGTTCGTCCTCGATCTGCCGCTCGTACCCGGATTCGAAGTCGAAGGCGGTATTGCCCGGATCGAGTTTCGCATCCTTGATCGCAGCGAACTGATTCTTGCCGAGATCCGGGAGCTCGCGCTCGACCAGGGCCCCCAGCCGATGCAGTTTTTCGTTCCCGACGCGGCGCCGCCTCATTCTGGCCGCGGCGAGGTGGCCGACCCGGATCACGACCCGCATGAAGTCCACGGCCGGGTTTGGGGACCGGTCGTCGAGGGCACGAAGGTTCGAGGCGTTCTCAATACCTTGAGGCGCGATGACGCCGGGTACGGGATCGAGCAGGCGTCTGTCGGTGAGACGCCGGTCGACAGGCGGGGCGCATTCAATCTGGCGTACAATCCCTCCATCCGCCAACCGGCCGCTGCGGAGACGCGGCTGGAGCTCCAGCTGCGTGGACCCGAGGATGAGCTGCTGGTCGCGTCGGAGCCTGTCGACATGACCCGGCAACGGGCCCGCATCGATCTGCAAATGCCTGGAAGTCAGGGCGCTCCCTCGGAATACGAGCTGCTCGCAGACCGCCTGCATGGCGAGATCGAGGCGGGGCCGGCGATCCTCGACGGATTGTCTCCGGAGGCCCTCTTCGAGCTCGCCGACGAGATCGATGTCGAGCCGGATAGGCTTGAGCTGCTGCAGCGGGCGCGCGGCCTCAAGCATGAAACGGGACTGCCCGCGGCCATGTTCTACGCGTTGGGCCGCAACGGCATGTCGATCGAACTGGAAGACCTGATCGATGTGCCCCGGGAGGAACTTCGCGCCACGATAATCGCGGCCGCCGACGATATGATCGTCAATGAATCCATGGTGCCAGACCTCGAGGCTCTTCTGGCCGAGCTCGCCGAACGCGTGCGGGACCGGGTGCTCGAAGCGGATCCGTCCACCATGGGCACCGGTCTCGGCGAGATCATGGCATCCGCCGATCTGCCACGGGATACGGTGCGCGCGATACTTCAGCGTTATCAGGCGCGTACCGCGGGGGTGCAAGAATTCTGGGAGAGCCTGGTCGGGGGAGATGCGGCGCATGAGGCGGTCGATGAAGACGTCAGGTCCGAGCTCGAGCTGGCGGTCGACATCGGCGGCCTGCTGGGCGCGGAGTCGGCGCTGGTTCGTGAAATGCTGGCGCTTCGCAGGCAAGGGCGCTGGCAGACGCTCAAAGATCTAGCGGCCTTCGATTTCGATGAGTGGTGTGAAATTCTCGAGTCGCTGGAGCCACCCGATGCCTCACACATCATGGAAGTCGCTGCGCCGATTGTCGGGGGCGAGCCCGAATGGACCGGGGAGGACGACGACCCCGCTGCCGGTTTCCAGAACCTCGAGGCGGATACGGAAGAATATGAAGACGCCCAGTTGCAAACTATCGACGCGGTGGACGACATCGAGGCCGCGGCTTTGGATGGCGATTTGGGTGACCTGCTCCCAGACGACGGGTATGACGAGGACGCACTGGACGCCTACGAAGCGTTCGACCCGGCCGAAAGTTTGGAAGACGACCCCGATGATCTCGAAGAAGAAGAGGAACAGGATGGGGTCGAGGCCCGTGCCGAGGCCATACTCGATACCTTGGAAGAGGCCTTCCCCAGCGAGTTCATTCTCAACGAACTGCAGCAATCGGGGGAGCTGAGCGAAGACGCGCACCGGCTGCTCGACCTTGCGGGCGGCCACGATTTCCTCAGTCAGTCGATCCGCGCGCGCGCCTCGCAAGAGCCGGCGCTGCTCGAAGGCCACGCCGCCACCGAGGCCGAAGCGGCCATCGAAGAGATCGAGGCCATCGAGCGGGTGAGCCGCGTGACGCACCGTGCCGAGGAGGTTGCGGTCCTTGTGGGAACGGGAATGCGCTCGGCCCACGAAATCGCCGCGCAGCCGCGTCGACAGTTCAGTATCGTCTATGGTGAAGCGCTTGGCGGCCGGGCACAAGCCTCCCGCGTCCATGCTCAGGCCCAACAGGCCGCCGGGGCCAGTACGCTCGCCATGGTGAATTTACTTCAGGCGCTTCAGCAGACACCGCTCGTGCTCGGTGGCGGCGCGGCGCTGGCCCAGACCAACCGGGACCGCGCCCTCAAGGACATCCCCGACGCCCGGACCCTGTTCGGCAGCATCGGCCTTTGCGGCTGCGAGCATTGCCGTTCCGTCTACAGTCCGGCGGCCTACCTGGTCGACCTTCTTCGCTACCTGGATATCCGCGATTCCGAGCGCCTCAAGGCGCTGCAGGAAAAGTTGCGCGCGCGCCGTTATCCGGTCCGGATCGTACGCAACCTGAGTCGCTACAAACCGCTGGACGTGTTGCTGGCCAGGCGTCCCGACCTGGCGGATATCCCGCTCACCTGCGAGAACACCCTGACCCCCCTGCCGTATATCGATCTGGTCAACGAACTGCTCGAGGCGCGTGTCATGGGGCGCAGCGCCGCGCACGATACCGGGAGCACCCCGGCCGACGTGCTCAAGGCCGTACCGCAGCACCTGGATCGCGACGCCTACGAGCGGCTGCGCCAGGCCGTCTATCCGGCGATGCTGCCATACCACGAACCGTTGGAAGTCGCGCGCGCCTACCTCGGTCATCTGGGCGTAAAGCGGCGTGATCTGCTCCGGACGCTGGCACGCGGTGAAGGCCGCGATGCCGCCCTCCTGGCCGAGTCCCTGGGAATGCCGCCCGAGGAGTTGGCCATCGTGTCCCAGCCTCCCCGCCAGCTATGGCGATATTTCGGGTTCGACGCCGAGCAGGTGGGCGGCATGCGCTACACCGAGGCGCTCGCGCACGCGCCCACTTTTCTGAGCACGACGGGGATCGGGTTCCAGGAACTGATCGATCTGGTCAGCACCCGATTCATCAACGCCGACGATGCGATCAAGCTGGGGTCGCCGTCTCCCGACTGCAACCCGGAAAAGGTGCGCATTACCGGGCTCGATGAAAACCGGCTGTCGCGTATGATGCGGTTGTTGCGCCTGCGAAAGCACCTCGGCTTCAGTCTCTTCGATCTCGACCGTGCGCTGTTCGCGCTCGGAGCGCAAGAACTCGATGTGCCGGTCCTGCAAAAGCTCGTCGAAGTGCGCGACCTGAGCAAGACGCTCGACCGGCCGATCGCGAAGATGCTGGGCCTCTGGGCATCGCTGGATACTTTCGGCAAGGACAACCAGTTCGAGCGCCTGCTGAGAACACGCGCGGTCGCCTGGCGGACCAAGGATGCCGACACCTTCAAGCTGCAGGAGAATCGAAGGGAGCTGGCGCACACGGCCGACAACCTCGATCCGGTGGCACCGGCATTGCTCGCCGCATTTCGAATGACCAACGAGGAGCTGTTGCTGGCACGCGCCCTCCATGCGCGCCTGGCGGGGGCTCAGCCGCGCCTGGATCTGGCCGGTCTCTCGGCGGTCTATCGCGTCGCCTTTCTCGCGCGCGCGCTCAAGATAAGGCTCGATCAGCTCGATGGTTTGCTGCGGCTGGTCCCTCCCGACGCCAATCCGTTTCGCGCCGCGGATCCCGCTTCAACCCGCCGCTTCGTGGAGATCGTGAAAGCGGTGCAGGCGTCGGAATTCTCACCCGAGAAGCTCGTCTATCTCTACCACCCGACGGCGTCACCGCGTTTTGACCTGGGGCCCACGGCGGGCCAGGTGCAATCGGTGCTTGCGGGCATCCGTCGCGGCCTGGTGGAGGCCTTTGGCGCCACCGAGCGACCCGCAGAGCTCACCGCTGATTTCCTGCGGCAGAAACTGGGCGTGTATCTCGATACCGCCCTCGTCGACCCGGCAATGGAGGTGCTGGATCCGCGCACACGCCTCAGTACTGAAAAGCGTCGCCAATTTTTCAAACGCCATCTGGCCCGCATCTTTCCCGACGCCGAGAAAGCCGCGCAGGCGTTGTTCCCCGCTTCCTCGCCGGCCACGTCCGGGAGCACAGCCCCTGCGGCTGCCGCACCCCGCGAAGCGGCAGGGGCGGCCAGTGGTCAGCCGCCCGGAACCCCACCGACGGCGACGCCCAAAGCATCGGCCGGTGAGCAACGCTGGCGTGCCAATATCGAGAGAGTCGTCCAGCACCTGCTGCCGGTGCTCCGCGCCCGGCAGATGCGCGGTGCGGTCGTCCAGGTGCTCAGTGATACGCTGGGGACGAGCAGCATCAGCACCGGCAGGCTGCTCGATGGCCTTATGCGCTCCAAACGCAAGGCGGGGCGAGCGTTGATCGAGGACTTCTATGCGCTGCTCGGAACAGGATTGAGCGCGCACTATTTCAGCAACGCGGAGTTACAAGGCGAGCCGGTCCTGACCAGGACCGACGCCAAGCTCGCGTTCGCGTGGGCGGGGGCCCCCCCGGCCCCTGGGGTGGCAGGCCGGGGGTTCAGCGTTCGCTGGTCCGGACGCCTGCTGCCGCGCGACCAGGCGGCGCACACCTTTTTCGTGAACACCGACGGCGGCGTGCGGCTCTCGATCAAGGTCGATGGTAAGGAGCAGGTCCTGTTGGATGAGGCGGGCGGCACGGGCGGTGCGGCGGAGCATGTGTCCCGGGCCATTTCGCTCGACCCCGAAAAACTCTACGCGATGACGCTCGAGTATCGTAACAAGGGCGCCGCGGCCAGCCTCGAGGTCAAGTATGGTACGTCGCCCGACTCGAAGCAGCCGATCCCGACCGCGAACCTCTTTCCGGTGGATGGATTGTCGCGCTTCGATCCCGTCACACTGAGCTACCGCCGGCTTCACAAGGCCGCCTTGCTACTGACGGGTTTCGGTGTCAGCGATGCGCAGCTGGTGTGGCTGACCGGGGAGCCGCGCTATGTCGATTTTGACAAGTTGCCCATGGCAGCGGGAGAGGACCGCCAGGCGATCGCCTTATTCCAGCGCTGGCGGCAGCTGGCCGCCCTCTACGCGCTCCGCAAGAAGCTGCCGGCCTCCGATACCGACCTGTTTGCGACCTTCAAGGCCGAAACCCTGGGCGAGGCGATCATCGCCCTGGTCAAGGCCACCGGCTGGGACAAGACAGTGGTCGAAACGTTTGCCGGCGATAAGGGTTTCGCCGTCGACCTCGGGGGCCTGGGGCTGCCCCTCGAACCGGCGCAGACCCCTTTTCTGCTTCGACTCCAGCGGGCGGTCGATATTCAGCGCCGGGCCGGCGTCTCACCCGAGACCCTGTTCGCCTGGGCCGGCGCTGCTCCGGACGCCGATCTCGCGGCGGCCATCGTGCAGGCGGTCAAAGCGCGCTACGACGAAAAGCGGTGGCTCGAGGTGGCCCAGGGGCTCAACGATCCCCTGCGCATTGCGCGTCGTGAAGCGCTCGTCGCCTATCTGCTGCCGCGTCTCCGTGAGAAGGGGGTAAAAACGCGCAACCAGTTCTTCGAGTATTTCCTGATCGATGTCGAGATGAACCCCTGCATGCTCACCTCGCGGATCAAGCAGGCCATTTCGGCGGTCCAGACCTTTTTTCAGCGCTGCCTGATGAATCTCGAGGCACAAGTACCGGCCCGCATGGTGGACCAGGGGGACTGGAAGTGGCTCAAGAACTATCGGGTATGGGAAGCCAACCGGAAAGTTTTCCTCTATCCCGAGAACTGGATCGAGCCCGAGCTTCGCGACGACAAGTCGCCGGAGTTCAAGACCTTGGAGCGGACCATCCTTCAACAGGAGATCAAGAAGGAGAATGTCGAGTCCGCGTTCATCGACTATCTGCAGCAACTGGACGCGGTGTCGCGGCTCGACGTGCGGGCCGTCTGGTTCGAACGCCGCAGCCGGAAAGGACGCCGGCGGCGCATCGCGCGCGGTCGCGTCCCGCCGCCGGGCGCGGCGTGGGAGGAGGGGACCTACCACATCTTCGCCCGCTCTTACAATGCGCCGCATACCTGGTTCTATCGCCGCCTGGAGAGAGGGCGGACTTGGACCCCCTGGGAGAAGATCGACGCCGACATCGAAGGCGACCACCTGGTCCCCGTGATTTTCCAGAATCGCATGCACCTTTTCTGGACCGTCTTCCGCGAAAAGAGCAAACCCATGCCCAAGCTGAAGAAGGACGCCGCACCTTACAAGCTCGGCAAGGACTGGGAGATCGGTCTGGCCTACTCCGTCTATGACCGTGGGCGCTGGACGCGCAAGCAACTTTCGAGCAGCAATGTGATCGACCGCATCCGGATCGCCTTCATCGCGGAGTTCATGAAGGAGAAGAAGAAGGGCAGTATGCCGCGTATCGAAGGCAGTGCCTGGCTGCAGCCCTCGGCGTACACCTTGCAGGCCGCGGCACGCAACGAACGCGGCCGGCTGACGATCTATCTGTATCGGCGAGCCGTCGATCGACTGCAGGCGGCCCGCACGCGCTCGCCCCGCTCCGGGCAGCTGTTGTCGCGCACCGACGTCGAGCGGATCGCACGTTTCGAGCTCGTGGGATGTAATGGCGAGCTCGCTCCGGTGATGTTGGGGCGGACCGCGCAGGTCTCCGTCGGATTGGCCACTATCCGGCGGCGAAAGCGGTACAGGGGGGTCTTCGGCCGCAAACGCAAACGCACCCGCCGGCGTCGACTGCCGGCGCCCACCCGCCTGCCGCCATTCCAACTCGGCCGCGGTGGCCGCCTGCCGGTCCCGCCGGGCTACCAGGTCGACGGTACGGGCTTCCGGCCATCGACACGACGGGGCGCGATGCTCCAGCTTCCCGCTTCGCCCACGGGTGGGGTGGCCCCCGTCCTCGGTGGTTCACGGGGGAGTTCACGGGGTATCCGCATCCTGCCCATCATGGATACCTCGGGCCGGCCGATCCCGGGCCTGTTCCCGTTCTTTTTTCAGGATCCGCAGCGGACCTATTTCGTTCGTCCCGTCCCCGTCTGGATCGGCGCCCGGACGATTCGCGTGCCCACGGCCGTCCCCTTGACGGGACGCAGGGCCCGGCGCGTCGTTCCACGTTTCGGGCGGCGCCCAAGACCTCGCCGCAGGCGTCGGCGTCGACGCCGCGAATCGCTGGCGCTGGTCAAGGGTGAGCTGGCCCTCGACGCCGAGCTCGGTATCGAACCCTATGAGGAAACCCGGGTGCTCGATCCGGCCCTCGAGGAGATCGACGACTGGGAGGACGCTGAAGACGAAGCCTGGCATCCCGAGGATGCGGACGAGCGGCGCCGGCGCCGGCGTCGTCGACGACGCAAGAAGACACGGCGTGCGCGGCCCCGACGCGCCGCCCCGGCCCGGCCCCGGCGCGCCCCACCGGCCCGGCCCGTTCGTCTCCAGCTGCGGCGAGTCCGCCAGGCGGCACATTGGGAGCAGCGCCTGCGCTTCATTCCCTTCGAGCATCCCCAGACCTGCCGCTTTATCAATACGCTGAAGAGCGATGGGATCGACAAGCTCCTGGCCCTGAGCACCACCCGTTCGTCCAAAATCGGCCAGGATCACCGCATGATCAACGGTCGGTGGATACCGAGCAAGCGCACCCGCTTCGAACGACGCTATCGACCGGGCCGGCTTACCGATCGACAGTTTCCGCGGCTCGACGTCGAATTCGATTACGACAATCCCTACGCCCTCTACAACTGGGAGCTGTTTTTCCATGCGCCGCTGCAAGTGGCTGTCCGGTTGGCCAAGGATGGCCGTCACGAGGAGGCCCAGCGTTGGTTCCATTTTATTTTCGATCCGACGACCGACGTGAGTTCCCCGGCACCGCGGCGCTATTGGCGATTCGCGCCCTTCCATGAAAATACGGACTACGACGGTGCCCGCCGACTGATGGCGCTTCTCTCCTACGCCGGCCGAGACGAGCGGCTGATCCGGCAGCAGAAAAAGGTATTGGACCAGGTCTCCGCCTGGTGGGAAACCCCCTTCAGCCCCCACGTCATCGCGCGCCTGAGGATCGCCGCCTATCAGAAGGCGGTTGTGATGAAGTATATCGACAACCTGATCGAATGGGGCGACAAGCTCTTTCGGCGCGACTCGATGGAGTCGATTCAGGAAGCAACACAGATCTACATCCTGGCGGGCAACATCCTGGGCCAGCGGCCCGAACGGGTACCCGCAATGGTCGAGACCGAGCCGGTGACCTTCCGACAGGTGCGCGAGAAGATCGACCCGTTCGCCAATTGGGTGGTACGCTTCGAGAACAGCCAGGTGAGGCGTCCGTTCCGTATCGATGCGCGCCCCGACGTGGGGGCCACGACGTCTGTATTGGGCATGGCGACGCAGTATTTCTGTATCCCCGCGAATCCCGACCTGGACAAGAAGTGGGATACCGTCGAGGACCGGCTCTACAAGATCCGCAACTGTATGAACATCAAGGGCGTCGTCCGTCAACTGCCGCTGTTCGAGCCGCCGATCGATCCCGGCATGCTCGTGCGGGCCGCAGCCGCCGGGGTGGACCTGGGCAGTGTGATCGCCAGCCTCAACGCCCCGCCGCCCATCCAGCGTTTCCGGTACCTCGTGCAGCGGGCCATCGGTATGGCCGAGCAGCTGCGCAGCTTCGGCGCATCGATGCTGAAGGTGCTGGAGCGGCGCGACGCGGAGCAACTCGCGGCCCTGCGCCAATCCAATGAAACCGTTTTGCTGGAGGCCTTTCGCGACGTTCAGAAAACCAAGATCAAACAGGTCGAAGAGGAGCTCGCCTGGCAGGCCCTGCAACGCGATTACGTCGATGCCCAGATCCAACACGTGGGCGCACAATTGCAACAGCTGATGAATCCTCAGGAGAAGGCCAAGCAGGAGTCCCTCACTGAGGCACAGGTCATCGCCGGTGTGGCCGAAGGGATCGATCTCGTAACCAAGGTGCTCCACGCGATTCCGGAATTTCAGGCAGGGGCGGCCGGGGGCTTCAGCTCGCCTTTTACGACCGTGCAGCTGGGTGGCCAGATGTTCGGCGATATCTCATCGGCGGTCGCCGAGAGCATGTTCAAGGCGATGAACAAATTTCAGACGGAAGCGGAGATGGCGGCCGCCCAGGCCGAATACCAGCAACGCCTGGCAGAGTATCAGTATCAACTCGAACTGCTCGGTAAGGAGCGTGAGCGGATCGAGAAGCAGATCGAAGAGGTCCAGCTCAAACTCGAGATCCGCAACGCCGAGCTGAAGCGCCACGATACCGCGGTGGAGAACGCCCGCAAGGTCGAGGCCTATTTGCGCGAGAAGTACACCAACGAAGAACTCTATGGCTGGATGATCGGGCAGCTGTCCGGGGCTTACTTCCAGGCCTACAAGTTCGCCTTTGATACCGCCAAGCTCGCCGAGCGCGCCCTGCAGTTCGAGCAGGGGGATTCATCGACGAGCTACGTCGCGTTTTCCTACTGGGACAGCCTGAAAAAGGGGCTTCTCTCGGGAGAGCGTCTCCTGCTCGATATACGGCGGATGGAGACCGCCTATCTGGATGGCGACCAGCGGGCGCTCGAGGTTACGCGCCACATATCGCTCAGGGACGATGCGCCCACGGCGCTTCAGGAGCTCCTTTCGACGGGGCGCTGCCGCCTCGACATCAGCGAGGCCCTGCTCGACGGTGATTTCCCGGGCCACTATTTCCGGCGGGTGAAGACCGTCAGCATGAGCGTGACCGGTCCGGTCAAATCGCACGCCAATATCAACTGCACACTCACCCTGCTCGACAACCGGATCCGTACGAGCGCGAATGCGAGCGGCAGCTACCCCCAGGCGCAAGAGGGCGATGATTCACGGTTCCTGGTGAATGCGGTTCCCGTTCAGGCCATTGCCACCAGCCGACCGGATGCGGATTCAGGGATGTTCCAGCTCAATTTCGACGGCCACCGCTATTTGCCCTTCGAAGGTGCCGGCGCGATTTCCACCTGGCGGATCGATATGCACCAGTCGAATAACCCGGTCGATCTGTCCGGCCTCACCGATGTGGTCGTTTCCCTCGCCTATACGGCCCGGAGTGGCGGCACGCCCCTCGAGGGCGTCGCCCGCGCCCACTGGGAAAAGGGTCTCGCGCGGGGCGACCAGATGCCATCGCCGCAGTATCGTGTCAGTCTCCGACACGACCTGCAGACGTTGTGGAAGCAGTTGCAGGCAGCCCAGCCAGGCCAGAATGTCGAGCTCAAGCTGCCGCTCGGGCGAGCCAGGCTGCCGGGAAGGTTTCGCGCGTTCGATCTTCGCACGGAGCGTGTGACCGTCTATGCGCACAGTCGCAAAAAGATCGCCGACGCCGCCTTGCGTCTGCAGATTGCCCCGCCCGAAGGTGCGGCGGCACAGGTCACGGGGTGGACGCGCCCGTGGCCTTCGTCCCAAACCTTTCGCGCGAGTGCGGATATAAAAGGGGCACCCGGATCGTGGAAACTGAACTTCGGTGCCAAGGGGGGCAAGGTGCCGGATCGGGTCGACGACATTGTCTTGATATTCGATCTGCGCGCCAAGCGGTCCCGGAGCTGATATGGGGCGCGAAGTGAGTGGGTATTGACCCTTCAATCGACCGCGACGGGTCACCGTTGGCCCCCTTGGCGCATGCGTTGGGGCGTTTATCAGAACGATTTGCATCGCTGGAAGGTATCCATCTGAAAAACTTCGACGATCGATTGCCGCTGCCGGGTAATAAATGACCCGGTCAACCGATGGCGCTTGAAAGAGGTTTCCGTACGACAATACCAGAATCTTCTCGCTGCCAGGACGGACAACGGAGGACATGAACGATGAGAGATCAAACCAATTGGGATATGCCAAGGACCGCGGAGGAGCTGGCCGAAGCCGACCTCTTCGAGCAGGAGTTGTTCGGCCTGTCGCCTTGGATCGAATCCGAGTGGATCGACGCGCGCGAGGATCGCTGGGCCGAGGTGCCGATTGGCGATGAAGACCGGGTACAAGTTCGCGCCCGATCTAGAAATCCTTCCACCCGGCTCTTTCCCTTCAATACAATTTGCTTAGTGGAGCGGGGTAATCTGCCCAACGGCAACCCGCGGCGCAACGGTACCGGCAATCTGATAGGACCACAGGTCATGCTGACAGCGGGCCATGTCCTGACCAGGGGGCTCGGCGGGCCGCTCCTGGACGAGGTCAAGATTACACCGGGCGCCGACTTCGACTCGACCGCGGCGCGTGACCGGACCCCCGCGAATCCGACCCATCAGACGGTCCCTAAATCGCGGTTGCGCCTGCACCCCTCCCTCGACCTGGGCCTGGCCATTATGCCGAGGGCCTTCACCCGGCCAAATCGATTCATGATGCTGCAACCCCGCGGCCGACAAAACACCGCAACCTTACTGACCATTGCCGGCTATCCCAATGAGCGGCCCAAAACAGGGGAGCGTATTCTAGGCCTGTGTTTTCGCCACTCGGACAGGCTGGTGGTCACAGGCGTGACCGCGACACGCCTGCGTTACCAAATCGACACATCAAGCGGCCAGAGCGGAAGCCCCCTATGGCTCCTGGGAAACGACGGGATCCGGCTTCAACTCGGGGTTCACACGAATGCGGGTAATTTTGGCGTACGGATAACATGCGCCGTAATCGACTGGATCGAATCGACCTGCCGCAGCTTCAGGGTCACGGGCCCGGTCGTCGACCGCGTCCAGCAACGCCGGGTCTGTCGCTCGAGTTGAACATCGTCGAAGGCGAGACGAGGCGAAAGCCAACGAAAGCGCGCCGCCTTGGTCCACTCAACCATCATCTTGAGGCGAAGGTTGGGCCGCTCTAGCACGCCATCGTTTGGCAAACCCGGTCGGCGTGACGGGAAGCAGAAGACTTCTATTTCCGCTTCCAGAAACCGTTTGTTCCTGCCGGGTAATAAGTGACCCGGCCGTGAGTAAATCGCCTCGAATAGGAATACATCACAAAATTAGAAGGTTAAAAAATAAATAAACATAATGGGGTGGGTGATTTTTAACCCATTTGCTTCCCGTCCAATATCCAAACCGTCGCGTTATCAAGGCTTTTTCGGCAACATGCCGAGATGGCACATGAGTTGCAGAAATTAAGGAGCAGTAAATCGGTGAAAGTAATGCATGGACCTGTATGACGTCTGACTTCACCGCGCCAGAGTGACGGCCACATGTTTTGCACTGTCTGTAGAGCGCATCTCAAAATGGTCTAAGTGTCCCTGGCGGTGTTCCGTCTAATTGGATTCCTTGCCGATTCGATGTTTGGCGGTGACTGCCCGCCTGGCAGGAATCAGCACCGGCGATGTTGAAATCGAGGTTCATCGTGAGCCGGCTCTTGACATGGGGCTTCGGACACCGACCCCAAGCCCATGATTCATACCACGTTTTTTACTCCTCCTTCTCGCCGCCTCACGCCGACAGGCCCACAATCCAAGCTCGAGTTGCGCTCTCGATAGAACCGGCGCGACTTCAGGTCAAACCGTCGCGTCTGGAGATGCTTTCACCGGCAGCGGATTTGCGGACAGGAGGCCCCGATAGCGGCAGGCAATCATTAAACGGCAAATGTTCGGATAGAAGAAAAACGATGGCACGGTTCAACGTCATCGACTCGCCCTAGAGTAAATGACACCGATCGGGCAAGGCAAGCCGAATGAGGCGCAATGAAAATCACAGGAGCAGGCAGGCATGAATGACTATCCCGCTGAATATGACGAAGACCTCGAGGCGATGTCGGACTGGGAGGATTTCGAGGAGGATGACGACGAGGTGTACGGCATCGGCTACGAATCCGATGCTTTCAACCTGGCGGAGAACATACTCGCTTTCATCAATGCCACGCCAGAATTGACGCCGTCTGCGCAGGCGGAGTTGTTGGGCGCTTTCGTCCTGGACGCCGGGCGTTCCGGGGAGGTCGACTGGGGAAGAGTGGCCCAGGGCGTCCAGACAGGACTCAGCCTGTTTCAGACCGGTGCTCAGATTGCCGGTGGCATCGCCGGCGCGGTGGGCGGAAACAATCGAACCGCGCGGGATATTTCCCGCTGGTCACAGCGGTTGGGGCAGGGCGCCGGATTCGCTCAAAACATCCTGGGCGGTATCCGCCCCGGCCAGACCGCCCGGCTGCCGGCGGGTGTTCAACGTGTCGTCCAGGCGGGACGCCCCTATGTGCAACGCCTGAGGACACCAGCGGCACGCACGGGACGTCGACCGCCGGCACGCACCCGGACCGTCGCGCCAACGAGGGCGCCGGGCCGACAACCCTTAAATAACACCGCCCAGTTTGCCAGCCTGTTGAACAACCCCCAGATCATGCAGGCCCTTCGATCGGCGCTGCTTCGCGGCCGGGAAGCAGCCCTGCATGTAGAGACGGACATCGTGAGCGGCATGCCCGTGGAAATTCCAATGAGCGAGGTGATGAAGGTACTTGCGAATTTGGCGAATGAGGCGGCCATCGAGCTCGATGCCCTGGAAGGTGGTGACGCTGCCGAGGTTCCCGAATACCTGGTCGGTGAAGATGGGGAATTGATCATTGACCCGGAGTGTGCCGAAGAACGTGAAGCCCTGGTCCTGGAGAACTTGATTCTCCAGGGTGAATTCGTCCGCTACGCCGGACTGGATGGATCGGTTGGAATGGAAGGAATAGCCGGCAGCGAGATGGATGATTCTGAGGCGTGGGCGCGTGAGGCGGGCTTCGATATCTGATGAACCAATTACAACCCGATAGGTGATCAAATGAACGATGCGATGGCCAAAGGATTAGAAGGGGCGTTGAAGGCGGCGGTTGACTCCAATGGTACCGCCGGTTCCGACAACGGTAATGGCGCAGGTACCACCAACGAACTCGTGAACCTGGCGATAAAAGTGCTTCCGAAGTTGCTCGAGAATTCTGAAGCGCGTGAGGAGCACGTCGAACTGGAGAGTGAGGACGTCCTGGCACTGCGCAAAGAAATGCGGTTGTTGCGCAAGTTGATGCACGCAATGCTAAAGGCGCACGAAGGGATTCTTGAAGAACTGGCCCTCATGCGGGAGTTGCAATCTACCCTGGTGTCGCAAATGGCCCGCCTACAGATCCTCGAAATACCGGATGACGAGGAAGTCGACTACGCCCTCGACGACTACCCGGACCCCTATGATTATGCCGATGATCTAACTGTATCGCCTAAGCGGCGCCATGGGGGTTCACACGGTTCAAAGCGAATGAAGAATAATGGACGTCGGATACCGCGTTCAAGATTGTCGTAAACATAACCTGCCCTCAGGGGCGCAAACAAACGTCTTAACGGAGGTCGATATGGACAATCAAAAGGCTGAAGAATTGGGTTACTACGCAGAGGATTACGAGGATTCCGAGGCGCTTGAAGACATGGAGGACGACCTCTATGACGACGAAAGCATCGAGGCTTTCGGCGAGGACGACCTGGACGACGACGAGGCGTTCGAAGCCGAATATGATGACGACGACGAAGCCATCGAGGCCTATTGGGAGGATGACCTCGATGATGACGAGGCGCTCGCTTTCGAATACGACGATGACGACGAAGGCATGGAATACGACGATGACGACGAGGCTTTCGATGAGGTCTATTTCGACGTGGGTGAGGTCGATGAGGCCATTCCGGCCGAGCGAAGTCGTCGGTCTCGAAGGGCGCGGCAGAGAGCCATTCAGTTGGCCAAACTGCGCGCAAGTATGAGGAGGCGGAAAGCACGGGACGCGCGGCGCAAGGCGCTTCGCAATGCCAGGAGGACGCAGAAGATGCTTTCCAATAAGTTGCGTGCGATTCGCCGGCGCGGTCGTGTGTCGTTGCCGCGCATCAGCAAGGTTCGGGGCACGGGGTATGTCACCGCGATCCTGCCCAATGGCCGCAGAACCAAGATGATGTTCAGGCCCGCCCTGGCGACGCGCACGGATGTCAACCGGCTGACCCGGCAGATCAGCGCCAATGGCGTCAAACAGGCCAAAGCCATTCGTGTGCAGGCCAGGAACATCAAGCTTCTCAAGTCAGCTCAGAGTTCGGCGGTCAAATCGCTCACGGCACAACATCTCAAGAGTACCAAACTTCTGACCAAGCAGATCACGGACGGTGATAAAAATCTCGACAAACGCATCACCAAGCTGGTGAGAAACCAGAAGAAGTCGGGCCGCAAGCATGATGCAAAGATGTTGGCCAAGGTGCGTGATCAGCAGCGGCGCTCGACATGGAACTCCGTGCTGATCGCGAGCACGATACCTCTATTTGCGGCTTACGGTGACCGTGCCGTTGGCGACGATGGAAATCCGATCACGAAGAAAAACGCGATTATTGCAGGCTCAACGGCGGTTTGGTTGTTCGCTGACGATCTCGTCTACCGCTTCCTGACGCGCGGCAAGAAGTGGCATGGTGCCCTCAATATATGGAACTATGCTGCGCCGGTGGGTAATGCGCTCACGGTTTGGTTCTTCATGAAAAACAGGCAGCATGAGCGCTTCGTTACAGGGGTTACGCCAATTAGAGGCAGGACCGAGGTCTCTGTGGGTCTCGTGCCCGTGGGCGAAGATCATGGGTTTGATAGGTTCAGCAATCCGCCAGTGGTCGCGACTCTAAACCGAGCCGATGCTGGAGTTAGGGGTGTCAATGCCAGGGTTGATCAAGGCACGCTTAAAATTACCTTGCTGGGTAGTGGTAACAGCTTTACGGATGAATCTACAGCTGATGTTGCGTGGCAGGTCGATACCCTTGACCCCAAATATAAGAGGAAATCTGGCGCAGCTTCTCAATAAGCCGTTATCTTGGAGGTCGGGAGATGGCGCTTACACGAAGCAAATTGAGCCTGGATTTTGAGGCGACCATCGTTGCGGAGGCACGATGAAGACGAGTAACCTGGCGCCGCGCGTTCGAGGCGCCAGGGCGCTTGTCGCGCTGCTTCCGAATGGCCATTCAGTTTGGCTGAAATTACAGTCGGCCCACGCCTCCGTGCGGGACATCGACCGTATCACGGAGACGATCGATCATGAGATCTGGCGTCGTTCGCAAGCGCTTAACGATAATGAAACATCCGTCGGTCGACTTGCGAGGGATTTTCGGCTCGATTTATCCAGGCTGAACCGGGCGCGGAGGCGGGAAGACCGCCAATTACGCGACCGTATCGCCGCCGGTGATGCCAAGATGGATCGGCGGATCGCGGACGCATTGCTGCCCGCGATGCGGCAAGTAATGAGCTTTCGGAATAAGCAGAAGGCCAAACTGCGCCAGCGGGAGCGGCGTGAACTATGGAACCAGCTCGTGCTCGTGAGCGCGCTTCTGCTGACGGCGGCCTATGGTCAGCGCGGCAGTCTATTCTCCGAACACAACCTTGTGATTGCACTCTCACTCGGCGTGTGGCTGTTCGGTGACGAAGTCGCCGACGCGCTCGCGGGAAAGCCTGCCACTAAAAAAGGTTCGATCAAGGGGCTGGATGTGTGGTCCTACACGGCCCCCTTCGCGAATCTGCTCACCGGGTGGTGGTTGCTGGGTGGCCGCCAGCACGAGCGCTTAATAACTGGGACCGCCAGGGATTTCAAAGCCCTTGAAGACATTCCGGGGATCTTCTACGCAACGGTGGACTTGTCAGCGTATATTGCCCCCGAGCATCGACGTGCTTTCCAGGCCTTCCAGAACGTTCCGGCGGTGGCGACGATTCGGTCGGTGGTGTTTGAGGACGAGGCCGTCAAACCCCCTCTCGTTTCTTTGCTCAGAGCAGCGGTCCTAAGGGAGTTGAATAATCACCTGTTAATTATTGTCCGGGGCCCCTCTCGACGCACGAGACTCAAGAAGCTGGAAGTTGCCTGGAGCGTCGATACCCGGAAGCCGTCCACAGATCACCGGTCGCGGATGGGTTGAAACTGATGAACCCGCACCTGCAAAATAGCCTGATCACTGACACGGACGAGATGGCGGCCTCCAGCAAGGATATACTCCTGGCCGTCTCCGGTGCCCTGCGAGGCGACCGTAAGCCTGTTCGACGGCTCGTTGCCAAGGCCAGGGGCCGGATCGAAAAGCGTCTCCGACGTGAACTCCGGGCGCTGGGGAGTCGTAAGCCGGCGTCCTCCGGGAGAAAAGATAAAATCCGGGGCGCACGCCTGAATCCGCCTGAACGTCTACCGGCGATGGCGCCGTCCGGGGTTGTCGCGGCCAGGCTGCCCGACGGTCGCAAGGTCCGGCTCGTGCTTGCCCCGGCCGCCGCCCGGCATGGGGACATGTTGGCCCTCAGACGGGTCAACGGTGCCAACACGAGGCGCGCATTCAATGCGATCGCCCACAACGGCCGTGCCATTGACCAATTGGCCGCTTCGCAACGGAAATTAGCGGATCGCCTCTCAAAGCTGCAATCGACAGGAGACCTGGCCCTGCTGCGGGGCATCCTCGAAGGATTGACCCATCTCGAACGGCGCATGGATGGCATCGCCCATCGCCAGGACAAGGCGTTGGGTGCCCAGAAGCGTGCGGTTCAGAAACGCTTTGCACGTCAGGCACGCGTCTTGAGGGCCCAGACACGCACCTCCCAGATCCAGAAGCTGCATGGGACCGCCGTGTCGATGCAGTCGGCGGCGTACAGTACTCCAGGCCGTCTTCTGACGTTGAACAATTTTTTGCTGGCGGTGAATCAGCTTGTCGGGAGTTTCGCCCCCGAGATCACCAAAGCACTGGGATTGTCGAAACCCGGCGTGGCCAGCCCCTTGGTTTGGCTGGTGCCGCTGGGGAGTCTCGTGGCGACACAGGTCGTTCTCGGAAGACGTCAACACGAGCGCTTCGTATCTGGGGTTGTCAGGGTGACCGTCCAGCCGATTCCAGCTTTGACGGTAACGGGAACGGTGATGGTTCTGGGTCTCGTCAGCGCGGGGGGCGGCGGGTTGGGTGAGGAGTCGTTTTCACTAAAGGACGACATCGCTCCGGCGGAATGGCAGGCCTTTAAGAAACGTAAGGATGTCCCGGTCACGACCGTCGTTACAGATCCCCCAGACGCATTTGAAAACCGTATCTGGTCAAGTGGAAGGGTTAGTGGTGGTCGTCTAACCATCAGAGTGATTGCCGTCACCGTTCCCCCTAAGCCGGTGGTCGTCTCATGGACGGTGGACACGAGGAGGGGTGATGGCTGAGAACCCTTTTGCCAAGCTGGCCCGCCTGGTCGGTGGTGCCGCCATCCTGCCGGGGCCACTTGCGCATCAAGTGCTCGGCCAGTTGTTGATCTCAGGGTCGACGGCCACCGAATTGGCCGGGGCGAATGTCGTGCTTGCAGCCGTGTCTCGGCAGACGAATGCCGCGGTTCAGGTTGCCGTGCGCTCGATGGTGCCGGCCGTGCTGGCCGAGGTCCTGATCAGTAAAGAACGCCAGCGGCTCGAGGGGCTGAAGGCGGCGTACAAGAAGCTCGAGCGTCAACCACGCCAAGATGAATTGCTGGCGGAAGTTCTTAAGCACAGGTACGAGGCCGAGTCGCATGCGCCCGTAAAGAAGGCGGTCAAATACTTACTTGGTGAGCCGGCAGCCGATGAGTCTGGAATGTTGGACACGCCTGACAACGAGACCGGCGGCACGGAAAGCGGCAATCGTAGGGGCGGTAAAAAAGGCCAAGGCGGGAATAGAGGCCAAAGAGCCCCTTGAGGGCTTTTCGATGCCGGGTGAAGCTTGGGAGTCGTGAAAATGGATCCAGCACTGGAAGAACTCTATGAGGCCGGTTCCGGAGAGGATGAAGTCAGTGTGATCATCCGCCTCGAGGACAAGGACCGATATCCGCCCGATGTGCTTGTCATCTCGCGTTTCGGGGAGATCGTGACGGCCCGAATCAAGCGCGCGGATATTCGGCGCATTCATGCCCGTGATGAAGTCGCGAGCATGAAAGCGGGGGACTCCCTCGTTGAAGAGCCGGGGCTGGACGAGGACATCGAGGAGAACGAGGCCGGATGGGAAGCGCCCCATCCCTTCGGTGCCGCGGGGCCGGTACCGGTTCCTGAGGATGCGGCCGGCGTCGTGGTGGGTATCTGTGACTGGGGATTCGACTTCACGCACGCCAATTTTCGCAACGCCGACGGCACGACACGACTGCTGGCCCTCTGGGATCAAAGTGCCGAGGGCGGCGAGCCGCCGGAGCCTTACGGCTACGGCCGCGTTTACACGCGAGACCAGATCAACCGTGCCCTCGCCACCCCCGACCCCACATCCACCCTCGGCTACGCGCCAAGTAAGAGTGATCCGCGCGGGACCGGGGCCCACGGGACCCATGTCGGCGATATCGTGGCCGGGAATCGAAGGGAGCCCGGCTCGGAGGTCGGGCTGGCGTCGGCCGCGGACATCGTCTTCGTTCATCTCGCCAGGCAGCGCCTGCACGAGCTGGAAAATTTCGGCGACTCGGTGCGCCTTCTTGAAGGCCTCGACTTCGTGCGCCGACAGGCGGATGAAAGTCCCTTGGTGGCGCACTTCAGCGCCGGGATGACCGGCGGGCCGCACGATGGGACGGCCCTGTTTGCCCAGGCCGTGGATGCTTTCGTGATGGAGCGACCCGGGCTTGCGCTGGTGCAGAGCGTCGGAAACTACGCCGCGAGTCGAATGCATACCCACGGGCGGATCGGGCCCGATCGGAAAAAAGTGCTGCACTGGTTGATTTCCCCCCGCGACCGCACACCGAACGAACTCGAGGTCTGGTACAGCGGACAGGACCAATTCGATCTAACCTTGATTGCGCCCAACGGTGCTCGGTTCGTGGCCGCACTGGGTGAGAACGTCAAGCTGGGTCAGGACGGCACCCGCTGGGGAACGATGTATCACCGCAAGGATGAGCCCAATAACGGCAAGAACCATATCGACATCATTCTCAAGACCGCATCGCCTTCCGGTCGCTACCGGATCGAGCTCTACGGTCGCGACATCGTCGACGGGCGCTTTCACGCCTGGATCGAGCGGGATTCAGGGGGACGCCATCAATCCCACTTTCCACGTCGCCAGGCGACCTCCTTGTACACGACCAACACGATCTGCAACAGCTATCGTGGCATCGCAACGGGGGCCTACGATCCGACGGATGCGGATCGACCGGTCACCCGCTTCAGCAGCCGGGGGCCGACCGCGGATGGCCGCCAAAAACCGGAACTCGTGGCGCCGGGCTACAAAATTCGCGCGGCGCGTTCCCTTCCGGCCGATGGATGGAAGGGGGAGGAGCGCCTCACAGCCAAGTCCGGTACCAGTATGGCCGCTCCGTTTGTAACCGGTACCGTGGCCCTGATGATGCAGGCGGCCGGTCGGCCTTTGTCCATCGTCGAGATTCGACGGATACTGGTCGGAACTGCGGATCCGCCCCCAGGCCGTTCGGGGCGAAGCTCGACCAGCCTCGGCTACGGTTACCTGAATACGGTGGCCGCCGTCGAGGCCGCCCGCCGAATCGGGCGCCGTGGATCCCCGGAAGCAGAGGTCATCGCCACACGCGATGAATCGCGTGATCATTCAGCCGAATGGGCGCCTCGCTGGGTCACGGATCAGCAACCCTTCGAACACGCCGCCGTGGAAGCCTACGCAATGGACAGCGAAAACGCTTACGACCGGACGGCCGATACCGAAAAATCGGCCGTCACGGAAGGCGACGGCCACAGCTTCGAGGTTGAGGAGCATCACGTCCGCGTCGAGGCCGGTGATGACCAGCGCTACGACCAGACCGATAACGACGATATCGCCACCGCCCACGCCGATGCTCCCGGCCCCGGCGATGAGGCGGATGAAATCATCTTCGAGAATGCCATGGCGCCGGAAGATGGCACCGACCTCGACGCCGTGGATGAAACCGACGATGAGATGATCACGGACGATATGAACCCGCAAGAAGAAGAAGAGGAGGAAGCCTACCGCTTGACTGCGCTTTACGAGGCGCTCGGTGAATTGGCCACGGAGGACCTTCGGGAAGGCTGACGTGTTGCGGGTCCACCATCGATCGCGTCGCCGGATGAAAGCCGTGGCGGATCCATTGGCGTAAGGATCACACCCGCGATTCAGGGCTCTCCCGGTTTCAGCGGACCCGATACGGGTGGTGTCCCTATCCAGGGATATGACGGGCGAATCGTTCGACGCCGCCGGAGGATGCCCGGGCCGGGGGGATCTGGCTTGCCGGACGCCGGTCGCTACGCATAGCCGGAAATCGTTGCCCTCGATCAAAGTGAGGGGGGCAACGATTCAGGAGAAAGATAATGAGCCGATACAGCAGCAATGCCTACGAATTGTTCGAACCGCAGGAACAGGGGCTTTCCATAACCTCTGAGGACCGCTTTTTCGCGGACTTGACGGGCGAATCCGTTACGCTCGATGAATTGGAGGCGCGCGACCACGAGGTGATCGAGACCGCCCCCTCAGCGACCACGCCGATCACCGTCCCGGCCGGGTTTCGCATGGGAGTCTGGATCGATGTCGGCGGTCGTGCCCTGGTCTCCCATGGGGCGGCCCACGCGGCCCTGTTGCATGCCCTCGGCTTCTCCGAGGCCTGCATCATGATCAACCGGGTGGATGCGCGGCGTTTTGGCTTCAGAGCCGTCTCGGAGGCCACCATCCGTGGTTTCGCATCGCGGCTCGCCGGTAGTGGCACCAGGGTCACGCTGACGTCGTGGTTGAGGCCTGACAAGGGTTTCATCGACGACATGGTGCGGTCGTTGCCGCCGCTGGCGACCGCCATCGGCGCCCACGCCATCGAATTCGATGTGGAAGGCACGTGGCGGAGGGGGCGGGTCCGCGGGTTCGCGAACCACACGGACGCGGCCCGGTACGTGTACCGTACACTTCGACCGGTGAGCAGCGGTCTGGAGATCGCCGTGACCTGCGAGGTGGATCCAATGCCCACGGCCAACATGCGGGCCATCGTGCAGGGGGCCGACGTGATCGTGCCGCAGGCCTATTCCGCCTACCGGGCGCGCCGCAGTCACCGTATCGGTGCGCCCTACGGGCCGCGCGGGATTCAGGATCGTGCGGTTCAAAAGCTTGCCGAAGCCGTGGCGGCGTCCGGCAAGCCGACCATCATGGGGCTGGCCGCCTATTCACGGAATCGATGGCCGGGATCGTCCGCCAACGCCATACTGCGTATGGAACTCGAACATACGCTCACGCTGCGCAGCAGTGCCGCTCTCCGGGGAGCGCGCTACTGGTCGTGGAAGCACATTGCCGGGCTCGACGCCCGCGGGGGGCGGCCCGCAAACCGTTACAGTCTTGCGTTTTTCCGCAGCACGGTGAGCTCGCCGAGCGCGGCGGCGGCCTGGACGCCGGCGCCCGCAGCAACGCCCGTTGCACCGGCGCCTGCAGCCAAGCCCGTTGCGCCGCCGGTTTCACCACCGGCCCGCCGCAAGGGTTCAAGCGAGCGTGTCGAGAGACAATTGCGCGCGAGGCGCTTCCAGGGCGATCGCGTCCTTCAGGATGTGTTGAACGGGCGCCGCCAGCTGCGCCATGGCAGCCGCGGGGAACCGGTGCGCAAGGTGCAGCAGGCCTTGATCGCGCTCGGTTATCCGCTGCCCCGTTTCGGTGCCGATGGTCAGTTTGGAAGTGAAACCAGAACGGCCGTGCGTTCCTTTCAGGAAGCGCAACGTATCCAGGTCGACGGGATTATTGGCCCGGTGACCATGGGGCGCCTGGATGACGCCAGCGCGGCGCGTCCCCGGCCTAAAATCCCTCCGGCACCCGGACCGGGTCCGGGTCGGGAGCGCGTTCTGCAGACCGTCCGCGTGGAGCTGCCGCTTACGCGCGAACGGATCGAAGCCGCCAAGCTCTACGATCCTTCACGCGACACGACGTCGCTTCGGGCCGTCGATGCGCGCGGCGCCAGCGTCGATCTGGAATCCAAGATCCAGGCCGAGACACGGGCCTGGATAAGGCGCCATCGGCAGGTTCACCCCGTTCTGGCGCGTGCCGTCCAGCGGCTCCGCGGTGATGGTAGGGTGCCGATTCTCGCCTGGATCTTCCACGAACATGAGCTCGCGCGCAAGGACGCGGGGCAGGAGCGCCCTCTACTGGTGGCATCGCGGGAAACGAGCGCCCTTCCGCCGCGGCGGCGGGGCGATCCGGCTGCGGATCGCTACACCGAAGCGCTGCGGGCGAGCCTGCGCCCGGTGCTCGATCGCGCCCGGCGACAATTTCAGCAGGTGGGGGTCCAGGTGAGCGCCGACATGGGGACGGTGCCCGTCCTCGTGGCCCAAGCCACCCGAGAGCAGGTGGCGTCGCTGTCCAGGCTTCCCGAAGTGACGGGATTGTATCTACACGAACCCGAGGGGTTCGACGACCTGGGCACCTCGATTGCGGACGCGCGTGCGGCCACGGCGCATGCCGCGGGGTTTAAAGGGGCCAATGTACGCGCCGCCATTTGGGAGCGCGCGCCGGCGAGCACATCCGACCTCACCATCGAGGACCGGTTCGACAACACCAACACCGCCGGCACTTCCAACCATGCCCAGTTGGTTACGGCCATCATCAAGAACACCCAGAGTTCGGGTTCGAAGGGCTTCGCCCCGGATTCAAAGACCTACTCGGCGAACAGCTATGGCAACGACGCCCTCGCATGGGCGGTCGTGAGCCAACGCTGTACCGTGGTCAACCAGAGCTTCCATCGATCGAGCGAAGAGACGGATCCCGGGCTTTCGGCCGACGACTTGATAAAAGACTACCTGATCGTGCACCCGCCGTTTCCCACCGTCGTTCAGGCCGCAGGCAACGGACCCGCCACGGAATACGTCAACCACAAGGGGTTCAACAGCATCACGGTCGGCAATCACCGCGATGGTGCCACGGCGATGAGCTCTCAATCCGTGTTTAAAAACCCGTCCTCGGCTCATAATGATCGCGAACTCCCCGACCTGTCCGCCAATGGCACGACCGTCGCGGCAACGGGCCAAACCAAGTCCGGTACGAGCTTTGCGTCTCCCGCCGTGGCCGGCACGGTCGCCGTTGTGCAGTCGGTCGATGCCACCCTCAAAGCCTGGCCGGAAGGCTGCCGCGCGATCCTGCTCGCCAGCGCGGGGCGCAACATCGTCGGGGGCACCTGGCGCCAAGCGGCGACAAGCTCGACGACCGACGGTATCGACGGCTCGGGGGCGCTGGATACGGGAGAGGCGGCGCGCATAACACGTGTTCGCTCCCGGCGTGATGCTGCCGCCGTGCGCCGGGGGTGGGACGTGGGCATGCTGCGGACCAGGGACCTGCGGGCGAATGGTACCTCGAATTTCCGCTACCGGGTCCAGGTTCCGGCCAGCGGCGCGCGGCGACTGAAGGCCGCCCTGGCCTGGAGCAGCAAGATCAAATACACGGCGGATGCGAGCCTTACGCCGCCGGTGAAGGTGACCGAGTCGAAACTGACGGTCGATCTGGACCTCTACGTCTACCTGGGGGGGGCTCTGGTGGCGCACAGCTCCACCTTCGACAACAGCTTCGAGATCGTCGAGTTTGACGCCCAGGCGGGAAGTACCTACGAGATTCGTATCAAACGATTCTCGGGCACGGACTGGGCCTGGTACGGTCTTGCCTGGACCGTAGTCTGAGGCGGTTTCAGCACTGACGTCATGAAACGACGGAGGCCCGAAACTAACCGGTCCGGTTTCCACAGGAAAACCAGTTGGCGGGCTGGCCGAACGGGTGGTGAGGTACCTGCATAATAGCAGGTCGATGCTGACGATGAAATGGATAGAGAAGAGTCGTGATTTGATAATTGAACAATCAAAGCTGATAACCCCGTTTTTTCAGCGCATGCGGGATTCCGAAAATGTTGACAGCCTGTTAGAGATTCTGGGCCCTGTCGCGGACGGCCCCATTGACCCAGGTGTTGAAAAGCTTGTCGTCGAGCGAATGCTCGAGCTGCTGGGTGAGGAATGTTTGATGCTTTTGCGTCGGTCTGCAGATGTCTACATCGAGTTGGGTGAAACCTACAAGCGGCTGGGAAAAGCTAACGAAGACGAGGTCGAGCCTATGCTCGCATGATGATCGAGGTGCAATTGAAGGATATGGGACTGCTGGAGGCTTTAGCGAAATCAGCCAGAGAAGTGAAGCCGGAGCGGAAGCGGTTAGACGCGTTAGACGACTTAAACGGCGAACACCAGGAGCCACGCTACCAGGGTGAGCACATTGAGGCGATAGCAGCGCAGGTCACAAATACTCATCGTGCGGTTTAGGCTCACACTGGGATCTACAAGGAAAAAACTGTATGAAATTACCTTCACCCCTCGATTCATATAGGAGGGACATACGCGAACTCGCTGGCAAGAAGGGTTGTCAGCATTGCAAAAAACTTAAAGCGAGGTGCACGCGAAGCGGAGCTGAATTTGTGCCGCTGTGGGATCTATAGGGTTTTTAAAAAGAATCAATAAGTTCAAGATAGGAACGAGCATGGAAAGAGATTAAATACATTAAAACCGCCTCATCTTCGACTTGACAAATAGTGGGTGTGATTTAGAAAAAGAACTATGCTTGACAGATCATCTGTGTTTCCGGCAGCAGCATCACCGGCTGCTGCTGATTTTCCGATCCTGGTCAATCCGGAATACTGCCAGGCGTTCAACTCCGGTTTCCATCCACCAACGGTTTAATCTTAGTACAGCTCGCTCCCATCTCATTGTTGATCGGATTTC
>JAAUYG010025433.1_pt1 | contig 25587 bp, 25 predicted proteins | sample 7278091 | NCBI WGS metagenome assembly JAAUYG01 (sample SAMN14350201, study PRJNA611818) | marine sediment metagenome | isolation source: surface marine sediment (0.6m) | place: French Polynesia: Moorea | collected 2018-08 | reverse complement strand
GTTCGGGTTTTGGTGTAGTGTCAGTGAGCTCAGTGGTAGCAGGCGCAGCTGTCGCAGCAGCTGCTGTATCAGTAGTAGAGTCATCCTCAACGAAGCCAGTACGTCTTTTAGTGGGCTTCCGCCTTGGCACAACGTCATCTTCCACGAGGCCGGAACTTCTTTTACTGGGTTTCTGCCTAGGGGTCACCCTTTTACGCGGTACCTCTGATGAGGTCCAAGCTTGTGGTTTACCATCATGAATACTGCCGGAAGTGGAAGGTCGGGCACTGCCCGGGGGACTGGCGACGGACTCTCTATTATCGCCCTCTGTTGGTGGTAGCCATTCTGTTGGCGGTTCGTTCGCCTCAGCTCCTAGAACCATGGTCTGAGGCCTGCCGTTACTTTTCTCTTCCGGCTTCTTGATGTCATTCCTTTTCTCTTCTGGCTTCTTGTTCTCCTTTCTCTCTGATTCTATCACAGCCGTGGCAGGAACCATGGTGACGCCACTGTTACTGGACTCAATAGGGCCGACCTTATTGCTGGCTTTTCTTCCTCTAGCCTTGCCGCTACTTTCCCTGGAATCCGCGGTAGCCCCTCCCCCGCTCTGCTGGCTCCCAGGACGGCCATCACTGCTCTTATCCACCGGGGGAAGATATTCTGTCGCAGGTTCGGTTGTCCCCGTTGCCAAGACAACAGTTTGTGATCTCTCCATTGGTTCGCTATCTCTACTTCCGTCACTGCTAACAGCAGCGGCAGCAGCACCTACAGGAGTAGCTTCACTGGGGTGAATCTTATTTCCGCTTTTCTTTCTCACATTCTTTGCATTTTTCTCCTTGCCTTTCCCGCTGCTCTTTCTGTCCGTTGTCTCTGACGGTTGTTCTGCAGCGCCAGCTGCATTATCGCTCGGTTCCACGTCGTAAGTTCTGGATCGCTTGACTTCGGGTTTGGGGCTCGAGCTGGACACTGGGGCTATTCCAGATGGTCCAGGCACGTTATCGTCGTCCTGGTTGCGGACCATCGTGCTGTGACGAGACGTCTGCTCTGTCTGGAACTGTTGCGAACGATCGACCACGTGACCCTCGTCATCACTCTCCATTGCAACGTCCGCGGGATAGAGCTTGCTTGATCTGGATCACAAATAATAAAACGAGAATGATCAGTGTGATACATTATCTATAAATAAGGACAGCTTACTGAAAAATTAGGTGCAATTCAGATCGCAAAACATCTACCAAATCGAACAGAATTTAAGTTAGTACATACAAAGTTTACGGGGTTTGTATAGTCATTTGACACGCATTGCAACAGAGGCAATTCAGAGTTAACGAAGATTTAACTTTGGCACTATCGGTATCTTGCCTCAAAACACGCACAACAGCATACATATATACACACTATATGTCTCTTATATCGCCTGACTAATGTGTAACACCATACCCAACCAACACCTGTCAGCTTTACAAATACCCTTCTAAGAACTTTCAGCAGCAACTTACCTTTTAACGAGCAGCACGATGAGGACGATTATGAGAATAAGGAGAAGGATTCCAGCCAGGACTGCCAGTACTATGATCCAGAATGGCAATCTGGATGTTGATGGGAGGGCAGTGGCCTAGGACAGGCATCAAGAAGTGTGTTGTTAGTCCAGTCTACCTTTTCAAAGAGGATCACTTTACCACACACGTTGTACAGATAAACCTGTCTTGAAAGACTACACCCCAGTGGCCATACAAATATGGTGGTAAGATAGGTGATCTCTCATCATGCTCATGGCAGTAGTCTCAAGACAGCTTTCACTCTGAATTACACTTAGTGTATCAACTACGAATATTACACTTTTTATAATTGTACTGTAGACATTTGTTTACTGTGGGGTTATGGTTTATCCATTAGGTAGTTGGGGGATCAGAACGTATGTTAGAACAGACTGCACGTACCGTTACATACTGTGCATGGATTATCTCACTGCTATAAATAAAGCGATAACTTAATGCTACTACATTCGTTTCTGTGTGTATGTTTGAGTGACTGACTCGCTGGCTGATTGATTTGTGTACAGGTAACTTAGTAACCACGAGTTTGATTGATTGATTGATTGATTGATTGAGCGTGGTTTTCACGCTCCTTTCATTGCTCCAAGAAGAATACATTTCTTTTTTCTTACTGACATGTTAAGCAGGTCATATGTCACGCAATTTATGTCACCTATCTTACCACAACTCCTGGTTCGTCAGTAGTGACGTCAGTATAGTACGGAACCTGTGTTGCCGTGGTAACGTCACCAATAATGACGTTTGATTGGCCGCCAAATATGTCAATCACTGCCAGGTCTATCTCCTGCTCCACGGCTGCTTTACTGAAACACGAGGGTTGAGGGACGTCAACATATTAGGAGTACATGCAGGGTAATAATAATACCATAACCGTGTCATTTTGTGCATTACATTTTCATAACCATGTTGAAAGGACTTCAGCAGTTATCTCAAAGTCGCCTATGCAATGAGTTCAGTGTCTTTCGTTGTTTCCATTCGGATCGTCGTTACACTAGTCCTGTATATACTGAAACACTTAGTGTTTAAGTACTTAGAGTTACATACTTAGAAAAATTAGAGTTACCTAGAGGGCGACAAATTTAAAGGTAATGCATACGCATTTATACATACCTTTCTCTTTTAAAGTATACGAATTCTCTTTTAAAATATATGAATTTAAGAACTATTCTCCTTTACTTACGTGCTGGGCTCCAGTAGAATGAGCTCTACCAGTTCCTGTGACATGGCGGACTCGTCCGAGCTGACGACTACACCAGTCTCCCGACGTCTGCGCCTGCGCACAGGCGTCCCAGCGTTCACCCCTGCGCACAGATCATTGTCCAGCTTGTATTTGAAGACGAAGGCTACCTCCAGACCCTCGCCTTCTGCTATAGGATAGCCAGTCACTAGAGCGATGTCAGGGTCCTGGATGAATTCTTCACTGCTAGATCCTTGTATTCTGGAGAAAGACATTAATAAGTTAAGTTGACTGATGACTGCACTGACTACTTGATAAACCACCTAAATAGTTTGTTGTTTTTTCTATTACTGTTGGTTTTGTTTGCTCCCCGCCTGCAACCTGGTATGAAGTAGTTCGTTAAGTTCGTGTCCCTGTCCGGAGGCCGAATGGTTAGAACGCCTGGCTAAGTGACATATATGCCCCGTCGACCGGGTTCGAAACCCATAACCGGTTAATGTCCATGAAATGAAATGCCTGAATTTATGGCCTTGTAAACTTGAGTTTATGAACATGAGACATCCAGACTGTTACAAATGTTGTCACTGTACTTCGAGTACGAATAAACATATATATATTATCAAAGAATATGACACTAAAAGATCTACCAGAGGTGATGACCATGTTAATTTCATAGATTTTATCGATGGCTCTGACTATTTTTGCCACCTTTGCTACATGTCTAAATGATATCAATAGCAGATGCAATGTTACAGACTGCGCATGCTCACACGAATGTGACGTTTGATGTCCCACAGCACATCTCGGCCTGTGATTGGTTGGCGTTACAGAACTCGTTGATCTTCCCCGCCAGGATGGCCTGGATGACGGGCAAAGCCTGGGCAAACTGGAGGGGGTGGAAGGGGGCGGTGGAAAACCAGATCCATACGTTTCAGAGCGCATTTTAGAAGTGTAATGATACTAGTAGTTTCTGGTTGGCTTTAGGGATTTAGCTTATACATTAAGACATTCGTTCACTGCTGCCTTTGTTTATCCTACTTCATACTTATATAGCAGTTGACAAAAAACATTATTTGACGTAGTGTGTTACAGGATTGTACAATGTCTCCGGCTGGGCGAAGTACCAACAAAATCAAAGCATCTATAAAAGTGAGTGTTCGGCGAAACTGAGATCTCATTTCCAATTACCTTCTCTTCAGGCAATCCCAGAATCGTCAGCAGGACACCGTACATCAGCTCATCGTCAGTTACTGGGGATGAGAACAGTGAAGATATGGCTACACATGTACAGATGAACTTTAAGCAAATAGCAGCACATGTATGTGATTTTCATAATGGACAAATAAAGCATAAAACATGAGCTCATATGGAGTATATACTCTGAGTATATGCCTGCGTAAGACATTGGTATATCATTACGTGCTTTTCAAACATGTTAATATAATTTCCTTGCTGTAATTGTAGCGTGAAAAGGTCCAACAGTACAGAATAGAAAACCTCGTCCTATACCGTAATTGCAAGGTTACTAAACAACATCGAACAGGATGCAATCAATTAACTGTTCCGTAACTTTTGAATTGGCTTTTTGTATGAATTTTTGTCTGTTTACAATGCATTTATGTTACTTATTTACAGCCTGGAAGTGCAGAAAATAATGTCCATAGCAAATTATCTCTAACATCCAGCATCAAAACCGTGCCATGCTGCGTCCGTAGTACTTTCAGTATAAATTCTAACTACTCGTGAGGCTTCTTACAGGGACATTGCTGTGCGTTGCACCCAGCAGACTGCTGCCCATCCCCCTCACACGGTCGGCCGGAGCCTTGCACGGTTTTGTTGGTACAGGCTCTGTGTCGGGTTGTAGTTCCATTGTTACAGGTCAGTGTACAGGCCGTCCAGGCCGACCACTCGTGCCACCCGCCATCCCGGTCTGCAACGGTGGGAGGAAGGTACATGTAGTAGCATGTAAGTGAAAACTCAATGAGACGTTTGCATCTAAAGCTGTCTATTTTTGCTAAGACAACTTGCCTCCAGTTGTACAGTACTGTGACTATTGACAATCACCGCCTCACGGTTTTCAAGTTTTCACCACAGCAGTGTGTATAACATCTTAATAGGACATGCGAGGAGCTAATACATAAATGCGTCGTTTTCAGCATATTACAGGTATTTGCTTTCACATTCTGATGCTGCACAAGACCATTAAAACTTCATCCATAGAAATGGTCTACCCATATGTAACAGGAAGTATTTGGCGCCACAAATTCGCAACATGAATAGTCAGCTTCAGTCGCAAGACAAACTACCCTTGGCCATGTGACTACCATTTAGCCAATCTCATTGCTCCACGTAAAGCTTCAACCAATCACAAGGCGTCACAGCTTTCGGGCCTTTTTTGCTTCTTGCTTTTTATTATCATCGGAGCGTTTTCCCGCCAAGGGATTTAAAATATTCCCTTGGCTACTGTACGAAAATCGTTCTCACCCCTGCACACGTTGTTAGCTCCCAGGTCGTACCCGTCCGTACAGTGACAGCTGTAGGAGCCGTTGGTGTTGGTACAGACGCCGTATACCGAGTCACAAGGCGGGCTCTCCACACACTCGTTAATGTCTGATAGAAACAAATGGACAGGAAATCCTTCTCAACATGTTGCAGAAATATTCGGTTAATACAAATTAATGTCAAATGGACAGGAAATCCTTCTCAACATATAGCAGAAATATTCGGTTAATACAAATTAATGTCAAATGGACAGGAAATCCTTCTCAACATATAGCAGAAATATCCGGTTAATATAAATTAATGTCAACTGGACAGGAAATCATTCTCAACATGTCGCAGAAATATTCGGTTAATATAAATTAATCTCAACGGTTTAGAGTTACATCATCAATATTATGAACACAGGCCGACTTGTAGAAGCAGTTTTAACTCTCACGCTGTATGCTGCTTGATTATTAAGGGTGGAAGTAATGGTTGCCAACATAGATGGTGATTATCGATACATATAAGTTCACTTCTAAACTTATTTCATAGAAATTGGCCCATGTTTGCCTTCAGATTTTATATACAAGTGGGCCGATTTAATTCCCCCAGTGATCTTAAGCATAGAAAACAATGATTGCCGAGGTTATTGCTGAACTTAAGTCCAATTCTACATTTATTTTTTTTCACAATCTAGCCGACTGACTGCCAGAGTACCTTGATTAACCGAGAACCTTTATTAAACAGATGTAGGAACTAATTAGCTGTTTATAATGGGAAGCGTCGTTTTCAGGACAGAAATATCCGCTGCAAGTGAACACGTTGGCCTTCAAAACTACAGGTGCCTTCCAGCTGGCATGATGCATCGCATAACTAACAAAACGGTAAAGTGAATGTCCCCCAACCCAGCACTGATGTAACCCGTGTCCTGCTATGTGTGTATAACTCCGAATACAATGTCACATACGACTTACCAATGCACACGTCATTTTCCCTCCTGTAGCCAGTGGGGCAGAGACAGACCGCCTGGTCGTCAATCACCGCACACTTGTATCTGCAGGTATCTGCTATATCAGCCGGACAGGCGATTATGGCTGAAATGTCCAATGGTATTTGTCTGCCACACTAAAGAAAACATCTTCTATGTTGTACCGTAAGCTCCAAGACCCGCTGAGACCCTAATATTTGTGACATTAGATCACATCTATATGATTTAGTGAGACATTTTAAAGCTACACTGATCCTTTTGATTGCTTGCCGTAAAAACCGACTATTGCTACTATAACCGAATCACCATAACATACAATACATCAGCATATCTTTGACAATAAAACGAAATGGAATGGCATGTGGGTCATACGATACAACTTTCAGTGAGTGATTACGATGTAAACCACTAATACAACTTGGGTCTGAATGTATATTTTCCAGAGGACTGTCCTAATGAATGTATGTAGGTAGGTTTGTAGGAAGGTGGGTACGTAGGTAGGGGGAGGGAGGGAGGGAGGGAGAGTTAGGTGGATGAATGGAGGGAGGGAGGAAGGCAAGGATGGTTGGATGTAGGGATGGAGGGAGGGAAGGAGGGAAGGAGGGAGGGAGTTAGGGAGGGAGGTAGGGAGGGGGGAAGGAGGAAGAGTTAGATGGAGGATTGGAGGGAGGGAGGAAGGGAAGAAGAAAAGGAGGGAGGGAGTTAGGGAGGGATGGAAGGAGGGAGAGTTAGATAGAGGAATGCAGGTAGGGAGGAAGGCAGGGATGGTTGAATGGAGGGATGGAGGGAGGGAGGGAGAGACGGAGGTATGCAAGTATTCCGGTATATATGTATAAGGCATGCTAAGGCACTGGTCTGTTACCTATACAGGAGCGGAGGTCTGAGGCTAACATGAGACCTTCCTGACAGTCACAGGTGTAAGCCCCGGGCTGGTTGACACACTCCTCCTCACACGTGTCCAGCTGTAACTGACACTCGTCTATATCTGTAAGACATCCAGGTTTCCCCATGTTACATATACAGACATCCGGCCGTCTCCAACAGAAAGGTATATACATGGTACAACGCCATTTAAACTGAACACTTTTCTTGTAGTACATGTATACATATATAGTACATGTAATGTACATGTATACCTGTACTGCATTCTGTGGTATAATAGAAAATGCCAGGAACGCTCATGCTGGCTAACCAGAGCCATATGCGAGCAAGCATAAGGTCCTGGTTAGGCCATTCTGCCTAGTCAGAATCTTCTTGCTGCAAGCACAGATAGTTGGGGTATTCACAGCGACCTCTGGTGGCCAGACTGAGGTTACCCAGAATGAACGTTCCCGCTGCTTCTAATGTACTAGTAAGTAGTAGCTGTGCTTATAGGACAACGAGAACGCTCGAAATTCAGACATGCCTTTTATCGCGTTTATTAGATCTAGAGTACTTTTCTAATGCTGAGATTTAATGAAAAATGGAATCTAACATATATTAAATGCATACATCTTTCTGTGCAACTGTTCCCCAGTATTTCACAGAATGTTTACCACCAGCATTTGGCCGCCTCCACTTTTCAATGTCCATACCTAGACACGTCTCCCGATTCCCAGCCAGTGTGTAGCCGGTGTTACAGGAGCAGTAGTAGGAGCCCGGGGTGTTGTGGCAGGTACCTACACCAGGACGGGGGTCACAGGAGGCGGTCTCTGAGCACTCGTCAATGTCTGCAACAAAGGGGTTAATGGAACAGAAGTAGTGGGGTGTGAAAAAATGGCAATGTCTGAAACAAAGGGGTTAATGGAAGAGGAGTCTGGTCTGAACATATGTCTGTCTGCAACAAAGGGGTTAATGGACCAGCAGTCTGGTCTGAACATATGTCAATGTCTGCAGCAAAGGGGTTAATAGGACAGGCGGGTCTGAACACTCAACAAATGGAACATTAGTTAACAGTAATGGGACAGGAGGTGGACTCTGAACACTAGTCAATATCTGCAACTAAGAGTAAACAAGTCACACAATAAACATTTTTATATCCCTTTATAGTATTTGTTACATTTTACTTATTAACCGTTGATGTTATTAACAGATATTAGGATAAAACTATGAGAAAGAACGTAAAAAACAATCTGGAATCAAAACACAAATAGTCTTGGAACAGCGATGCGAAAGATATATTGACATTACTGCATTCATATATATATAAAACCATATATACATGATATACTAGTAGTAAATCCTCTGATCACCCCGTTTAAAAAGGGAGATACGTTGGAGTAGAGAGAGATGAGAACTGTAAGTCCTCCAAGTACACATCAAATCATTCCCCTCGCACCCTCCATGCATACCAACCCGTAAATGTAACACCATCTCCCTCGTACCCTCCCTGTATACACACCTGTACATGTAAAACCATCCCCTCGTACCCTCCCTGCATACACATCTGTACACGTTATACCATCCCCTCGTACCCTCCCTGTATACACACCTGTACACGTAACAAAGTCCCTCGTACCCTACTGCATACAAACCTGTACACGTAATACCGCCCCTCGTACCTACACACCTGTGCATGTAACACCACCACCCCCTCCCTCGTACCCTCCCTCCATACACACCTGTACATGTGGCACCGTCCCCCTCGTACCCTCCCTTACAGCTACAGGTATAGCCGCCGTCAGTGTTTGCACAGACACCGTGATCCACGTCACAGACATGGCTGCCGAAATTACACTCATTCACATCTGTAAATACACAGAGGACAAATCTACATGTAGTGGAGGAAGAACACACATATACAGTGAAATCTGTGTTTAAGACCACCTGAGAAATAGGGACAATCTGGGAATTGAGGGCAGCTACTCGAGTCCCTAGGTCTGTTCATTACATAGAAATAGACCTGAGAAATAAGACCACCTCAGGATTCAGGACAGTTTTTCACAGTGCCTTGGGTGTCCCTAATTCCCATGTTCCACTGTACCTTATATATGAAAAGCAATATTTTACGTTGGAACAATGACATAATAAGCTGGATGCAAAGAGATTACTGAACATCACTCCACCTATTGGGTGAATGGAGGTAACAAATACCTCTAAACAGTATTATGGTACATCTAGTGGCCCAAGAGGGTTCAATATGCTGACCCTTATCTCGCAGTATATCCAACTGCAATAGTTCTTTGCTGTAACTTATATTTATATTGGAATCACCACTATCTCTGACTGAGGTCTCAAGTCTGTTATTTCTGCATGAATGTAGTGTCAGGTAAGCTGTAATACTAGTATTCACCGAAACAGAGAGCCCCGAACTTCTCATAGCCCGGTATGCAGTCACACTGATAGCCGGGCTCCAGGTTAACGCAGGCGGAGTTGGGAGGGCAGTTATGGGTGGAGTGTACACATTCATCAAAATCTGGAACCAAAACAAGGTTTACACATTACACCAAAATATGAAACCAAAACAAGGTTTACACATTACACTAGGTCTGGTTTTGTGGTTTAGATATTAATTTAGGAATATATTTATACAGTTTAGACGTGTCTGCCCATGTGCCATTCCACACAATATAAAATATGTGAAATAATAGAAATATAACTGAGTGTAAAAAATTGTCGTTGATGTAAGAAACACCTAAAGTAATATTATTTTATGTTATAATTTTATGTTATATCCTTATTTAGAGTATAGTAAGACTTTATCACGAGCTCTTCTGCTAACTTATATATTGTACCATGTAAGAGTCATTCATCTGCCATGGATTTCTACATTTGATAAAATTATGTAGCTAGTAATTGGACAATTCAATTGACATATTGATACGAAATTCAAAATCTGCCACATGGCACATATATGTTATTGTTCATCCAAATTACAGTGGGGACATATATTACGAATGATAATATATAAGACACATTGGTCGTACAATTACAATGAATGGCAAAGGCGTTCAATGTTAGCAAAGCCTACAGGTTACAAATTATAATAAAATTATACGGCACATTGGTCGTACAATTACAATGAAGGGCAATGGTAGTCGATGATAACAAAGCCTACAGGTTACATATGATGTTATATACGGCACATTGGTCGTACAATTACAATGAATGACAATGGTAGTCAATGATAGCAAAGCTTACAGGTTTCAAATGACAATATATAAGGCACATTGGGCGCACAATTACAATGAATGGCAATTGTAGTCAATGATAAACAAATATAAGGTACATTGGTCTTACAATTACAATGAATGGCAATGGTAGTTAATGACAGCAAAGCCTACAGGTTACAAATGATAATATATAAGGCACATTGGTCGTACAATTACAATGAATGGAAATACCAGTCAATGATAGAAAACCCTATACCAAAATCATTCCTTACCAACACATCGTTTCGTTTCCACCTGTTCAAACTCCCCACTGGTGCACATACACTCGAAAGATCCTGGAAGGTTGACACAGAGGACGTTGTTTTCTGACAGGCACCCGTGTATGGGGACACTGCTGCACTCGTTCTCATCTGCAAGGTTACAGGCATAGACAATGATACAAGGTGATAACAGTAACTCCAATTAATTCTGGATAATGGAGAGCAGCGTAGACTCTTTATTGATATAAATCAGGTGCTGTACCAAAGACAGTTAAGGTTGATTTGTCATTTTCAATCACCCGAAAGTGTCATTAGGTGTGCAACAGCCACAACTAGACAAGAAGTTTAGACACAATGTTAGAGATTCAGTCATGATTAAAGTTGTGGGCACATCCTCTGTTGTATTAATGTTGTGGGGTACAGGCTAGGCTCTGTTGTATGTATTAATGTTGTGGGCACACTCTAGGCTCTGTTCTATTACTGTTGCGGGTACAGACTAGGCTTTGATGTGTTAAATATTGCAAGTACAGCAAGAACAATACAGCCAGTACACCAAGTACAGCCTAGACTCTGCTGCATTAATGTTGTAGCTACAGACTAGGCTCCGTTGTACTAATGTTGTGGGGTTCAGTCTAGGCAATTTTGCATTAATGTGGGTACACCCTAGGCTCTGTTGTACTAATGTTGTGGGGTACAGCCTAGGCTCTGTAACATTAATGTTGTGGGGTACAGGCTAGGCTATGTTGTATTGATGTTGTGGGGTACAGGCTAGGCTATGTTGTATTGATGTTGTGGGGTACAGCCTAGGCTCTGTTGTATTAATGTTGTGGGGTAAAGGCTAGGCTCTGTTGTATTAATGTAGCGGATATACAGCCTAGGCTCTGTTGTATGCCAAGGCCAAATATTATTTCTCATATTTCCATTATGCATAAACAATCTGAATCTGAATCGTCTTTATGGAGAATGTTTTGACACCCGTTGTCATATATAGCAAATGCGGAGTCGGCTGTGTCATGTATGTAGCACTCCGTTTAAGTAAAAGCACCACTGGGTATCGCCACATAAAGAATAACAATCTGGTGTTATGAACACATTACGTTAGCATTAGTTTTAGTGCGTGTTTCAGTATCCAATACGATGCATGCAATAATACATGAAAAAAATATTTAGAGAAACGTTACATGTCTAAACTAACTTATTTACTTGATGGCAACGGTAAAATACATTTACTTAAAGGCACTTCCATCAAAATCTCTGTATGTCTTATGATATGAGGTCATTTAGTAATCCATGTGAAATAGCTACATGTACATGCAGTGAACAATATGCTGGTTCTCTGCATACCAATGCAAGTGACGTGATCTGCGCCCAGGAACCAGCCGCGTGGGCAGTCACACGTCTGTGTCCCGTCAATGACGTTACACGTCTGCTCACATGGCAACGTGCCGTTACACGTGACGTCAGCTATGGAATCAAATAGACAAGGTTCATACTTCAAGAAAAGCACAAGTTGTAAGTGAACCAAATAAATACGGCGACAGGATTGTTATTGTGTTTTGCTTTTACGCGCATATTAACAGAAATGCGATGAATCCGAATGTGAACACTTGCATTATAATTGTATCCCTTCAATAAAAGGGTGTTGTAGAATTACAAATTTCATATATTACCGGTAACCAGAGACCCCAACTATCAATGGACACCATTTTATCGATTATTCCCTATAAACAAATCTATCATGTGTACAGCAGCTCGCAGTACATAGCAAAACTACTTAGAGAAGGCTACTTTTACTTATACATAGATGAAGTTGATTACTCACTTGTTGCCCAGCACATGATTTTACTGACAAATGTCTGCCCCGGTAACTTACTCGCACACGTGTCACCGTCCCCCATCAGATAGTAGCCGTCTGGACACGTACAGTAATAACTCCCCACAGTGTTGTGACAGTGATCCTGGGACCAGCAGGGGGACGTGTCAGAATAGGCACATTCGTCTCGATCTGGATCAAAAAATAAGATTTTGACACAGATAATGTCAAGCTATTGGAGGCTGGCTAGGTCGTTAGTTTTCAGGTGGTAGTAGTAGTAGTAGTAGTAGTAGTAGTAGTAGTAGTAGTAGTAGTAGTAGTAGTAGTAGTAGTAGTAGTAGTAGTAGCAGCAGTAGTAGTAGTAGCTTTTCAATTGAGAAAATAGTGTACAACACTCATACACATATAGAAAGAGCCAATCCCACATGACGTATTTGCACAGAAAAAGCGATAATGCGGTCTCAATAGTGTGCAGAATTTTATGTAGTTCACTTTGCAATTCAGGGTTATGTAAATGCAAATATTCTTCTTCCTAATGCCAAACATAACTTCGTAGCATCAAAAGTTTTCCGGACTGAATCAGAATGTTACCTGAACAGGTTAGTCCATTGTCATCCAGAAGAAACCCGGGACCACAGAAGCAGGATATGACAGCGTCTGTCATTGTACATCCCTGCTGACAACCTCCCATGTCTGACTCCAGACAGGTATTCAGCTCTGGAATGAAGGTAGGCTACCGTAAAAAAAATATAGTTTGCCACAATATTCTTTCTGAAGGACAATTGCTTTCTGCACTGAAGTCCATGTCTGGATCGTAAGTGACTGTAATATGTAAAAGGAAAATGCTGCCAGTAATAGTCCTGCTATCATTGCTACAAAACACCTATTGCTATTAATACAACTACTACTGCAGTCGTAACTTATTGCTGCTTCTGAAATTTTTTGGTTATCCCAGTAAGAAAATATGCACATATATCACTAATGTACACGGGATCTATGTTAAATTAACATTCCCAATATATATGGAAACGCTGTTTGGTGGCAATATGCAGGCTCATTTTTATAGACCTGTTTCGATTCTTACCCATGCACACAAAGCCATCCCCGGTGTAGCCAGCCTCACAAGTACACGTGTACCCAAGTTGGCCGACCTCGGGTTCAAGGTCGTGGCATATTCCATGTGATTGGTCACACAGGTGATTGTCCTGGCATTCGTTGATATCTAAAACGAATAAGCTACAGGATCATACATGTAAGTCTCTTGACGTGTATTACGCGCATGAGAAATGAAACTTGGAAGAGAGTGGATCAAGTACCATTGATACTGGGCAGGCGATTTCATCATGTACATGTACAAGTCAAAAAAAAATCTAAGACAATAGGAAACGCTCGCATGAAGTTTACTACAAGTATAGCCCAGATCGCCTACAAGTATCATCTAGATTTATTTTTGCAGGTTTTCTGTGATAATCCGCCAAGGTTTGCCTACATAATATCCCATAATCCACAAACGGCAATCCGCGTGTACATGCACCCCATTGTGATTACATGTAAATAATACATTATTTGCATGTAACGCCTAGCAATGATAGAACGCGACATTTTGCGTTAATAAGCCAGAATACGTTAAAAAGGTAACGTGGGAATGGGAACCCACGCGAGAATAGAAAGAAAAGGGATTAATTTAGGTTTTGCTGAACACAATGATGATAAAAATGGTTATAAAAATATATACAGTTGGCAAGAATTAGAAGATTATTCTAAGGCTGGCGATATGTAACATTATCAAGAAAGCGAGGCAGATAACACCTCGGAACTTTCCCATACACCATTCTTCAGGGAAACCCCTTTTCGGTGTGCTGAATTAAGGGAAGCCTAATCACCGGGAAAACCGCATTAATAGTGTTCCCACAGAAAGATCAGCTGCGAAATACATCGTAAAATATACATGTATATGTAGATCAAATCCTGTTATCAATAGCAGCTGCGTGATTACGTTTTTTTTTTCAAGATAACGCTTTAAGTCAATACATGTATCTTCTATCCATGTTAGACTCTATTTGCCTACCAGAAGCCAACAATACCAAAACTTACTTATACAGCTGCTACCGTCTAGCTGGTAACCATGGTAACAGCCGCACTGAAATCCACCATTCGTGTTCGAGCATTCCTGGTCACAGTCGTGTGTCCCTGTGACGCATTCGTCCAAATCTGTTCCGATAATATATAATATACAGTCTATATATGCGGTAAAATAGATAATTCGTTCTCTATACATGTATAAGATTAATACAATGTGTGTAATCATGGAAATGTAAATCATTACATGTATAACGTGAATATAATCTAAAGATCACGTGTATATCAAGACCACCTGCTTATAAAGACCATATTTTACAGCTCCCCAGGGATAGGCCTATATTTCCCATGTTAGTGAACCTGCATAAAAAGACCACCTGTGTATAAGGACAACATTTCGTTGGTCCCTATGGTGGTCTTTATCTATAAGTTTCACTGTAATTGTAAATGAGAAGTGTACGTTGGAAAAGAGACACATCAATAGTGTATATAAAAATTCTGGTAATTATAGCAGAAGAATCTGCTTCAATCTTCAGTGAATCTTTAGGTTACGTACTGTTACATTCAGGGGAGAATGAGATAATCGACTGGCTATGCGTGACCTTCCCACGGACTTACCGATGCACGTGCGGTTATCAGCGTGTAGATAATACCCCGTGTGACATTCACACCGGTAACCCCCCTCTGTGTTTACACACGTGCTGCTACCATGGCTGCACAGGTTGGTCGTCGTTGTCAAACATTCATCAATATCTACAATGGCCAGGACAGACTCTTTAAGATTGTACCCTTCTTATTGATGGTTTATTACAGTTTGCAAAGTTAATGCCATCTTTGTAATTACATCTCATTAAACATTTTCATATATTTATGGCAACATGATTATTTTCTTACAGCCCAGGCCCCAATATACATTTGAATTGCCCAGAAAAGTATCACCACTGATTGTAAGCGAAAAGCCATTTGTCTGAAATGTCAACGACCAACACACCTTTCCAGATATTGCACCGGTTCATAAAACGATAACAGCAAGATAGGTCGTTTGTATAGATAACAATGTCCATCTTACCTTCACATAGATTGGTGTCCTCATTTTTGCCATAGCCAGGCGGGCAGAGACAGATGACAGAGCCCTGGCCGTCCAAAGCACAAAGAGAGCGTGGGTTGCCACCGTCACACAGCGGCCGATGTGACGTCAGACACACAGACAGTGACAGCACTGCATGATGGGGAGGGATGCGGGGGAATACAGGCTTGTACATATAATACACGTAGTAATACATTATTACGTGTATTTGATAGGTGTACGGTAGCTTCCACGTACCAATGATTGTCTATTTAAAATTCAAAATAATACAAACATTTATCCACGTCAAAATATTTACGCCTACAAAATGGTGTACACCAGTGTTTTACGCATTTAAAATATTTGTATTGTTTCAAAATTAGAAAAAAAAATATAACCGGTGGATCAAGGAAGATACCGTATGAATTTGTACAAATCGAAATAAAACACGGTAATTGTTTTTCTTTTCATCACATGTTTTGTACCACGGGCGTTCGAAAACTTACACAGCGTACAAATCTTACAACGAATATAGTACGGAAGCACTGGAAAATGACCAAATAACACTCAGAGGCTTACCCTACCGCGTTTCTAGGACACATTTACAGATACCTTTCTTTATCTGCCGTTTACACCCAAAAATCCATTAAAAATCATAAATATCCTCTGGTAGAAAATATTCTAACATAGAAACACAGAACTATCATCGTTCACCAGAAAATGATTCTGTAAAACGTTACTGCTTTACTGCACCAAGAGGACTCATAAGGTACGTGTGTACGGAAAGTCACTGAGTGATACAACTCCGAGGCCCGTCTGTGCTGTTGTGTAGAATTTCTGAGGTACAGAATTACTGAGGCGCGTCGCACTGTCTGTGCATAGAATTACCGAGACATGTCGACTTGTCCGTGTTGTTGAGGACGAATCCAGAGAAGCAGTCACAGGTGTAATACCCCTCGTGGTCCGTACAGATCTGGTCACAGCTACTGTAACGGTAACACTCGTCCACCTCTGAAACGGCAAGGGAGGGGCATAATTTCCTGGAATATGCTATGCGTTTATTTGGGATCCGATACATTCAATAGCAGAAAATTCAGCGAAGCTCTTTATCAAAAATATTGACCTACATGTATTAGTGGTAATTAAATACGACAGGGTCAAAATAACTGAGCCTTTAATCAAATATAGATACGAAACTTTGTGGTCAAGTGTCATTGAAAATAAAGAAATCCGAAAAATTGAAGCCATGTTAGCTCCAGGGTCCACTTTTTATATCATTGGTTTTACCATATACATGTATGGCATCTGTTTTGGAAATACCAGCTTTGCAGACACCAGTCCTATGTATGTTTGGGGGGGGGGGGGGGGTGAATATGGCATAAATTCGGCTTTAAACTACACATGGTAAGTACACCGAATGCAAGTTGGATTCGGGAGTGTATGCAGGTGTATGCGTGTGAGTTAATGTGGACCTGTCTTGTTTGGGTTGAACGATCAATGTATGCTTGGAGTTCAAGATCGGAATTTGGCAACCTGTGACCTGACTAGAGTACAACTGGTGACCTGGTGCCCAACGGGGACCTACTATGTAAAAGTGATATGCAACCTTAAAACGCTGACCTAATGACCCATATTTATGTATCAGATGATCTAATGACCTATATTTATATACAAGCTCACCTAATGACCTATATTTATATACCAGCTAACCTAATGACTATATTTATATACCAGCTGACATAATGACCTATATTTATATACAAGCTGACCTAATGACTATATTTATATCCAAGCTGACCTAATGACCTATATTTATATCCAAGCTGACCTAATGACCTATATTTATATACAAGCTGACCTGATGACTATATTTATATCAAAGCTGACCTAATGACCTATATTTATATACAAGCTGACGCAATGACATATATTTATATACAAGCTGACCAAATGACCTATATTTATATACAAGCTGACCTAATGACTATATTTATATACAAGTTGACCTAATGACCTATCTTTAAATATAAAAAGTTGACCTAATGACCTAATATATTTAATATAAAAGCGACCTAATGAACTATACTTAATATAAAATCTGGCTTAATTTAATATGAATAGGTGAATTAGCCTATATTTAATAGAAAAAGTGACCTAATGACCTCAGTTTGGTCCCCTTTTGGAACCTCAGGCGTACCTAGGTGAGACCTCCCCCCCCCCCCCCCTCTTCCTTGGGTTAGAAAGACAGTCTGCAAGATTCTTATTAATAAGTATGGTGCTTTGAGTTGCATTGTCACATGGTACAGATCCATTGTGCAACATGCAGGCTTAGGAATTTCCTCCAGTAAAACATAGTATAAGTATATTTGTCAGACCCATCCCTGGTCGGGACACTTGTGACCTATACGCAATGTAGTCATACCGCCCTTCTTGCTTTTGCCTTAGTTCTATAGCAGCTTTCGTACCTAAGCAAACGTTGCCCTCCTTGTAGTAGCCGAACACACACTGGCACGTGGCGCCACCTTCGTAGTTGACACATTCGGAGTGAGGTGGGCACGCCATTGTTGTACATTCGTCAACGTCTGAAATAAGACAACTCATACAGGTACCCACAGGCAGGGTTCAAGACCCTTGTACCACAGCATGGCAAGGAAATCTACTGCAGAGAACCCTAGAGGCATGTATTGGAGATCGTGTAAATAGTAAGCAAGTGTGATCATCCGTCTCCTATCTCTAGCGTTAGCAGTCTCACTTTTAGCAGTGTACAGGTGATCATAACCGGAAATGGTTGCATGTACAATATAGCTTCTTTTAATGCGAAATGAATATGGATACAATGCCTTCGTTTATATACATTCAAAAATATTAAGCGGTAACCGAATTTATCTGAACAACAGTCATGTGCATCATCCCGTTTGTGTAGGTCTTACGCTATTGCTGCCCCACAAACGGCTCGGTAACCATGGATACCTGAACATGAACATTGGCCACCCAGCCCCTGACCAGAGTAACCTTGGTGACACTGGCAGGTGTAGGACCCTGGCGTGTTCACACAGTCAGCCAGGTCAGGGTCACACGCGTGGTCCCGCCTCAGACACTCATCAATGTCTGAAACAGATATCACAAAGACTCCTGAAAGCAAAGCATAAGTTTATTGCCCCCTCCCCCTCCCTTCCCCGGGTTTATTGCTGAAATCTCCAGCACCACAAGTTAGATCACCATATACAGTGGAAGCTGGGAATTAGGGACACCCAAGGGACTGTGAAAAACTGTCCTGAATTCTGATGTGGTCTAATTCTCAGGTTTATTTCTTTGTGTTGAATAAGTCTAGGGACTGAAGTGGTTGTCCTTAATTCCCAGGGTGTCCCTATTTCTCATGTGGTCTTAAAGACAGGTTTCACTGTACTCGTAGAGATCGTAACGTGAAAGATAGAGGGAACCAATGACTTGAGAAATACCGTTACGTGGTAAAGCATAGGACATTTTCCGTGGGGAGACACGATCCTGCCACACCAGTTCAGTTATACAACGGATCGTATAGGCTGGGCAGCAGGTGCTGTGTGCCTAAACGCCGGAAGTAATGCTAACTACAATGTGTGCAAAAATCATTGCTGAAGTTGCAGGTTGCATTTCCCGAAACTAGGCCAGAGAGACCCGCCAAATGCGTCCAGTCGTCCAGTTCTAATATGACTTTTTGACTTATTGGTTCTAGTGGTAAATGTATACATATTATCTTATAAAAGAAACCGCTTACCAATAAAGTTATTCAGCAATACATTCATACATTGTGACAGAGTTTATGTAGCATTTCATTTCTTGTAAACGCAGGTCTGTGAAAGTTGATGAAAAACATTAGTTCTATTGTTGGCCCAATACTTTATTATCAATACCTACCAATGCATGATCTTCCGTCGTAAGCCAAAGTGTAGCCCTCGTGGCACGAGCACACATACCCTCCAGTGACATCAGTGCAAACTTGACTGCATTCTGCCGCGTTATGTGCACAGCCCGTCATATCTGTAAGAATAATCTACCTTAGTATAAATACATATATTACATGTCGCCCTCCAATAAGTATGCCAAGTTTGCAAGTTTAAGACTTGTTATCATTGCAAATAATTAAGTGAGTTCTAAAGCTCGGGAGAGATTCTATACCAAACCAAGCAAGTAGTGTGCCCAAATGACCTTCCGTATCATTTATAGCAATGTATTATGTCGCTCAGGAAAATTGGCCAATCACTTTTGTCACTACTGTTTTCCTCATTCGACAGACTTAAACGTGTTTGACATTTTCGCTCTTATTCATGGGCATTTATGCATTTTATTGACAATTGATTGTAAATTCACATAATACAAATAATAGATCTGAACATAGAGGCCTTTAATAAGACCTTCGTTCAGTAGACATACTTAGGAATACATATGAAATAAGAAAAACAATGTACAAAAGGTATGTGAATTACTACTGTAGCTTGCCAACCTGTGCAATACTGGCCATCCCCATACAGCCCTGGGGGACAACTGTCACAGGAGAACTCAGACGCTGTCACCCAGGCCTGACTGGCGGGAACGCTATGGCATCGGACACCAGGGTAACACGGGTTACCAAGGCAACCGTCTACGTCACTCTCACACAGGTGACCAGTATAGCCAAACGGACAGACGCAGGGAACCAGAAGGAAGGGCGAACCGAGCGTTGGGACGCTGACGTCACAGGTTCCTGAATTCTACAAGTAAATACGGAATACATTTCCTACCGATACTGGAAGCAGCCAGGAATCCTACTCTGCTTTATGTCCAAGCTTTTTACTTAGCAAGATAATCCGATACGTCTGCTTGTGTAATACTGTTTCTCTCGTTAACTAGAAATCAGGTTTAGTTCTAACACTATATATTGCACAATACTTCAACCTCAGAGAACATTGGATTTACTCCTTTCGATCGGCTACTTTACCTCAAGTGAAGGGTGCCTGGCATTGTATTCGTCAACACTCTTTACAAGGTGGTATAGTACTAAACACATAAGATATTTATAACATAAATGCATGGTGAGTGTACATTCAGCAAAATAATAGCGTACCCAGCAACTGCACATCTTGATGTTAATACGTTTTATCGTCTCTGCTTTCCCGTCAGACACAACAAAATAGACGTCAGCTGATGACACCAGTGTCACCAGATCCCAGGTGACTCTGGCTATACCAGAGTCGGGGATGCTCAGACCCACGGGTATGTCCGACCCTGCTAGGGAAAAGGAAAGCTCGTCCTCGGCATCCTCGTCCTCAGTGTCGATGTACACGGACACCGAGCCACCCACTTCTACCTCCAGTGTCAGCGTCTCCAGTAGGATCCGCGGGGCGTGGTTCTCTAGAAAACATACAAATGCACCGTATGTGCAAGAACGTAAAACTACAGGTACAGTTGTAGAGAGATTCTGGGGCGGAAGAAACAAACGCGGGATGTAGCGGAAAAACTACAGGTATTGAGGTTATGGGTCGGAAAGAACAGTCGTTGGATATAGCGTCCCATGTGTGCAACAGCGGATATGACGTATTCCCCGACCCGAACATTCACAGCAAAACAATATTATAGTACTTATCCACACTTATATTCCCTTATTCTTCACTTCAGTCTTATATATAATAATGATGCAAATGCTTAGCTTCTCTGAATACATCTCTGCTGATTTTCTATAATTACATAACCACTCGCCTAACTCAGCTATAAAGCTGCAGTAGCCAATTAACCATATCGCATCATAGATTTTTGTATGATAATTATTCAACCCATGTTTAACGTCTTGCTGTGAATGCTCGTGTCGGGGAATACGTCATATCCGCTGTTACACACATGGGACGCTAAATCCAACGTTTGTTCTTTCCGACCCAGAACCTTGGTTCTATAGAATAAAATATCTTTATTTTATTTTTTAATGTTTTTATTACCGCTGATTGCTGATTTCTGGTCTAGCCCAGCCAGGACTGCGACGGTCTGCTGTGCAGTGACAGCGACCCCAGTGAGTAGGAACTCATAGTAACACTCCCGCCTCTGTACCGGCTCCTCCTCCGAGGCGACAGTAGTAGCGCCAGGATCCAGACACGTCTGTACAGCTAGCAGTCGCGTCGCAGGATCCGGAAACATATCTTGGAGTGTCGGGCTGAACATCACTGGCACGAAACTGACGTCATTGTACGTCTGCCACGTGTCACCGGCAGCGTAGCTTAGCAACGAGTCACCGTCGGAAACCCGCCCTGAAAGACAGAGAACGTTGGGAAAACGGTATTGAAAGTATTCTTATAAACGTAACATTATTGAAAGGATTCGTATAAATACCAATGAAAGTGTTCGTATAAACATTATTGAAAGTGTTTGTATAAACATTATTGAAAGTGTTTGAATCGTATAAACATTATTGAAAGTGTTCATATAACACAATTTTGTTTTTCGTAACTGTAAATTTGTTTTAAAAGTGCTAATCACCGCCCGTCGTTTAAATAAATCTCGGTAGTGCATTGAGATAGAGGCTGCGCAATTGCAATTTAACAGTGAAGTCTTCAGACTTAAAACTGACGTTAATTTGCGATACCTTCAGGGCTGATATTGCAATGCATCTTATCAAAAAGGTCATAGTTATGTGCAATAAAATGAGACTTGGATTTGATTATCCAAACTGTGGGATCAAGTCAGAGAGAATATGCATCTACCTTGATGAAGTAGCTATACATCTTTGATTATTTCCGCTTGGTTAAGTAGCTATATTTGATTATTTCCGCTTGGTGAAGTAGCTGTATTTGATTATATTCGTTTGGTGAAGTAGCTATATTGAATTATTTTCGCTTGGTGAAGTAGCTATATTGATAATTTCCCCTTGGTTAAGTCGTGATATTTGAAAGGATATTTGATTATTTCTCCTTTGTAAAATTTCGATAGTTAATACATTTCTTCTTGGCGAAATAGCGACGTTTGATGTGCATGTATTTACCCTTGGTGAATTAGCTACATGTGATATACTTCCCTCGTCGACAGGGCACAGTCCTGAATTGGCGTCGTTTTATGTCTTTCCCCCTAATAAATTAGCAACGTTTTATGTATTTCACAGCACTGAATTGTGTAAAATGGAACACCTACACATGTCAATGTAGCTGCGTATTTGATTCTCAGTAGAATGCAGAGCTTCCGACCTGGGTACACCATCAGGCGGGGTCAGCTCGTCCTGTATGTCCCCGTTGTTCGTACCACAGAGACCTACAGGATAACACATAAATTACAATTACCACGCTTCGCTGATCAATATTCAGATACTGAATGGGGAGATAGCTTTATCTTTTGTTATGTCTGTTTTTGCGTAACTGATATTTATTAATGAAGCGAACTGTAAGGAAACTGAACATGCTATAACTTGAAACTGTGATCCAACAGCTCGCTAAGGCAGTACTGATTCTACATAAGACTAAGCAAACGTATTCATTGTCCCCGTATGAAAATAGTGGATGGTGATAATGGTGATGATGATGATGATCATCATCATCATCATCATCATCATCATGACCAAGACGACGAGGACGACGACGACGACGATGATGATGATGATGATGATTGTAAACTGGAGAAGGTTATGCAATGTTCTAAGTAATCAAGAAAATGTACATAATTTATGTGCTTTTCAAAAAAACAATCCATCAAATTAAACCAAATGCATCAAAGAACGATCCACGTAAGTCAGATAGAGCGGCAAATACCTTTGACTTGTCCCTGCCAGTTGCCGCCAATGTTTATTGTGGCGACGAGGCGTCCCCCGTGAAGATAGACCTCCACACTGACATAGTCTGCTGGCAGTATCAGCGTGTAGTGCCAGCTGCCTGTGTTCTCGGCAAGTACCCGCAGGCCCGGCCACTCGGCCTCCCCGGCAGCCTGGAGGGCTGGCAGGTCCAGCAACTCCCCATTGTGTAACAGCTCTGAAATAACGTACAGAGTCGATATTTAATATCGAATATTTGGATTCTGCCTTTTTAAACTTTGATATCCGATCTCTTCGATATATTTCAACATGGCACACCTGAGCTCAACATATCCCCTAAATCAGCACCCTAGCTAACAAGTTATCATAGATATGTAAAAATTGACGCACTTTGTTAACCATACCACCACCATATCCAGTTCAAAATATTCCATATAAAATATCGACTGTGTAGATATAATACAAATTCTATTGAAAATCCTATTGAAATACGAATTCGAATTGTCCAAATTTAATCGCAATCATTTCTACCACCAATGCAGTCTACTCACCGACATCATTACTGTCTGGTAGCAGCCGAATTTCACCAATTTCATTGCCTGGAACCGTAGGCTTCCTTATGGCGAAGGCGGCAAAGGACGTCTGGGGGTTTCCGGATCCGCCACCGTATATCGCCTCGGTTCGTCCCTGGATCTCAAATCCTGGTGACGTTATCGACACGACGTATTCGCCCACACCGTAATGAGTAAAGGACATGGCGTCGAGAGAGTGGACATGTGGGCCGTACACAGTACCTGGTGTGAGTGGAGGGTACATTGTACAAGTTGGCCATACAGTATGCCTGGTGTGCAGGGACGGTACATTGTACAAGTTGGCCATACAGTATACCTGATGTGCTGGGAGGGTACATTATACAACTTGGCCATACAGTATACCTGGAGTACGGGGATATTGTACAATGTCAGAAACAGCTACACATACTGGATATTATTAGCGCTTCAGACGCTTCTTAAATATCTGCTGGCTATGTACATCACTCAATCATGCAGTAGCCTGACAAAAACTCAACTGTGTCTGATTTACAGCAGTATTTTTTTATCTTTTCATGCATATTCTATGTCTCTAAGCCTTTTCTCATACTCTGGTAACCCACGGAAAAGTGCGCATGAACTCACAGGTGGCGGGCGGAACAAAATCTGTACACCGTGACACGGGGCGTCTGTCCAGAAACTCCAGACACATAGCAGAGGACGTGACGCCTTCGCCGCAGCAGAAACCGTAGGCCTCGTCGTCCGCCGTCTGCCGTTGGTCGTCGTCGTCATACCTCTGGTAGAGATTCCAGCCTTGCAGTGCCCTGTGGTTGGCGTTCAGGGCATGGCTGCTGACATTATAACAGCACCGGGGGGTAGGTAGCTCCCCGGCCGCTAATGTATCCTCGGACCCGTATCCAGAATCTCTGCGCACGTAACACACGTGGTCTGTCGGGATGTCCGAATGGCTATATATTCGAAAGTATCCGGTTTGAACCTGATCCAGAGAGCATGGGCAATTCATTGCATCGTTTTTAACGGCATTTTGATCCAGAGGGCTGCTGTCCTGTTCTGTAATCAGCCACTGACGACAACGCCAAGCGGGATTTACAAACGTATCCGGATCATTATCGGATAGCTGGTAGTACAAATGCCCCGGAGCAGATATCCCACTGCCAGTCAGACTGGACTCCGTGACGTCATGTATATTCTGGATGAGCCACACCTGCTGAAGATCATCCGTGTCATGCATATCCAGAAATGAATATCTGTATTCCTGGGATCGCCTGTCCTTCCTGGATCCAGACAGGAACCCTATTCTGACAGGGTAGTTAGGCAGGCGTGCCGGACTCAGCAGTCTGTCCCACGTAACCTCCCCGTCCTGGAATGTCACCTTGGCGAAGGTCTGATAGAAATCTGTCGCCAAGACCAGCTGGGCTGTCATCACCTGGAAAGAACAAGAAATTGTCACATACATGTGACTTGAGTTTGCATATCATCACAGGTTGTTCAAAATACGAGACGCTATGGGCAAATGGCAAATAAGATACAATAACTAAAAGTAATTGATACCTGCTGATGTTGGTAAATAGGACTATTGCAGTTGACACGTTAAATTGAATCTTATCTTAACTGGTCTCATCCCATCTCATCTCTTCTCTCCTCTCCTCTCATCGGAGCGCATGTCATCTCATCTTATCTCATCATATCTTATTTTATTTTATCTCATCTCATCTTGTCTCATCTATCTCATCTCATCTCATTCACCTTACCTCACCTCACCTCATCTCATCTCATCTCATCTCATCTCATCCTTGTCTCATCCTGAT
>JAAUYG010000822.1_pt1 | contig 25682 bp, 12 predicted proteins | sample 7278091 | NCBI WGS metagenome assembly JAAUYG01 (sample SAMN14350201, study PRJNA611818) | marine sediment metagenome | isolation source: surface marine sediment (0.6m) | place: French Polynesia: Moorea | collected 2018-08 | reverse complement strand
TATCATCACAAAATCACACCTCCTCAATGTTTGAACCATGTCTGCACTTAAATGTTCCATGATCAGAAATGTCTAATTCAACATTCTGTATATGTATGCCCTTTACCAGACTACCAAAGTAAACTTGAAATTATGAAGACATATGCTTTTTCCCACCAATAAAATTCCACTGCAGGTAAATGATGCCTATAGTTGCACTGACCGTAGTACCTTAACAGTCAGACTGCAGAAGTTTCTGTTATATGAGAAAGCATTTGTCTGTTACAAGCGATTCTTTTCAGCCATATTCAAAGTCATGTTCAGCCATGTTCAAAGTTGGTAATCGACATTTCTGGCATCCGAGTATTGGCTGTCTCTATTGCTACCTATGGTGGTGCACTCTGGTGTTTGGTTTTGCTATATACTGTCCGTATGTAACCAGCTGTGAAGTGCTGCCATCTAGCTACTGCTGAGAAGAGTGTGAGTGACCTGTGAGAAACTCAGAAGTGGATTGGGAGTATTGGGGTCGTCTGTTATCTTGTCACCAGCCTTCGTTGAGACACACTGGAAAGATGGAGAAACCAGGAATTGAGTATAGCTGACAAAAAGACTCCTTAGTCGAAGAAATTCTAAATTGTAATTAAATACTTTTTTTTCATTATTTTGAAATTTAACCAGTGTGAGAAAGCTTCATTCAAATTGTGAGGTTTTGTACCGATATACCTAGTACGTTTCTTCAGTAAGCATGAAGCAATCTTTAAAGAGATTTATTTTTTTCTGGGTTACAAGTAAAATGGAAGAGGTTTTGCATAACCACCACTGGTGACTGATGCCCTTTACATTCTTATGTAAAGGTCAAATCAGTAAAGATAAATGTTTTTAATTCGTAACATTAAAGGCAGTGAAGCATGTTACTTATGTATAAGTGAAATTTATAATGATGGTACATGTCTCTGTGAAAACATTTGTAGTGGCACTGTGATATTGACAGAAAAGAAAAGTTCTGAGCTACCTGTTAAGCAGAAAACAAACCATGCAAAGTGATCCTTACCAACCTTCGGGGTCTCAACAATGGCTCGCGTGTGAGCGGCCATCGTGTGACCCGCGCCATAGCTGTCACTCCCATCGCTCGCTGAATGCAGCATCCCCTGGTGACCGGCATAAGATTCACTGACGGGTAGGTGCCAGTTGTATGTGGCTGCGGTAGGGAGGTGATGGTGTAACCATGAAGACGATTTGACAACGGGAACTGCAATACTGCCGGTTAATGACTGTTGCTGCTGCTTCTCACAGGATCTGAAGTAATAAAAATAATTCAAAAAGACATTAATGAAATTGTCCAACTTCAAAACGTGTCAGGGAGAAAAAGTAATACATGTACTTGGGACTCCAAAATGGTTTCAGTTCAAAAGAGTTTGTCTTATTGTTTATTTATAACATGGTGAGTTTAAGGGTGATCATGGAAATACTGGTAACTAATTAATACGAGCCATCACTTGATCTGATGCAATCTTTAGTTGACACACAGGAGCTAGGTCTTGAATGTCTGACACAGGGGACATATAATTTCATAGTTTTGATCATATGACATGTACATTCTAATGGTTCTGAAATAAATCTACTACTACTACTACTACTACTACTACTACTACTACTACTACTACTACTACTACTACTACTACCAGTATTACTACTGCAACTAATACTACAACTACTACTTTCTACTCAACTCACATGTGTTTACATAACAATCGGAGATTTTTTATGGTGATACACTGCCCAAATGGGCACCTCCTGGGGCTTTTCATGTGTAATATAAGACTCAAGTTTATCAAAGTCATTGAAGTATTAACTGTATGACCTCATCACTGGCATGGAAAGACTCACATTAGGTCATCCCTCAAACGCCAGTGCATACAATAATATCCATCAACCATACAAGAATTACTTCAAAAACTTGCCCGTTAACCCTTAATAGTAACACCGTCACACAACAACTACCACCAAAAACTTTGTGTGGTCAAATCTTTTAAGATAAACTGTAATATTAAACTCAAAATCGTAAGTACACATAAATGTGCTTCGGTTAATTTGTGGCAAAAAGCATAACCCGAGAAGCCAGAAACTTAGCTTTCCTGCTCTAAGCCACTGTCAGTGATGCTGAGACATTCCTACCTGTTTCTGATTGGCTGCTGTATGACGGAGGTAGCAGTAGAAGCAAGAGGAGGACTAGTGGTAGTGGTTTGTGTTGGTACGACATCAACGCTGCTTTCTGCAGCGCTGCCTTCCAGAGGTTTGTTTGTCGGGCTCATGATACGCGACGACAGAGCGGACGGCATGTGTTGTGCCGACTCACCATTCCGGGCCTTAATACAGGCTTGTCCGTTAGTAGACGAATTGTGAGTATTTGGCCAGGTAGAACCTGATGCTAGGCAGCCTGGGAGAATTCCACCACTTGCTGCCGATTCACTGGAATATAAGGTGGAAATGTCTCCATTTTGGTCCGAGGACCGTTGACCAGATGGGGATTTGGTGCGAGGACTAGCATTCCGGATCACAGAGGCATGGCCGTTGGACAGATGTTGCTGCTGTTGTTGTTGCTGCTGTTTGCTGCTGCTACAGTCTAAGTTATCAGTGGCTGCCATGGCAACACTGGATGTGGGGGAGACCTTAGGCTGGCATGCCTGGTTATAGCGATCAGACGAGTTTGTGAGATCTGATCTGTACAGTGAGCAGGACGGGCTGATACTATGTGAGGTGCTGCAAGATAACAAACCATCATTGTTCAAGACGGGGTTTGTTCCGTAAAGACTCCCAGTGCGTAATGGATCATATGTTCCATTAACCCGAGACAGTTTGTCGCTGCCATAACCTGAATATTTTCTAAGGTCATTTTCGTAGCGACTCAGGTCCTCGTCATATGCTGGACGTTTGCTCAGGTCAAGTCCATACCCACTGACATGATCAGCATAACCATACTTCGACATATCATAGCCATATTTTGCAGTTTGTGCCATGATATCACTGTAGCCATTGCCATGATACTGCAATGTGTGTTGGTACTGTCGTGGTTCCAGATAATAGCCGTTAGCATAACCATGCTTCTCAGCCTCTAACCGAAAGGTATCGGTGGTTGAATACATACCTCCAGCCAGGGTGTGATACCCTGTTCTGTAGAAATCTGTTGTGTCGAAAGCAAAGTTCTGTCCGGTGTAGGGATACATAAACTCTGGCTTAACCTCAGTCCCTGGTTGACATGCCGGGTAACCATTCAACCCTGTGTATGGGGCATATCCATTTATACCGTTGTACACATCTCGATATGGGGTCTTTCGTTTCCTGCCAGCCTGTAGATAGTCTCGTAATTGGCTCTTTGACTTCTTGGTCTTTGGAGACTTGCTTTTCACATACTCCTCTTCCTCCAAAGCTGCTCCCAGCCCAGTGGGGTCAGTGTCAATGATAGGGTATGGCAGTTTGAATTCTGAACCTCGCTTCCCGACGAGATCTTTACCTTCATCTTCCCTGTAAACGATAAATGGGAAATATGGGCATGGAACCAATCAAACATTCAAATAGTTAACCTATATGATTGTTTTTATATATTTTTAGTTATTAATTTTAGATTGAACACATTTATAAGAATGCCTCTGGCTGCAAACCATACCTGTAATTGTAATATGTGTTATTACTAGCAATAGCAACAAGATACAGTGCTGGAACAGGGAAAAAACACCTGCTAGTTACATTGGTAATACTATGGTCCTAGTTATTGGGTACACCAATGTTTTATTATCAGTATAAGCATGAGCTGAAACTCTGGTATCCTGTTATGTTTTATGAAATTTGTACAACCATTCAACTCAATCTTTGGGTTGCACAGATTGAATCAATCAAACTATGGCTGAACTTTCTATTCTACCTCCCAATGTTACACGATGTCCTATCTAAATCATGGTATGGTACAGAGTTTGATCTTTGAGGCTCACCCAACTCTCATAGATAGATTCCTAATGCATTGTATAACTAGCATCCAATAGAAATATATGCCAGAATATATGCATTATACTGTTCTCATTTGAGATGCTGCCAATGTTAAAAAACCTTAAAACTTGCAGAACCATGCTTGAGAGACTAATCTGCAATTAGCATTGGTTTTGGATCATGTAACGGCAGATCTGTTGTTTTTGCTTTTTAGATACTGCTCTTGCCTTTCTTCTTCTGTTTTTTAGAGACACCCCTCCATTAACATATCTCAAAGCTGGATACATGTAGCCACAAAGTGATAACTTTACCGAGTTATAGAGCTCCATGAGTGATGGCCACTCAATAATTCTGGTGATGATCTCTATTAGTTAACTTAATTAGTTAGCCTATAATGAAAGCTCAAAATGGCTCTACCTTGGAAACTGTTGCCACATAGTAAAAATAAGCTTGATTTCGACACCTTGAGTAGCAAGAGTATACACTATATGTATCTGCAACTCCTAGAAAGTTTTCTAATGTTATAGTTTCATGCCCAAATATGGCATTATTATAGTTTCATGCTCAAAAATCATCCTGGATCTGGAAAACCAGTCCCCTAGAGTGACAATAAGTCCAATTTTGACCCCTTTCGGTAGAAAGAGAATTATCTCTAACTTCTGGAACTTCTTCCAAAGGCGAAGTTTCATAACCCAAAATGGTAATTTTGCAAATTGGTGCGTATCTGAGAAATGCAGAGTGAAAAATTGGTCTTATGTGGTTCCTGTTCTCCTTTATACCAAAACCCACATGCAGATCCTGAAAATTGGCCCAAAAATTCTGTTTTCCAATTTTAGTTTATATTTTTTAGTTGGGGGTGGGGGGGTGGGGGGGGGGTAAATTGGTAGGGAAGAAATGTACTTTCCTATACATTATGAGACTATATACGACTTCCATCTAGGTATACTGCTATGTCAAAACCAGCTTGGCATTTGTCATGTAGAAATCACCCTATATACAGGAATGTCCATTTTGTGTCAAGTGTCATATAGAAACACATTCTATTACACTAAACACTGTTAGCTACCATTAACTACCGTAATGCAAACATGCAGACCTCAGTGCCTCTGGTATGTATGTACTCTACTGGTACTTACGTGAGATGACGATGTGTACAGATGACAAAGTCTGGCTTGCTGTTTTTGTAGATGACCTTAGAGCTTGTCTGCAGCCAGATCCAGCGAAAATCTTTTGTCATGAGGCGGTATGCTATTAGCCCAGAGCTTCCAGTCTTAATCACTAAGAGCAAGAAAATAGAAGAACAGACTTGTAAGATGATGAATATACTTCAACAAACCAACAGTTAATATAATGCAGGTTCTCTTTAATTACAGGTTCAAATTTATCTATGAAAATGTTTTTTGATCTGAAAATTCTATCTCTCAAGCATGTAGTTGGTCTTTCACAACAGTCAGGACTTGGCAGACAGTACACTTTCTGGTAGAAATTAATTTTTATGCCAAGTATTTTTCTTCTGCCGAGTAGTGATCGCATTCTAACCAAGGACAACACCAGTCATGTTGCTCCTCAAACATATGGCTACACAAGCTGCAAATTGTTACTACAATATGCTGTTACACATGTTAAATTCCACTCAGGCATGGGTAATCATTTGAGAATCAAGCAGTCAAACAAGACAAGGGAAAAGATTCGAGGCATTCTTCCTTGATCCCGGGTCTGTGGCTGGCCATGTCAACCTAATCCTACAGTCTCAAATCAACCACATGATGAGATTAGCAGCGCGAGTCCATATTGCCAAGGCGGCAGCCCGAGGATGAAAAGCTGTTGTGGCAAAGCCTATTACTGGCTGTTGCAGCAGGATTTATCAAATTTTCCAATGCAATTACCACAAATCTGGCTCCCCCATAGGAGCAGAGATGAAATTACTTTCAATAAATCGGAACGCCTATCACAGGAGCCCATGGCAGCAAGGATAGATTCCCCTACCATTCCATGTGATAGCCCACAGCTTTTAAATAGCGGGATTTTCCGATCTGAACCTAATCCCTGCCCCCTCCCTGGTGACAGGCAGGTGTGACAAAGTTTATAGCACATCCAGAGGACAAAGTTGTGCCAATGCATGCTGGAGACAAGATGAGGTGGCACTAAATATTATATTGAAGCTGTAAAATTTATGGCTCACACCATGGAGGAAACCCAAAACTGGCCCCTAAAGTGGAGAGTTGTGGCTTTGACCCTTTAGCTCGAATTTCCAATATTTACTGCACCAGATGTGTCCCAGCTCGCCAGACTGCCTGAAATAAGCTTTATGAAAAATTGGAAACTTCAGAAGACACCAAATCTTTTCTGTAATTATGGTTCCATCCTTGATGACCAAATCCTCTCTGGGATTTTTTGTTCTTATCTGCCATTGCGGCAGCACTGGCCAAAAGTTGGCCCTGGCTTCAAAGACACAGGAAATATAACATTCTGGTTAGAAAAAGTGGAAAGAAAAAAAAGCCCTTTTTTCACAGACTGGATGCAGCAAGAGTAGCAACAGTGAAGGCCTTCTGTCACTTGCAGGAGGAAATCGGTACACAACCTGTTCCCAAATTACCCAATTAGTTGGCTGGCCTCTTTCTTTTCATTATGGTTGTCTTGCTGTGCGCCATACCACAACTTCCACTATCAGATTCAAATTAAGCCATGTGAATATGCCATGACTTTTCACAAATTGAATTCGTTTAATAGCACAGAGAACAGCATCAGCACTAAACCAAATCTATTTAGGAAAATGGATGTTTTTTTATTTAACACATTGATTTTATTTGTGGATTTTTAATGAAGCTTTGTCATAATTCATAAAATGGACAACATACAAGTAAATGTGCCTACCGGCATATATATTTTTTACAGGCAGTTAATAATAAAATAGTTTTGCTTTTTGTTTGGGTATATAGCCACACTGCAAAATTTGGAATTGCTGGCTAATCACTTGGTGATTTATTCTTTGTGATAAAACAGTAAAGTGCCTATAAATTACCATCTCCCTCTGTCACTAAAAGTCTCATCCCCTTTCCCCAGCTTCATCTAATCCTCTCAGTTCCCCAGTTGTTCCTTTCTCATTTTCTGCCACGCTGTAGTTGCATTGCGGGCTGCAGGAGTCACCATGGAGGTTTGACCCAGGACCCTCCCTACCGTTGTGCCACCGTTGTTGCCGCCGCCATCCTCCCTCCCCCCTTGCTGATTCAGCCTGTCAAGGTAGCAGAAACCCGATAGCCGGGCCCAGCCGTAAAGCAGAGCCCAGTGTCACCCTGGCTTTTTAATTACACCACATTTCTACAGCCCCCCACTGGTAGTGTTTATATTCCCTCGGGGCTGCAAGCGGATGCCCAGCTACCTTGATTACGTCCTGGACAACCGGCTTGATGGCCTTCTCTCACTACCTGGCTGTTCCCTCAACAGAAAAGCACTAGTTTTATTTCCCTTTCCTCTACCATCATCTTCTTTAGGGAAGAGCCTCCCTCGCCCATCTTTCTGCAGCCGAGGATATCCCCCTCCCCCCCTCCATCAATCCATTTGCTAAATTCTGTCACAATCTTTGCAAGATGCTTTTAGCCATAATAATCAGACAAGCGGGGGAACCTGTCAAAAAGCTGTACCATGCAATTTACTTTCTGCGCAACATTATTTCTTTCTATTGCCACAATATTTTATGTGGGTTTTGATTGATGCCAATGTTAATTGATTAAGACAGCCAGGGGCCTTGACTGTCTGCTTGACCACTAGCCAGATAAAACAAAATTACAGGTACATGTAGGTTAATGCCTGCCGGTATGATGGCAGTTTAGCTGAAAAATTTCAAAGCGACCTAAAAAATTTTAAATTTGGCATATCGCCCCCAAAATTACTAATGTTAATAATTAATGTATTTCCCCATAGTTTCTATACTTGCCATGAAGTTTGGTCGAAATTGTATGGAAACTGGGAGGAGAAGTGTTTTGAAACTTTTGGAAATTTGGCACGGTGCACCAAATGACCCCAAACAAATGAATCAGATGTAGCTTGAAACTCTGTGTTAAGAAAATATCCAAGTGATGTAAACATTTAATATTTGCCAGATTGCCCAAAACCCAATGACGTGTATTCTCCCATGGCCATCATATTTATTATGAAACAGGATGAAAACTGTGGATGAAGCATTTTGAAATTTTGCATGCCACAGGTTTCCATGTTAACAAAATGACAACACAAATCATTGAAAAATGAACATTTTGTTAAAAAACAAAACACAAAACATGATCTGGAGATATAGAAGATACCAGATAGTTTCATGCAAAGTTTGGAGGGTAGTGGTTTGCAAGATGAGTTTGACAGACATGCGGCCCAACACTTAGACAGAGAACCGGACACCTGGGCCATGACAAATACCTCTGCTGTATAAACGCAAATGTAGGCAAATATAAAATACTGCATTCTAATAAATTGTGTCCCTTGTCAAATCTTGAGAGACATTGGAGGAAAACTTACATTCCTGATGAGCTGCTGCATAGTAGTTAAGATCGTCTGGGTGTATGAGGTCATATCCTCCTTTCTCAGCAAGCTCTCGATCAGAGAAACCAAACAGTAGCTTCCCTCTGACATAGAAAATTGAATAAATAATATAGTTTTCAGTGGTTTCAAGGAATTAACATGTAATAAATAAACTACATTGTGCTATGAATAAATGAATCAAATTATAAGGGGCACACAAAGTAAAAAGCAAGAAACATACGCCGATTTTAATTATTTACAACTAAACTATATCTATCAATAATTAACTAACAACAGATCCCATTAACTCATGTACAAATGACATTCATTATATAGGATATGTAAATAGTCAAATGTTCGAACAACCCTACGTATAGCACAAAAATATACTCTAAAAAAGTTTCTTAAAAGCATTGCTTTTCCTAGCTTTTCCCATTTGGCAGTGGACTGAAATGTACAGACTGAACATGTACTCTCAGCCTCTTTCTACAAATGGACCATTTGTGGATTGCATCAGCATTACCCACCTGGGATCCATGGAAACAGGTGCCATATCCATTTTGTGCTTGGTCTTGAAAGTATAATCCCTGGGGGGTACATCTAAGAGGGGCAGGGGGCCAAACGGACAACAGAGGGCAAATAATGCCATGCATGGTTGTTCTCCTTGAGGCTTCAAGCTTTGCCCTCCAACAACTTTGATGCGCCCACTGATTTCCAATGTCTACAAAACAAGAAAAAAAAAAAACCCACAAATTTTATACCATACTGTGTGGTAATAATTAATGTGGTAGAACGTGTATTACCTACACGTACTTGTAACCCATATTTTTTGTGTTACAAGCAAACAAGTGTCAAAAGGAAAGTCTTGAACCCAACTCAAGTTCTACTGTAATACATTGTATGTGTAGAAAATTTAGTCTGTAATGATTCCCATTGGTGGGATGGTCGGATTGGTCTGTAAAGGAAGGACAGGCTGATCCCCCTACCGCTACAGAGAACCGCTACTGTCACTGTCACTGCAGTGGAGGCGCTAATGTCACACCCGCGCCCCAAGCATGAGGGTCTTATGGGAGGGAAGGAGTCATGTAGTCTATCTGAGCCCAAGGAAGTTAAAATTTTCCCTGGCCAGGTCCTCCCATGGGGATGGTAGCTGTTAGAAGAATGTGTTCGCCTTAACAAGGAAGCGTCATTTGTTATGATACCAGCTACACCTCAAGTCTGGGGTGTTGGCAGGCAACTACAACCACAACTTGACCTTTGCTGAGGCTTGGGTGTGAACCCTTTACCCTGAGGACCATCTACAGACAGATGGCTGCACCAAATGTCAAAACACTTCCCAGAATATAGAAAACATGGTCATCAGGCTTCTTTCTTCGATGGCATCCACAAAGTTAAACACATTTAGCATTCGTTCACTTAATTTTTAATGCCTTCACAAACTTTCTGTGTTTTAGCTATTGCATTATTTACTCCCTAATATTTTCAGCCACAAAGTTTGTTTTTGTAACTTTACATGTACATGTACATTGTATAGGTATATTTTTCCAGTTTATGTCATTTTGGTGTTTTCTCCTGTATGTGTTTTTCTACAAATGTCTCCCTTTTGAGTGCCAGGGGCTTTGACACTATACTTGACTACTTGGCACATTAGACCAGGTTACATTTAGACCTGTTTTAGTTGTCGTGACACAGCGTATTTTGACATCTGAAGGATAAAATGACCTTAGCATATGTAAGGTATAAAGTATCCCATATATGCTGCTTAACTTTGAATGCCCAAAATTTTCACATGACACTGGAAAGGACCATTTGGAAACCTATGAGCTAGTTTCCACCTTTGTCCATTTTGCCCTAAGAACAGCAGTATCTCAGAATACTGAGAATTCTGAGTCTCTGAGAATAATGTTTTTAAAACTTGGCCCATTGTCAAGAAAAGTAATACCGGTAGTCTGTAGTTTCCATGGTTAAAAATGTCATCAAAATTGTCCAGTATTCTACCATTGCCAGAATATTTATGGTACAATTCTGAAATCAGATGAAAACTGTTAAGAGTAACGTTTTGAAGTTTTCATTCCATAAGGTTCTATGTTAATGAAAAAAAAAAAAAGAAATAATAATTAAAATTCAAAAATTAAAATTTTTACAAACAAAAAGATAGCGTGAAGATATGATGGATACAGTGTGGCTACCTTTCCACAATCCAAAGGTTTCTGAGAAACCATGTTTCATATACACGGGCGACGTACAGATGGATCAGACAGACGATGGATGACAGATGCTTACATACTGAGAATAGCTGCTGACTGTCAAGCAGAGCTAAAAGATTCATTAAATTTGAATTTGAAAATTGCAAATTTTGTAAATCAGAAAAAAGGATCTAAGTTATGTTGTCCCAATCAGGGTCTTTAAAAACTCAAGTGAACCCTGTGATTTAAGACCCCTCTATTTAACAATTTCCTCTTTTTTAGGACCAGTCACCAGTGACAACTCTTATAATTTTCAATATAATATCGATTTTAAGACATCCTTCAATTTAAGACCACATTTTTCGGGCTGAATGGGTTGTCTTAAAATGCAGGGACTACGGTACCAAGAAAACTGATTATTTACAGATCTATGTACATGTACATTTAGACAATTGGACATACAGATGCGTGTGCCATGGCAGTAGCTCTGCTGACAGAGTCAAGCGGAGCTAAGAACAAGACCCAGAAAATTCCCCAGCTCTTTTGTAAGCCTGTCCAAGGATTCTGCTTTCCTAATTACATTTACCGTATGTCATCCACAAATTGTCTTAGCAGGTTATCAAGTCTAAAAAGGTACCGAAAAAAACTTCAAGCAAGTAGAATTTCCAGATGTTGTTCAATGTCAAGAATATGTTCACTGATCACTTTCAATAGCCATGACCTGATGGTCAGCTTTAATAAGCAAGCTGGCAATCCTTGCTACTGCTCCCTAACCAGTGAAGTCAATTGTGCTGTCTCCGGCTGTCCTTTTCAAATCGGAGAGGGCACTGCGGAAACATTATGCCGCTGAGGGAGGGGCAACTGGAGGGGTGCCTTATTGCTAACATCTAGTCTATTGTAGCAAATGGTGACCTAATAAGACTGGAGAGGAAACTAATCAGGGCTACCCGCCATGCTATAATACTCAACTAGGCCAGGACAATCTGTACTGCGGAGTATACCCACCGCCCACCACACAATGGCCCAACAAAGCACTGGGTAACCGGCAGGTCTAGCGCGCCTTTAAAAGCCCTCTGTCCAGACCCTTCGTCTCTTAATTATTTGTTGTAGTTGGGTTATTTCCGTCATTAATGGGAGCCAACAATGTAGCTGGCTAAACTCCTAAACAGCTCTGCTGGTTGGGAATAAAAAAATAAACACATAGACAGGGAAGTGGCGGGGACCTTGTCTTTTGACTGTGTGGAACAGTATTGCAATGTTAGGATCAGTTAAGCTTGAACAAACATGGATCTGTATGCTTTCCTTTACCTGTTTTCTATTTAATTAATAAAAATAATAAAGTTTTGCTTGATGTTACACAAATGAAAAAAAAAAAATCATTACATGTAAAAGTATTACCATACATCTCCTACCACATGTAGTATTATGAAAAAAAAACATTTATAATTTATTTTTATAAATCTTAACATATTCAAGATCCTTGATTACAAGTTTTCTTATTACTTATTTGTAGCTTTGTTGCCTAACCTTATTCATGAAGAGCCATGAAGAGTGCATTTCAAGAGGTTAAAAAGTACATGTAGCTTGTTGCGTACTCACGATAAAGCCAGAAGTATTGTCAAGGAGACACCGGAAACGGACGGTGAAACAGCGCTGTAGCAAATGGCTGTTTTCTGGAAGCGCAAACATAAACAAGTGCTTCATACACACATATATATGTCGTGGTTTATTAGTGTCTAAAATATACAAACATCAGCTAGATAATCTGTGCCCTAAAGGCATGAAAAGGAAAAAAACATTCAGAGCAATGGCGTGGTCTTTCATTGTCTAAAATATGACTTAATATCATATACTATGTGCGTAAAGTGAAGTAGTGGGTATAATAACAATAGCAGTATCACACATGTTTACTGATTTATATTTGTTTTGGCTTCAGCATGGTCATGCCAGACTCACAAGCTTGTCTGGCATGCAGTACATGGCAAGTCATACAAAATTAAATTGGTGAACTCAAGTGATAACCTAAAAACAATGGCTACAAAAATGTAAATATGAAAAAAATGGTCATATAATTATGGAAAAAATGTATCACTGGAAGAAAGCACCAGGCCTCACATGCAAAAATCATGTGTAGGAGTTACAGATGTTTGTAGGTTATGGCATTGAAAGGTATCGTAAGGCTTATAAAATATTAAAGTTTGTAATTAAGCTATGAAGGTTTGTTAGTTATGAACGGTTGTAAGTGTCTGTCAGAGTTTGTTCTTGGGAGAGAAGTCCTAGTCCCATACACTGAAGTCAACTGAAAAAATGAATTGCAAGTAAAAGCACCATGTGAAGTAACAAGAAGTTTGGGGCCTTCCAGAAACTTTCTGTAGAGACATTTATGATTCCAGATAGCTTTATGGCCAAATAAAAAAACTCCATAGGTGCAGTTTGGGTATTGATTTTCTTTCCAAAATAAACTACTAGCACTCATTGTTTATTTTACAATTACGCAGGCCCCAATGAATTGTTATGATTTTCCTTAATTAATCAACTTATATTGATTTCACATTCAGAGCTAGCTGCTGAATCTGGGGAGAAGAGGGGGTTGGCGGTGGCAGGCCGAGGGGAGATAATGAAAAAGAAATCAATCAAAGATATGCTCCAGATGCTGGAAGGTAATTCAGGCATAGCCACCACTGCCAAAAGGCACCACAGGCTCCACGGTGGCTCCAGGCTGCTGTACCCCCAGACTTGCCAACTGCTTGCATTATGTCCCTAGTCAGGAGGACTGCAAGGCTGGGCTTACCAGGGTAAGGATAGCTTAATTTGGTAGCAGAGGTCAAAGCAATTCCCACTAGGGCATTGTTTGGGTGCTTTGGATTTTAATTACTCGTATATTGCTTCTAAATAATTCATACATAATTGGCTTACAGTCTGTGTTCACTGAGTAGCGGGGCTCCCCTGTTTGCCATTGGTCCTGCCCGCCTTTATTACAAAGCAAACCCAATCAGCTAGATCAATACCGAGTCGGGCAGGATGTACATTGGTACATATAAGAGTAAAGTGTATTGGTTGTGTACCTATGAAGGAATGTCTTACTGTGAAAGAAATAAACACCAGATGCAGAATAATGACACAAGAACAATTTCTCATTTTCTCATTTTTCAAAATGGATCTTGCTGACCCATGATAATATTCCGGAAGGGTGTGGTGCTCAGAGCGAGGTTGTCATCCCGACTGTCGCCAAGTGGCAGGGCAAGGGTGGTAGCAGGTCTAGCAAGACGAACCGGGGCAGACTGTAATGTCAGCCCTGCACAATAGCTGCTGTCATTAGAGTAGACGGTCCCTGCCGCCACTGCAGCCAGTGTCAGTGCTGTTTCTTCTCTCCCTGTGTCACCACACCCTAAACAAGGGAACATTCCCAATGCAGCGGGTCTGTGGACAAATGCCGAAAGGTTCCCGAGAATCTAGGAGCTAGGCCACAGGGGCTTCAGTGTGGTCTCCCGAAGGCTGAATAGCCCCTGGCCACCATGGCATCCATCAACCCCCGCTCCTTTTATAGGGTTTGATTCATGGGAACTGACGCCGCTGGCTGGTTGCGGGTCCCTTTCCTTCAACTTTCCCCGTCTCCCCCCAAACGTTACCGCTCTTTCCCCGGCCATTCATCATAGCATTCTTGGCAGGGAAACTACACCTTGCAGACTGGTTGCCACCATCTATAACAAAAACACCCCCACCCAGATATATGTGGGAAAGAAGGAGGGGACAGAAATATAGTTAGTGTCTGGAAACCGCCCCGTACAAGGATATCGATCCCTCCAGGACGAATACAAGCATCAACCATATCTATAAACATCCTTTATCACAACAAATCTGTAAATTTATGAACTATCGATGTCACAAATTCCACAACGAGAAAAAAAACATCATGTGAAATGGTTGTTTAAGTATGAAATGGTTCAATGTGAAATGGTTCGATGCTGACATGATATTAAGATGAAAATGTAGATTGAGAAAACGGAAAATAAGTCTGTTTTTGACACATTATTATAGAATTTTTTTTTTTTAATATGACACCTAATAAGGCCTCGGAGTTTATTTTGAATTTCAGCCTGGGCTTTCAGCCATTGATCCCCATTTTCAAATGTAATGCAATTTATTTACAAAAGTTTAGGTGTGTTATTTTCGACTTTTTTTTTTCAAAGAATTATTTACCAGGCAGAGCCATCTGTTGTAGACTCATGTCTTGCTGGTCCTGACCAAGTTGAGAGCGCCAATTCAGCTGAGATTTGAACTCCTCTCTGTCTTCAGAGTGGATCAGCTCCAGTGCACTCTGATGGATGATATCCGACTGAAAGAAAAAGATAAAACTATACCAGCAACCACATGAAAAATTTGATACATGTAATGTACCATGTATGTGCAATATTACCGGTAAGATCACAGATAATGAGAAACATATCATGCCGCTGGTGTCTGTAGTTATGTTATCTGTGCGATACATGTAGCTCAGGCTTGAGGAAGGTCACCGTAATAGTAACAGTAGTAATCGATAGTAATAGTGAGTTGCTTTAAATAAAAACCACTTTCGGTAAATCTAGTCTGGCCAATCAGTTAGAATTCTGATTTAACTGATATCAAAGTACAAACATGTCATAGCCATATCAATACAATTCTTCTTGATATTGTCCTTATAATACGGCATAGCTGTAATACTTTTAGCTTTTCTTTTCCATTGAGTTACAAGTAACAATTTTAGGCCAAGGAAGACTTTGCATTACACAATATATAATACATGTACAGGTACTTGGTATAGAGAACATGCTAAAACATGACAAAGCTGAGAGAATGTAGTCTGGCAATACTCCTGGGAAAAAAGACTATTTTTACACCAGTCAGCAAAGTTAATGTAGTTGTAGCAATTTTATAACATCCATTGTGCTTTATGGTATCCCGTAGTGTTGCAACAAGTAACAAGGCATGTTGTTTATACTTCCATGGCATGCATTAGACCCTGCTTCTATAATTGAAGGTTTGGGGATGGTTAGCCTGTAGAGGAGTAATGCATAGTTAGGCAAGCCCTAGCTGAATAAAAAGGTCAAAATTCCCACCCAGACCTGCCCAATTAGTGCAGGGCTACCTCCAAGTGTTAATTGCCCACAACAGATGTTAATAATAACATTATTAAGTTAATTAATATGCCTAGGCCTATATCCTGGGCACAAAAGTTATGACATTTTTATAGCTGCACTGCAGAATCAGTGTGTTTTGGGGATACCGTGACATTTTGGCCACCGAGACTCAATATGCAGACACAAATCAAAAGTGTCATGCAAAGCTTGCGTTATACCCTGAACCGTCTCATGACCTTAGGTCAGCATAGTACACCTACAGTCTGTGTATCCCTAGGCCTGGAGAGCCTGTCATAAAGACACACTCTCCGCAATGGCTCTGATAGAGGCAACGCCAAGCTTTTTACAACAGGCATGTGCTGTACAACTACCCGGCACTCTCCCAAATTATTTTTTTTTTCATTGCACTTGCAAATTTTGTGATAGTAAATACATCATAATGTAAAGAAGAGATGTAACGGTAAGTCAATTCTGTGTGTGTGTGTGTGCAATGTGACAAAAACCTTGCTTAAAAATGGAAGATACACAAATAAGAATCACATTACCCATTATGATCTACTTTCTTAAACCCATCCTATACATGCAACTCATTTTAGAGCATGAAATAAAGTAAAGTTCCAAGACACCACGGTCCACCTAGAGTTAAAGGGAACTCGATCACCTCAAGTAAGTTCACAATCTAGCCTGTTTTAGCTCTGATGCTGAGTTCAACTTGCCTACTGATCAAATGCACTAAATCTGCTTGATAAAACCTAACCACCTTCGCATTTAGGATCAATGCCTTAGAAAATTAAATTCCGTAACATTCTTTCGAGTCTAATTTCACAGACAAATTGACCTAAGTGCCCCCTCCCCCCTCCAATCTGTTTTGACAGAAGGCTCCATTTCAAGATCTGCAAGGAATATCCTGAGCCAGTTGTTCAACCTGAGGGGTATAGATCATTTCCAAGGGTTTTATTCAATCATCGCTCTGTATCCACAAGTGCAGCAAATAAAAAAGAAGTATGAGCCGGGTTAAGAAAGTCAAAAAGAAATATCTCTGCTTTCCCTTTACACAGTTTGTTCTTGGCTGCTGATGGAAGAAAAGCTCCGGGTCTGTGAAGGTTGCTGAGAGTATGAAAGGGTCGGTCTAAATCTCATCAGTGAGTTTGATTGGGCGCAATACAGGGGGAATTCAACTTGGAGCCGAGGACTACATTACGAATAATTACAGGCCATCTGTGTGTTTGTTAGGCTGGCGCGGAGTGGCTGGCCGATCGCGTGGCACGCCATCATTAACATCACACAGCGGAGAGGAAAATTCTCACCCAGATTAGGTTAGGCTCCCCTTGTCCAATGGCAGACTGGCCAAATAAGGCTCATTATGCAGGGCTTGGTATTACCCTTCCCTTCCGGAATGGGCTGTGTTTGAAAGTGTACATTGACGGTTCACAAGTCTTGACTTACAAGGCACAGACACTGATGTCTCCACATTAAAGACAAAGTAAAGGATGGGGGGTGGGCACCTTCCCCTTCCTACAGGATGCCTCACCCTCAGGACCCCTCCCTCCAACTGGATGAAGCCTACCAGTACTTTAATAGGCCTCAGGTAAAAAAGACCTTGCCTACCAAAGGAAGACACAGAGTTGTGGCCTTTCTTTTAATCTAGACTACCTGGTCTCATTACTGGCTGTGGTCAGGAAGGTCAGGACTTGCTGCCCCTAATCCTTCCCTGTCTCCATGCTGCTGCTGAGCAGGAAGACTCAACAAATCCATGAATAAGCTGGCTAGCTGAGATGGATCAACAATCATCTCTCCTATATGAGGATTATAGTGCCAAGTAGCCTTCAAAAGTTTCATAACCTTAAATTAGTTGTATAGCTATACAAAGAGCATCTTGATGTAAAAGAACTATAGTTTTATTAGCTCACCTGGTGGAAGCCGAGATACTGTTCCACTGTCCTTGATGCAAAGAATACTTCGCCATCACAGGTAACCACAAACAGAAAGCCACTGAGTGCCTAAGACAGACAAAATTTTGGAATCACTTAACATGCAATAAATAATGCCTTCTCTATATGTGGTACAAAAGTAAAGCCTCAACTATGGTCAGCTTGGCCATTTAAGTTTACTACATTTTACAATGATAAACTTAATTTATCTACAAAATATTTACAAAAAAAATCCCCAAATCCCTAAATCAATGTCTTAACTACATGCAAATGTCGTCAAAAAAACATATGTGAAAAATTTTCACTGTACATGTATGGTAATTATAGGCAACAACACATCTGACTCGACAACAAATGCTTCTTTTGACACCGCATTCATGCCTGTGTTTGCTACTTTTTGTTTACAACATTTAACACTTTATGCAAGAAATTTGTTTTCCCAGAAGTGAACATCAATATTTTCTTTGTTGATTTTTGCTAACCTCTTTAAATGAATAAAACAACTTTGTACAAAAAACTAACAATTTCTTCTGTAATCTTCATGTACTCACCAATGGCTTTTAATTGTTTAAGGTATCCAAGGCATAACTTGAAATTTAATTTTAAAATTAAAATTTTGTAAAATTTTGAAAGACCATTTAAAGCCAAATACATGTTTTTGGCTTTCCTATCTTAAACATTATTTAAGCAAAGGTTACCAATATATGAGCATGTACTACTTACAGCTCACCTTTATTTTTATTCTTTATATACCGGTACTCAGCTTGGCTGCAGAAGCCTCTCACCCCCCATTACATGTATTTCCATGACTAAAGGGCAGTCTTCCAAAGCATACTCTGATGCCGTCTTAAATAAGCAGCAGTGAATGTTAACAGCAACTTCAGCAAGTCTGTGACAACGGTGAGTGACTTTGGGCTGGTTGTAGACCTACCTGAAGCACACTATCAGTGTCTGTGAAGCCAGGTTCAGAATACAGGTGACTGTGGTGGCCAAGGTGGTGCCGATGTCCCTCCAGGGCATACCGCTCATGCAGGGCAGCTGAAACGGACACAGACACTCCAATAATAAATCCACCGTCTTATTGTTAAAATTACCATACTGTCAAAGGTGTGGAGATGCGATAAGCCTCAGAGGGGCACAGAAACTTGACAGAAATGAGGACAAGATTGACATAATAGCTACTGGCACTAGATCAGACACATCCTTTGTCTGTGATGCCGGTATATTGATACATCTGAACAAACAGAAGAAAAAAAAAACATTAACACTAAAGGCTAACACATTATATGCATGTCATTATCACACATGTCATTCCATTATTTTGCATCTAAGAGTGAGAAAACAAACGCCCAAATTTCCGATGTCTAACAGGAAGCAAAAACAAGAAAGTCTTGTAGGATGAGCTGGCTGGGAGAGCACGGAAAACCCTGAATGTCACAAAACAAAAAATTATACTGCAGCTCATACATGCTACAAGGTTTTCTACGATATTGTGCATGGCACAAAGATTGAGCTCAGATAGGACATATCAGGGCTGAAATATAACTGATTGCATTTTATACTTTTCAAGGTTATTCAAGGTCAAATTGGAAGAGACTCCATGATATAAGCGTCAGTGTAAATTGCTTGCTATTGCCCAATAACTGTATAAAATGACATCCCAATCTTGTTAACTATATATAAGTATTAAAGTTGCTGTGTGTCAAAGCACTTGTTTCTCATGCAAAAATGCATAACAAAATGCCATAACTATGAACAGTAAAACTGCAGTAGCTAAGTATCTATGGCATGAGGTTTATTGTGCCTCACACCCAATCTCAGAAAATGCAAGACCAGCAAAATGTTTTTTCACACAAGATTTAGTTGGCAAAAAAACTTTTGTATAGGGTTTCTATGTTCCATCTAAATCAGATGAACTATTATGGTGGATGGGAAAGTGGTCGTGACATGGTGGTGGTGGTGGATTTACCATTTATATTAAAGCAACAAAGGATATGTCTGCCTGAATACAATTAGAGAATTGTTTTTCTTTCACAGACTGATACATTAATTCTCTTGACAGTTATTGCGGATTGAATGGTTTCTTGATTTGTACTGGTTATAATACTTGTTCCTATCTTTCCCACCCAGGTTGTCCTCAGATTGCTAAGATATTGATAGAGATGCCACCACCCAAGTAGGAACATGTAAGAATGGCCTCCCAATCTAGAATTGGTGTCCCAAGTAAGAATTTCTTACCCCAACTTACTTGGGGTACCAGTGTTCCATTATGCAATTTTTCAAAACGATCGACAACGATGCCTTGATGTCTGTGACATAATAGAATTTAATTTATGCTTTATGTTTATAGAAATTGGGTTTAGGATTTCTTGCCACAACTGCACTCACATCAAGGTAAACAAAAATTATTATAAAACTTGAGACAGCTCAGACTGCAAATGATTTCTTAGTGTTACAAAGTAACTGCACCATTGTTACATCATTGAGAATACACTGGGGCTTTCAATCTGTTGGAAGAACAGCCAATCATACAGCATCTCAGGGAGTGTTGCAACTGTCTAAAAATAAATCAAGGTTGGTTTTAAAAATATAGATTAAACATGAACAAGATTTCCTTTGCAATGACCCTATTCTGGGATAGGCCACCCCTTAAAAATACTAATGCTTACCTACTTAGACTGCCCCATTCTAGAACGGGGAGCCATTCTTACTGGGTACGTGGGTTGGGATTGTAAGGTCAGGTTTGGATACAATCTCTGCTAAGGTATATGATGCCCGAAGTAAAGAACTTCCTTCTTGCATACATACCATACTAATTATTCACCTTTTGTTTTTAATACAAGTACAGTAACTGCTGGTAAATAAGTCAGAGATCCATTTTTCAACTGTTACTGGAACTTCTGAAGAGGTATTTTCACAAGTATACTGTATGAGGACTATGTGGACACACCGCCTGTCCCTGTACCATACACATCTACAGATCTTGTCCTAGCTGTACTATGCACACCTACAGATCACAAACAGTTTGTCAGCCAGGTCTCATTCTTTCCACAGCGACTTCAGACAAGCAGTACTACCCCACCACAGCTGAGCAGCTTTACTGCTGGAACACGACATTAAACCAATGCGGCACATCTTAGATCTGGTTTTCAATTCAAATTTTTATGGCATAATTTATACCCACGATCTAAACCCACTCACATGAAAATCATATTGCATTCTGATGTGAAAAACTTCTCGTTTGAAAGCATAGCACGTAAGTTGGGCCAAGGGGAAGTTTCTTGCTTAAAAGTTATGACTGTGCTGTATACTGGTATTTGAACTGATGTGTTCTGCTAGTAAAAATTGGCCATGGGGTCATACTGGGCAGGTGTAAGATTTGGTATTGAAGATTCAATCTGCTCCAACCATTTACACATGAATGCTAATTAACTTGTTGTGTAACCTAGAAGCTTTCAGTACGACTATTTACTGGTATAGAGAATTGTGGGATATTTAATGGGAAAGATTCCTATTGTTTGGATGCTCACTATAATTTGATGCCTTCAGATTTATAAAATGTAACATGTACCGGTAACACAAAATTTGCTGAGTGGGCAGCATTTTTAAAACGTTACTGATGTGATAGTTTTTCTTTATTTTCCAAATGGTGGTCGACCAACTTGAACCATGGCTGGCCTGCTATTCCATGATCCAGCTTTGTACGCTTTCATTCTCTGACTCCCAGTTTCACCCCCAGGATTAAGCTTTTGATTCTATTTCCAGGGCACCTGTCAAGCCCCGGCTACCATGGGTAGTTCCCAAAGCCACCAAATCTAACCCCAACACCATTCTGTCCACTAATTCATTTGACAGTAGCAACAGCCGGCTGGTTGACTTTGGATGCACACAAGCGGAAAAATTATCAACCAATTAGTAGAGACATGATGAAAATTTTGATCCCCAAATGGGCCACGGATGAAGATTTTGATACTGACATGCATGGACATGGATGAAAGCATATCTGCAACAGAGCGTGAATAATTTTGGAACCCTGGTTGCTCTGATTAGTCAAAAATCTGTCCAGTGACCTAGACACAACTAGGGCTGAGGCCCCCAGGGATGTCTCTCTCCTAGAAACCCGAAAAAGGCAAACTAGAGGCAATGTGGCATCTTTGTAACTTTGACATGGTTCTCTTATCAGAGAAAATAAAGAAAATAATACCAAACTTTTCTAAATTATTTTTGAAGCACTCTGGTACATATCGTTTTGCTTTGTAACATGGTCACAGCTACTGTAGGTACACATGATATGAAAATGAACAGAATTCTAAGAGAAAAGAGTTTCAGTAAAAGTTTGAAATTTGGTATTGCATGAAATAAATATTTCTCACTTCTATATGTTGGTGAAAATTTCATGACAACTGTCACAGAAAACAATGATCGCTGAGCAAGTTCCCATGAAGGCTAGTACACCGCTTGTTTCATCTCTTCTTTCCTTTCTCTGGACCAAATTCAATATGGTTTATTCTCATTTAACAACAACATGGGGCCAGATGTGGTTATTCCCAACTAATTAACTAGCAGACTGATATGGGACTGTCCTTCCAAAACTGCACCTCCCAAAGTTTCCTCACAAAGGTGAAAAGATTAATATCTGGTAAAGTCCGCAAGAACTACCTATTACAAAGCCACATCCCATATGGTGAGTCCCTCTTGCTCTCCAAGATAAAACCATTGTTATGTGGTAGTTATTTTTTTTAAGATAGCTGTCAAGTGTCACTTGGATCAATTCATAATATTTCAACAGTAACGACTATATCCTTTTAAAAGGAACCTTGTGATTTTTTTCCTTTTCTTTTTTTTTTTAAAAAAAAAACTTATTATCATTCCCTTGCATCCTTTTATTGTCAGGGTGTTATCAGTGCTGTCAGATCAGATGAGAGATCTATCAATATGCTTCAAAGTCATCTCGAACTGAAATTAATTAGTGGCCAAGTGAATTATTTAAGACTGCCCCACAGTGTACTGTCGGTACCGTCTTGTGTGTGTTCTGAGCCTATAAATTTTTTATTCCTTCTATGATAGTACTCATTGCAAAAATGTGCTTAATTAATAGCATCCCTGAAGCAAGCAAATTTTGGCAAACATGCGACACTAGCTGAAGGTATTGGGGCACTTAAAATGCTAGTTTCTCCTTTTTCCTCTTATGAACAATAACTTGGCTAGAATCCTAGCCAGACCACAATGAACTTCTTACGGCACTTTTATAATTGAAAGAATAAAACATGGATGTACATAAATTCACATTAACAGCTAGCAAATGGTCACAGGTAGATACACAATAATTAAGAGAAAATACATTTTCCCATGTTAAGATTCAATTTAGTACATCAAGACAATTATCGCAAGGCTGAAAATTATATGCCATTGTACTAATGGTACAGAATATTTAGTTTGGGAAAAAAAATGCTGTTCACTTGTGCCACATTGGTAATGTGCACCTATAAAGATGGCGAGGCTTGATTTGGTAGCCATAGAGTGATCAGGAGGGACACAGGCCTATATTGTATATAAGTCACTAGGGACGAACAGCAAAATCTCCACCTCCTAGAATTCTCTCCCATTACTGATAGCAGGAGCCTTAACAGTGGGGAAGAGCATCCACAGACTCCTTCCCAACTCCTTCAACCCAGGGACTATGACAAGAACACCACCACCAGGACACCACCAGGACATCACAATGACATACAGGGCATATCATACCCCAAGGGGTGGCGGGAGGGTGCGATTAAAACCCTTGAAGGCAAAATGAGGGGCAAAACCTCACCCCCAGCTCCTTGGTCCTTTGCCCCCTGTTCACCACCTTTGCCCTTCTTGCATGTCGTGAGGGACCTGGAGTCTCTAAAGGGAGTAACATTCTCCCCGGGCCCAGTGAGTTGTTGACGCTACCCCGCTGGTGTCAGCATCTGTTCCGAACCTCAAGTGCAATGAGCCGAGCTACGAACAAGAAGGGTGTTTAGGCTGCGGGGGTTTCTCTTCCTTTTCCTCATCCAGACTGCACCCCTTCAATGATGGAAGTTCAACAGGGTTAGGCGGCTGCCTCTGTTTTCCATAACCAACAGGGGGTGCACCAGCTCTTTGAGGTCTTTGTCAGGCATTATTGAGGTCAGTGAAAGGCCAATGAACTGGCAAGGGAACAAAATGTGGAGGAAATTTAAAGGGAGGAGTTTATCTGATTGACATTTAAACATCAACCCCCTGCCAATGTTAGAAGGATGAGCTACCACCAAGTACTAATTGGTTGATGAAATCACTGTCCAATGGTAATCACCAATTAAAGGGTTTGCCATTCCTAGAAATTTAAATTGGCAAATTACTTACTCAAATCTGAAGCCTCCTTTAGAGGACAATAAGAGTTCTATTGGACAGACAGAGAAGGACAAGGAAAACTGGAGGAATTTAGCAAAATTGCCCTCCTACTCAAATTGTAAGAAATTAAAATTGTAATTGTGCTCACAGAGTTCCTTTGAAAACTGGATTTTAGTTCCCAGACTTTCTCGGCAAGCCTCTTGCTGCCATTTTCAGGGAAATTAGCATGGGCCACTCAAGAAATTTATTAAAGAATTTCACTACATTATAGCGCATATGAATTGTACCTACTATGTATATGAACATGGTACAAAAGTGAAAAGAGATGGCATAGTTAAAACAGTAAGAATAAAAAACACAAAAAAGAAACATTGCAAAGACGGGCAACTAAAGGTTGCAAAAAGCAATGTTTCCAAGCATTCTACAGCAAACTAGTTAATTATCAGAGGATCATTCTTGTGCAAACTAATCTGGTGTAGTACATAACAATAATTTTGACCGTTAGAAACACAAGCTGACAAGAAACCCTGTTCTGTATCACACCCAGTAGGACAAATAAATCTGGACTGTCCTAGCTCCAGTGGTGGTGAGGGGAATACACAGCTCTTGTCCCCCAAGTATGGCAAGACACTGCCTGGACAAATATTGTTCCAGCACTTCACCACAAGTACCTCTTCACTTTCCCATTCCATTCTGTCTTATGACTACTATGAAGTGATACCCTCTTGACTTTCTGCTGTCCATATCCATTCCTACAGACACTTGTCAGTCAAGTAGTCTAAAGGTGCTCTAATAATCATGGTCAACCTCTGTTGAAGCATAATCAAGTGGGAGGGGCTTATTTAGAGCTGCATCGCTCAGGCTGAAATCCAGAGGTTGAAATGCAGGCCTTGAATCATTGCCACCGGAATCTTTGGAGTTTGGCTCTTGATGTTAATTCCCACAAATGCCAAGTGTAGGAAAAATTGGACTGAGATTTCAGGCCAAAGATAGTATGTATGATGGCCATATACAACCTTTTGGTGTTTTAAAATCTTATAGCCCCCCAAAAAAAACATAATAAAAAAAAATATGCCAGTCAAACTTGAAATGTGATAATGTTCCATGGTTACCACACTTACATTGTACACTGGCATGTCTTCCATCTCAGAATACAAATCCTGCCCTTTTTGCAAAAAAAAAAAAAAAAAATTGATATTTCATCTGGCACTCCAGGTTGATGCTGGAACACTACATTCACACCTGAAATGCATGGACATGTTGGAAGTTATGTCGGATAACAATTCACATACCAGTAAAAATAATTTTGTAACTGTACCTAATAAGGAAGTGCACAAGTCCAAGAGGCAAGCTGATATATCGGTATGTTGAAAGGTATTGGAAAACCCCATTTGAACAATTTTATAGCGCAAGAATATATGTACATGTATTTGATCAAAGTCATCACAGGACAGATTTGTATACTCCCTCTTTGGGGAGCTGTCTGCCAGGAAAAAAATTATTATTGGCCAAGAGTAATAATGTGGGTTGATATTTGCAAACAGTATCACTAGCTCATGGCTATTAAAAACTCTGTGGCAGTGGTATTCTTCTGCAGCATTTCCCATGTCCACCGACTGCAGCTG
>JAAUYG010107692.1_pt1 | contig 25731 bp, 21 predicted proteins | sample 7278091 | NCBI WGS metagenome assembly JAAUYG01 (sample SAMN14350201, study PRJNA611818) | marine sediment metagenome | isolation source: surface marine sediment (0.6m) | place: French Polynesia: Moorea | collected 2018-08 | reverse complement strand
TCTCCCAGCGCGGCTGGATCCGTTCGGGCAAGGGACACGAACTCGACCCCGCGAGTCTGAGCTACAAGGCCTGCTGATTGCTGCGCCCGCGGGCGCTGGCCAGAAATTCGTCGCCGGCCTTGTAGCTCAGGCTCGCGGGGTCGAGTTCGTGTCCCTTGCCCGAACGGATCCAGCCGCCCTGGGAGAGGATCACCGTGATATTTTCCACCGGCAGCATCTCTTCCTGGGTGATGGCCTGGGCCACCTCGCGCCGCACGATGGGGGCGCGCCGCGCATCGCCGTATTTTTTGGCATCGGCCTCGATCTCCTTGCGGATCAGGGTTCGCAGGCGGGCGCGCGAACCCAGGGTCTTCTCGAGCGTCTGGCGTTCGGCCGCCAGTTCCTCCTGCTCACCGCGGATCTTGATCTCCTCCAGCCGCGCCAGGTGCCGCAGCTTCATCTCCAGGATGGCCTCGGCCTGGGTGGCGCTCAGATCGAAACGCTTCTGCAGCACCGGTTTGGGTTCGTCTTCGGTGCGGATGATCCGGATGACCTCATCGATGTTGAGGTAGGCGATCAGGAGCCCCTCGAGGATGTGCAGCCGCTTGATGATCTTGTCCAGGCGGTGCTGGAGCCGGCGCCGCACGGTTTCCTGGCGGAAAACGAGCCACTCCTTGAGCAGTGTGCGCAGATCCTTCACCTGCGGGCGGCCGTTCAGCCCGATGACGTTCAGGTTGACGCGGTAGGTGCGCTCCAGATCGGTGGTAGCGTAGAGGTGGGCCAGGAGGACGTCGCGATCCACGCGATTGGAACGCGGCACGATCACCAGCCGGGTGGGGTCCTCGTGGTCGGATTCATCGCGCAAGTCGGCCACCATGGGCAATTTTTTGGCCTGCATCTGGGCGGCGATCTGCTCCAGGACCTTGGCGCCGGACACCTGGTGCGGCAGGGCCGTGATCACGATATCCCCGTTCTCCAACTCGTGCCGGGCGCGCATGCGCAGGCTGCCCGTGCCGCCGGCGTAGATCTGGCGGATGTCTTCGGCGGGCGTGATGATTTCAGCGGCCGTGGGAAAGTCCGGCCCCGGCACGTGTTCCATCAGTTCGTCCAAGTCGGCCTTGGGGTGCTGGAGCAGGTGGACGCAGGCCGCGGCCAGCTCCCGCAGATTGTGGGGCGGGATGTCGGTGGCCATGCCCACGGCGATCCCGGTGGTGCCGTTCAGAAGCACGTGGGGCAGGCGGGCCGGCAGCACGGCCGGCTCCTCCAGGGTGCCGTCAAAGTTGGGAATCCAGTCCACCGTGCCCTGACCGGTCTCGGCCAGCAGAAGTTCGGCAAAGATCGACAAACGGGCCTCGGTGTAGCGCATGGCCGCAAAAGACTTGGGATCGTCCGGGGCGCCCCAGTTGCCCTGCCCGTCGATCAGGGGGTAGCGGTAGGAGAAGGGCTGGGCCATGAGCACCATGGCCTCGTAGCAGGCGCTGTCCCCGTGGGGGTGGAACTTGCCCAGCACGTCGCCCACCGTGCGGGCCGATTTCTTGTACTTGGCCGTGGCCTTGAGCCCCAGCTCGCTCATGGCGTAGACGATGCGGCGCTGCACCGGCTTGAGCCCGTCGCCGATGTGCGGCAGGGCCCGGTCCAGGATCACGTACATGGCGTAATCGCGGTAGGCCCGCTCGGTAAAATCGGCCAGCGCGATCCGCTCGGCGCTGTCGTTGATAATCGTAGCACTCATTTTTTATCCTTGGCGGATTTGTAAAATGCCCGATAGCGGCGTTACGATTCAACCCTCGTCATTGCGGCGTACCGTCAGTACGCCTCACTTCTCGGGTTTCGCAAGCCTTGCTCTCGAACATTTTACAAACCCGCCTGCATTGCGACGTTTAAAAGAAATCGATCACTTTGATTGAGCTTCCTTCCAAAAAGCGGAAGGCTTCAAGTCGTCCTCCCTGAGGGCGGCGAATCAATCGGTTGGGGTTTCCGTTTTTCTCCCTTTGTCCCGCGCCGAGCATCGAGGGCTTGAACGGAACAGGCCCGCGGGCTGTCTGAGCGCAGCGAGTTTCCGCGGGACCCGTTCAAGGTCTCGACGCGCAGGATAAAGCGGGACACGGGCGTCTTCTTTTGGTTCGTTTTCTTCCACGTGGAAGAAAATGAACAATCAGATGAGAAATCCTGCTGCTCCGGGGGACGCCGCTTCAACGGCCGGTTTCGAGCCAGTTCCGGCGATCTTTCGCCCGCTTCTTGGCCAGCAGCATGTCGAGCATCTTCTCGTCGTCGTCGCCGGCCACGAGCTTCACCAGGCGGCGCGTGTCCGGTGCCATCGTGGTCTCGCGCAGCTGGACGGGGTTCATCTCGCCCAGGCCCTTGAAGCGCACCACGTTGGTTTTGACCTGTTTTTTGCGGGCAGCCAGGCGTTTGAGGATTCCGTCCTTTTCCTCGTCGTCCAGGGCGTAGTGAACCTCCTTGCCGGCGTCGATGCGGTAGAGCGGCGGCATGGCCACGAAGACGTGCCCGGCCGCCACCAGCGGGCGGAAGTGCTTCAAAAACAGCGCGCACAGCAGAGTGGCGATGTGCAGCCCGTCCGAGTCGGCGTCCGCCAGGATGCAGATCTTGCCGTAGCGCAGTGCGCTGATGTCCTCCGCCCCCGGATCCACGCCGATGGCCACGGAAATGTCGTGGATCTCCTTGGAGCTCAACACCACGCCGGGGTCGACCTCCCAGGTGTTCAGAATCTTGCCGCGCAGGGGCATCACCGCCTGGAACTGGCGCTCGCGGGCCTGCTTGGCCGAGCCGCCGGCGGAGTCGCCTTCCACCAGGAAAAGCTCACCACGCGAGGCGTCCTGGCTGACACAGTCGGCCAGTTTGCCCGGCAGGGCGGGACCGCTGGCGACTTTCTTGCGGGCCACGGTCTTGCTGGCCTTGAGACGGCGCTGGGCGTTGGCGATGGCCAGCTCGGCGATCTTCTCGCCTTCCTCGGTGTGCTGGTTGAGCCACAGGCTGAAGGCGTCCTTGACCGCTCCGGAGACGAACCCGGCACAATGGCGGGAGCCGAGACGCTCCTTGGTCTGGCCGGAAAACTGCGGGTCCTGCATTTTGACCGAGAGCACGTAGCTCAGGCGGTCCCAGACGTCTTCGGGGGCCAGCTTGACCCCCCGGGGCAGGAGTTTGCGAAATTCGCAGAATTCACGCAGGGAGGCCAGCAGGCCGCTGCGCAACCCGTTGACATGGGTGCCCCCCAGCGGAGTGGGGATCAGGTTGACATAGCTCTCGGTGACAGTTTCACCGCCCTCGGGCAACCAGGCCAGGGCCCAGTCCACCGTTTCGGTCTCGCCCTTGAAATCCCCCACCAGGGGATCGTCGGGCAGGCGTTCGGCGTCGGCCAGGCTGTCGTTGAGATAATCGCGCAGCCCGTCCTGGTAGAGCCATTCGTCGGTTTGGCCGGTGTGGCGGTCGCTGAAGCGCACCTGCAGGCCCGAGCACAGCACGGCCTTGGCCCGCAGGGTGTGGCGCAGGCGTTGGACCGAAAACCGCGGGGCGTCGAAATACTGCGGATCGGGCCAGAATCGGATGCGGGTGCCGGTGTTGCGCTGCCCCACGCTGCCCACGGTTTCGAGTTCGCCGGCCTTTTCTCCGTGGGCGAATTCGATGCGAAAATGCTTGCCTTCGCGCTTGATATCGACTTCCAGCCGGGTGGACAGGGCGTTGACCACCGACACTCCGACGCCGTGCAGTCCCCCCGAAAACAGGTAGCTCTTGTTGGAGAATTTGGCACCGGCGTGCAGGCGGGTCATGATCACCTCCACCCCGGTGACCTTCTCTTCGGGATGGATGTCCACCGGCATGCCGCGTCCGTTGTCCGCCACCTCCAGGGACCCGTCGGTATGCAGCGTGACGTCCAGCCGACTGGCGAAACCGGCAATGGCCTCGTCGACGCTGTTGTCGATGGCTTCCTGGCCCAGGTGGTTGGGTCGCAACGTGTCGGTGTACATCCCGGGACGGCGTTTGACCGGGTCGAGCCCGGTCAACACCTCGATGGATTCAGCCGTGTAACTGTTTGCAGCCATGAATGCGACTTCCTCAAATAATGGCGCCCGTTTTAGAGGGGCACGTCGGGTCGGCGCGTACCATACCGCATCTGCGATTTTTTGCAATTCGAAAACCGTTGGCCGACCGGCGGGCGGGAAGACCCCGGCAGGGCCGGGACTGGACATTGCCGCAACCCGGCACCAATCTATAGCTCATCAGAGATTGAATCGCCGATGATACCGCTGTGACGGGCAGGCCGAGGCGAATGGCGATTTTATCCGTTCGAACGTTAACATCCAATCCGGAGAATGCCATGGTGACCGCCGAAGACATCCTCAACGAAAAGGGCAACGACATCATCGCTGTCGGGGCCGATGCCACCGTCCACATGGCCCTGCTGACCATGATCAACAGAAACGTGGGGGCCATCCTGGTGGAGAAGGACGGCGAGATCGTCGGCATCTGGACCGAGCGCGACCTGATGCGGGACACGGTCAAGGCCGGCTTCGAACCGGCCACGAGCCGCATCGGCGACTATATGATCTCTCCCCTGATCTCCGCCCCCCATACGGACAGCGTCTTCAACCTGATGGACAAGTTCCTGGGGCTGCGCATCAGCCATCTGCTGATCGAAAAAGACGGCGGTTACGTCGGTCTGCTCTCAGTGGGCGACGTCATGAAGGCCACCCTGCAGGCCAAATCCGACGAACTCAAGTCCCTCAACGCCATGGTGAGCTGGGATTATTACGAGGACTGGTGCTGGCGGAAGCCCTGACGCCCCCGGTCATAGCCGGCGGGTTCAGGTGTCCGCATCCGGGCCGTCGGCCGCCGACTGGAGCGGGTCTTTATGAAGGCTGCCCATCCAGACATTGAGCACGGCCTGGCAGAGGGTGGCCAGCGGAATGGCGAACAACAGTCCGACGACGCCGTAGAACCCCCCGAAAACCAGCACGGCCACGATGATGGCCACCGGATGGAGGTTGACAACCCGCGAGAGCAGCAGCGGCGCCAGGAGGTTGCCGTCGAAAATCTGAATGATGCCATAGGCCGCAATGACCCAGAGGGTGTCCGCCGTAGGGCCCCACTGGAAAAAAGCCACCAGGGCCACGGGGAGAAACACCACGGTAACCCCGATATAGGGCACGAGCACCGACAGACCGGTCAAAAGTGCGAGCAGCACGGCAAAATCAAGGCCCATGAAGACGAAAACAATGTAGGCCAACACGCCGATGATGAGAATTTCCATCATCTTGCCGCGTACGTAGTTGGCAAACTGCTGGTTGACCTCGATCCAGACCTCCCGGGCCAGCCCCCGGTTGTCAGGCAGAAATCCTTTGACCCAATCCATGATCACCTGCTTGTCCTTCAAGAAAAAGAAGATCATCAACGGCACGAGGACCAGGTAGATGATGACGGCAATCAAACCCCGCACCGACGCCAGGGAATAGGATAGCAGCCCCCGGGCGAAGCCGGTGATCTGGGCGCTCAGCGAGGTCGTGATCTGTTTGATCTGTTCGGTGGTGATATAGTCCGGGTATTTTTCAGGCAGCTGGATCAGCAGGTTCTGCCCTTTGGCAAACATTTCCGGCAACTGCTGGAGCAATTGACCCACCTGGCGGGAAACCAACGGGAGCAGAATGACGATCAGGGCCATGAAACTGATCATGAAAAAAAGAAATACGAAGAGCACGGCGGCCCGGCGCGGCGTCCGGCGCTTCTCGAGCAACTGGACGAGCCCCTCCAGGAGGTAGGCGATGATGACGGCGGTCAGCACCGGCGCCAGCATCTGGCCCAGGAACAGGATCAGGAGGAAGCCGACGATCAGGAGGAACCACAGGATCAGCACCTGCGGATTGGAAAAATAACGGCGTATCCATTCACGAAAGATCTGGTTCATGTCATCGGTTCCGTAGGGCGTGGTGACGGGGCGGATGCGCCGAGAGGGCGTCCGGACAGACGTAATTACGATGATTTCCCGGCGACTGTCAATAAATTGCAACCCGGCGGACGCCCGATGACGACCATTACGGATATCCGGTGACGTGTTGCGGCACGCCGCCATTGGGCGGCAGGCACCGAAGGCCCAACGCCCATGCAATTGACTTTGAGCCGCGAATTTGGCACTCAGCGGGCTGACCGGGCGTTCAGGCTACCCGAATCGAAACAGCAAGGTTCCCGGCACGCGATCAGATGCGATGGCATGATCGATTCGCCACCACCGGCAACCCCGAACCCGGAACCGCGTATACCTGAATGCCGAAACCCAAAGCCTGAGACCCCCGGACAAATCCGGGACCAACCATCCGCCCCATGGCCAAAACCAGCGACACGCACCAGATTAATACCCCATGCCTCTGATCACCCGCTCCGACTACCGCCCCCCCGCGCTGATCGCCAACGGCCACCTGCAGACCGTTCTGACGTCGCTTCTGCGGCGGGTGGACGGGGTCCGCTACCGGCGCGAGCGCATCCCCACGCCGGATGACGATTTCCTGGACCTGGACTGGTCCGTGAGCGGGCACGAGCGGCTCGTCGTTCTCTGCCACGGGCTCGAGGGCAGCACCGCGGCCGCCTATATGCGCGGGATGGTGCGGGTGTTCAACCGGGCCGGCTGGGACGCGCTGGGCATCAATTTCAGAGGGTGCAGCGGGTCGCCCAACCGACGGGTGCGCAGCTACCACAGCGGCGCCACCGAGGATCTGGCCACCGTGCTGCAGCACGTCCGGCAGGTATCGGATTATCCGCGTATCGGTCTGGTCGGTTTCAGTCTGGGCGGCAATCTGGTGCTCAAATACCTCGGGGAGTCGGGTCGCGGGCTGGCGTCGGCCATCAGTTGGGCCGCCGCCGTTTCGGTGCCCTGCGACCTCAAGGACGGCGCCCTCGCCATGGCCCGGCCGGCCTGCCGCCCCTACATGATGCGTTTTCTCCGGACCCTCTGCGCCAAGGCCCGCGCCAAAGCACATCTGGCCGACGGCTGGCTGCGGGCCGGAGATTTCGAGGGCCTGCGGACCTTTCGCGAATTCGACGACCGCTACACCGCCCCGGCACACGGATTCACGGATGCCGAGGACTACTGGCGCCGATGCAGCGCGCGCTTCTATGTCGGCCGCATCCGCATCCCCACCCTGCTGATCAACGCGCGCAACGATCCATTTCTGGGCCCCCGCTGTTATCCCACGGCCGAAGCCCGTCAAAGCGACTGGTTCCATCTGGAGATACCGGCCACCGGCGGCCACGTGGGGTTTCTGCCGCCCGGAATCAAAGGCGATTTCTGGCACGAACGCCGTGTCCTGGCCTTTGCCCGGCGGCGGGGCGGGGACACGGACGCGCTTGCTTGACCGTGCCTGGATAAATTGGGATGGATAGGGCTCTTCGTCGTTCGATCACAGCAGACCACACGCGGAGCGGGAGTTGAGCATGGGATTGGATACCCGGAAGATGCGGTTCTACAGCGGCGGGCACCAGGGGGCGGAAGCCGCTTTCGGTGAACAGGCCGAAGCCTACGGCATTCGCGAAATCAATTTCGCCTACCCCGGGCAAACGGTCGCCCGGCGGCGGGGCTTGACCCTGCTGGGGCCGGAAGCCCTCAAAAAAGGAGCCATCAGCATGGAAATCGTCTCGCTGCGCATGGGTCGCACCTTCAGCCGCGAAGCCGAAATCCGCAAGGTGCTCCAAACCATTTTCCACATGGTCAATATGGGTCATCAGATCTTTGCGCTGGGCTGGATCCAGCCTGACGGCACTGTAAAAGGCGGCACCGGCTGGGCCGTGGAACTGGGCAAGTGGTTCAATCGCCCGGTGAGCGTTTTCGATTTGGAAACAAACCGGTGGTTCACTTGGAAGAAGGGCGTATGGCGGCCGGACAAGCCGGTAATCCGCTCCATGACATTTGTCGGGACCGGCACCCGTAATCTCAGCGACCAAGGCCGCCGGGCGGTTTCCGATCTGTTCGCCCGAAGCCTGGATGGGTGAGTTGGATGCCACTTTCGATTGTGCCAGCGATCAGTTTGGGGAGTGCAGAAAAGGCCGGATGAAACGTCATCCGGCCTTCGAACAAACATGCAGAAATCACCAAGGCTTAAGGTTGGTAAAAGGCTACGAAATGCATGAACCAGAGAAGACGAGCGATCTACGCTGCCGCGCCTGAATTACATACAGTGACAAAGATTTTCACGAAGCAGCTGTCGTGAAATTTTGACCGAACAAAATTAGCGTATCTATTTTTAATATCGCCAAATCCGATTTTAAGTGAGTGCACGACTGCTTACGAACATCTCCGCCAGGTAATAACATGCAGCAATTAAAATCAAAAGCAATGATCAGGTGATTTCAGCGCAGCTGTTGTTGTCCCCACAAACCACCGTCTTTTGCCTACATTCCGCCCACAGCCGGTGCAAAAGCGACCCGGTCGCCATCTTCGAGGGGCTGATCCATCGCAACGATGCGATTGTTTACAAAGGCAATCTTCACGGCGTCGCGGGCCAGTCCCACAAAGCGCAGAAAACTGCTTACGGTTGTTCCTCCCGGCACTTCCACGGTTTCAGCCTGGCGGTAATCACAATTTCCCTCATTAGCCAATGTCGCAAAACATTTAACACGGATTTTCATGGTAAGCTCCTGTTGTTTAATTTGTTTGTGATATATTTAAAATAATTTTACCGAAGCGATCATGTGCAAGCCGGGTGTATAAGCAGTATAATAATGGTAAATTCCCATCACTACGACAATATCCGCCACTCGGTCGGTGCCGTTTGTTTCGGCTTGCCAAAACAATGGAAGCGGCTTAGATTTACCAATAATTCGACCGAACTGAAGCATCGCGTAGCATTTGCGCCGACAAAAACAATGCCTATCAAAATCGAGACACCGGCAAGCAGCGACAACAGTCCTCAGATGAGCGATGCCCCATTGGCTACCCTCTATGGCATGTGCATTGGTGACGCACTGGCCATGCCGGTGCATTGGTATTACAACCGCAATTCGATGCGGGCGGATTACGGCTGGGTCAACGACTATATGGCACCCCGCAATCCCCATCCGGACAGCATTCTCTGGCGCTCCCGCTACCGAGCGCCCAACCCCCGGGGTGAGATTCTTCACGACCAGGCCCGCTTCTGGGGCCGCCGGGGCATCCACTACCACCAGTTTCTCAAGGCTGGCGAAAACACCCTCAACGTCAAGATCACCGGGCTTCTGATGGATTCACTGATCCACCACAAGCGCTACGAGCCCGAGGATTTCCTGCAGCGCTACATCGAATTCATGACGACCCCCGGTCGCCACAGCGACACCTATGTCGAGGAGTGTCACCGCCATTTTTTCGCCAATTATGCCCGCGGCCTGCCTCCAGCCAAATGCGGCGCCCCGGAAAAACACATCGGCGGACTGGTGGGCATCATCCCCCTGATCGTCTTTTATGCCCGCCAGCCGGCACGAGCGCGGGAGGCGGCCCTGGCGCATCTCGAATTGACCCATCCCGGGCCCAAGATGTCCCAAGCAGGCGCCCTTCTTATTCATCTTTTGCTGGAAACCATCCAGGGACGGCTTCTGGCAGACGTCATCCGCGATGCGATTGCCGGGCAGCAAAGCCCTCTATTGGGGCATCCCTTTACCAAATGGCTGGACCTGCCCGACGACGCCGTCATCGGCCGCCATCTGAGTCCGGCCTGTTATGTGGAGGACGCCGTTCCGGCCGTGGTCTATCTGGCCCTCAAATACCATGACGACGCGGAAAACGCGCTCATCGCCAACACGAACCTGGGCGGCGACAACGCCGCCCGCGGTGCCGTGCTGGGCGCGCTGCTGGGAGCGGCAAACGGCATGGCCGGGTTCCCGAAACGCTGGGTGGACGGACTGACCGACCCGCCGCCGCAATTTTAAGTTCTGACCGTCGCGGCGCCGAAAACGATCCGGCCGCGGCCCGCATGAATCCCTCTGACATCCGCCGCCGCTCCCGTTAAAAATCAATTGACATGCTTGGCGTCATTATTTATTTGCATGTGCAAACAACTAATGAGGCGCCCGTGACCACGACCGACCATATCCTCCATCACTGCTTGTATTTCACGGCCAATTCTCTGGCACGGGTCATCACCCGGATGGCCGAGGAGGAATTCCGGTCTACCGGGCTATCGCCTTCGCATGCTTTTTTACTGATGCTTGTGAACGACATACCCGGCATCGGTCAGAAAGAACTCAGCGCCAAGCTCCACCTGGCGCCCTCCACGGTTACACGCTTTATCGATACCCTGGTCTACCGCGGTTATCTCAAACGCCGTAACGAGGGCAAATCCTCGAGGGTTTTCGCCACCGCGACAGGGGTCGGTTTGAACGCAGAGATTGCCGCGGCCTGGAAGTCACTTTACAGGCGCTATGTCGATATTCTGGGGCAGGTTGAGGGCGACGATCTGACGGCCCGCATTCACGCGGCCAGCGATAAGCTCGGTCAACCGCGCTAAAAAAATATCCCGCCTTTATTGTATGTACAACCAAAAATGAGGTGCAATGAAAACCCTGATCGTCCATGCCCACCCCGAACCGCGGAGCTTCAACGCCGCCATGACCGCAACCGCGGTCGCCTATTTCGAAGAAGCGGGCCATGACGTCCAGATATCGGATCTGTATGCCATGGCCTTCGACCCCGTCTCGGACCGCCGCAATTTTAAATCCGTCCACGACCCGGACTATTTCAAGCAGCAGGCCGAAGAGCAGCATGCCAGCAAGGTGGACGGCTTTGCACCGGATATTCGCCGGGAAATCGAAAAACTGGAATGGTGTGAGTCCCTTATTCTCCAGTTTCCCCTGTGGTGGTTCGGTCTGCCCGCCATCCTCAAGGGGTGGGTCGACCGGGTGATGGTGATGGGTCGCATCTACGGTGGCGGCCGCTGGTACGATAGCGGCCGTTTTGCGGGCAAACGCGCCATGCTCGCGCTGACGACCGGCGGCCCGCAAAACATCTATCGACCCGACGGCCTGAACGGTGATATCCACCAGATCCTCTTTCCGATCAACCATGGTATCCTGCGGTTCACCGGGTTTGACGTGCTGCCGCCATTCATCGCCTGGGGTCCGGCCCATGTGGATGAGGCCACCCGCCAAGGTTATCTGGCAGCCTATCGCCGACGTCTGGCCACATGGGCGCAAACCGCGCCCATCGCCTATCCGTCCCTCGCGGAATATGATCCTCAAACGTATCGACGCCAATGATGAAAGGAGATCCCTTACCATGAAACCAATCGGGCCCGTGAACGCGCTTTACCCCATGCCAACGACGCTGGTGGGCACCATCGTCGACGGCAAGCCCAATTTTCTGGCGGTGGCCCACGTGGGCATTCTGAACCACGGCACCCCGCAGTACCTGTCCATCGGTCTGCACCAATCGCATTATTCCAACGCCGGGATCCACGCCAACCGCACGTTCAGCATCTGTCTCCCCCCCGAGAGACTGATGGTCGAAACCGATTACTGCGGTATTATGACCGGACGAAAAACCGACAAGGCCGCCCTTTTCGATGTCTTCTACGGCGAGTTGGAAACGGCCCCCATGATTCGCGAGTGCCCGGTCAACATGGAAATGGCGCTGCATGACGTGCTGAAATTCGAATCCCACGAGATCTTTGTGGGCCAACTGGTCCAGACCTACGCTGCCGACGACGTCCATGATGATGGGGTCATCGACCTGCCGCGCCTGAAGCCGCTACTCTTTGACATGGCCAGTAAAAAATACTGGTCCGTCGGCACGGCCCTGGGTCAGTGCTGGGGCGCGGGCAAAGCCCTCAAGCGCAAAACGTCTTGATCCCGGATAGTTACTGACGCCTGACCGGAATCCTATGCCATGTGGGGGCGGGGCGCTGCACGCAGCCTCGCAACCGCACACCAATTGATGCGCGCACGATAGGTGCTTAACTATAAGAAAGAATAAAGCTAGAATTTTTGTTCCAGATACGGCTGGCCGCGAGTTTCCCCGCCAGAGCGGGATTCTCCTCCTGGTCATTATTGCTTGTGGGTCCGAACCGGCGGAATACATCGGTATTAGAGGATTGAAAACGAGCGCCCAATACAGATATGGGAGCAAAAGACTTTTTTGAGATAGCTTTTGTTAAATGAATTGATTGACCGGCCGGCACCGCCCGGGTTATGCCGGAATGAAGTTAATTTATGGTCGATTGCATCCAAACCGCATATCGAGTGTCATGACCCACAACAAAACCAATTGGAATGTGACCAACGCATTCGAAGCGCTCTGCATGGAGATCCTCGGCGCCTACCCCGAAGCCATCGGAGTAGCCTACAAGGGCCTTGACTGCGGCTGCTCTCTGCTGTGCGGCGTCTCGGCCAGTTCCCAGCCCCTGGGCGTCCTGCGCCATCTTTCCGGACAGCCTTCCGCCCCCCCCGGACGAACGCCGCCCATCTGCCTCAAATGCAAGCTGGACGACGGTCTGCGCCGTCGCGTGATACGCGAAGGCATTTTCTGGCCCGGCAGCCCCGACGAGCGCCCGGAAATCGAACTGCGCAACCTGATCGGCCGGAGCGTTTTCGGCCCTCACTACCGGGAAGACGATTGATCGGCCCGGCGATGCCGAGCGTCGGCCACGCACCCTGAATGGCGCCCCGCCCCCTGCCTTGAGGAAAGTCCATGCCCCCGCGTGTTGCCACCGTCCAAATCAGCGGCCAAGCCTTTCGCCACCTGCTGCGCGAAGCGCCCGGCGGCCCCGCGCCCGATACCCTGGGGCGATCTGTGGCCCGTAAGACCCGGCGCTTCCACCGCCGGCTGCCGGGCTATAGTCCCACACCGCTCGTTGCGTTGGATGGGCTGGCACGCGCCTGGGGACTTGCGGGCATTCTGGTCAAGGATGAATCGTCCCGCTTCGGGCTCGGGGCCTTTAAAGTCCTCGGCGGCAGTTATGCCGTGGCGAAATTGGTATGCGCCAGGCTGGGCCGGGACATCGAGACGACCGACTACCAGGAGCTGATCGGAGACGAAACCCGTCGTCGCGTGGGCCGAATCACCCTGGCCACGGCCACCGATGGTAATCACGGGCGGGGTGTGGCCTGGGCGGCCCAGCAGATCGGCCAGCCGGCAGTGGTCTTCATGCCGCGGGGATCGGCCGCCGCGCGGGTGGCGAGCATTCGCGCCCACGGCGCCCGGGTGGTGGTCACCGACCTGAACTACGACGACACGGTACGCCTGGCCTGGCAGCAGGCCCGGGAACATGGCTGGGAAGTTGTCCAGGACACGGCCTGGGAAGGCTACCGGGACATCCCCCGCTGGATTATGCAGGGCTACCTGACCCTGGTGGACGAAGCCGCCGACCAGATGACCGCCCTCGGACGGCACCCGACCCATGTCTTTCTCCAGGCGGGCGTGGGCGCGTTTGCCGGCACCATGACAGGCTATCTCGTCGACCGCTACCCTGACAATCCCCCCCGCATCGTCATCATGGAGCCCAACGCCGCCGCCTGCCTCCTGGCATCGGCCGCGTCCGCCGACGGACGGCCGCAAACGGTCGGCGGCGACCTTGCCACCATCATGGCCGGCCTGGCCTGCGGCGAGCCCCATCCGGCGGCCTGGAACATCCTGCGGACCTTCGCCTGCGGATTCTTGGGCTGTCCCGATTTCACGGCTGCCAACGGGATGCGCATCCTGGCGCATCCGCTCGCCGGCGATCCGGCCATCGAGGCCGGCGAATCCGGCGCCGTGGGCCTGGGCGTTCTCGATCTTCTCATGAAGGCACCGTCACTGGCAGACCTGAAAAACGAACTGGGCCTCGGCCCCGATGCCACCCTGCTTTTTTTCAATACCGAAGGGGCCACCGATCCAGAAAATTATCGCCGCATTCTCTGGTACGGCCGCCACCCCGATGATACCGCCGGGCGCACCTGAGCCGGCCAAACCCGGCGGGGGCGCCCGATGCCAGGCGGCGATCCAGGCGCCCGCCGAATCGCCGGGTCGAAGCGCCTTGTGCGTGAGGGACGCATTGATTGTCGCGCCCCGGGCTGCTATAATCTCCGCCAGTGTCGACGATTGTACATGCGCCCTTTTTCCGGGCTTCATTCAAAACCGGAATGCCAGGTTGGACCCATTGCAAAAGGCCACGTCTGAAAATTACAAAGCCTACCTGGTCGCCGACCCGGCCGACGCCTTCACCCAACCCATTCCGATCGAATCCGCGCGCACCCTTATCGGGCGAACGACCGATGAAGGCAACCAGGTCCAAATCGACGATCGCCATATTTCGCGCCAGCACGCCTGCATCCATCGCGATGACGGTCAATACGTCATCGAGGATCTGAACTCCCGCAACGGCACTTATCTGAACCAGGAGCGCATCGACCGCGCCCCCTTGAAGAGCCACGACAAGATCAGCATCGGCCGCCACCGCTACCTCTTCCTGGTCCAGCCGGAGACGGCCACAACATCCGCGCCCCAACCATCGCTGGATGAGACGGCGAGCATATCCATCAGTCACGAGGAACTGGACTTGTCCGCGGTGTGGGCCCAGAACGCCACGGACGCGGCCCACGGATTTCTGAACCGCAAAGTCGCCCCGTCCGCTGAAACCGGCCAGAAGGTCCCTCTGGCCCACCAGCGGCTCTCGTTGCTGTATCGATTGAGTGAAGATCTGAACGCCGCCGACCAGACCGGCGACGTGCACACCAAGGGCCTCGCGCTTGTGATGCAGGCGATACCGGCCGCCGAGTTGGTACTGGTCGCCCAACCCGCGGCCGACGGCTTCAATATCGAGGCCATCCAGCTGCGCGACCGGGAACCGGTCGATGGCGAGTCCGTCCCGGTCAGCCAGACCGTCTTTGACTGGGTCTACCGCGAAAAAGTCGCCCTGGTCAGCCAGGACCTCGGTGCCGACCAGCGGTTTCAGGATTCGGACTCCATCCAGGTTCACGACCTGCGCTCCATCGTCTGTGTGCCGATTGCCGGCAAAGAGGAAGTCTTTGGCCTGCTCTACGCCCAAGCCAACAAGCTCTTGAGCCCTTTCAACCGGGACGATGCCGAATTTGTCTCCGCGGTCGCCAACGAGATGGCCCTGAACATTGCCAACATCCGTCTGCAACGCCAGATGCTTCGCAATGCCCGCATGGCCGCCATCGGTCTGACGGTGAGCAATCTGGCCCACAACATCAAAAACCTTCTGGCCGTCAATCAGACAGCGATCCAGCTGATGGACACGCATGTCCGTGAGAAGGACTTCACCCACATCGAAAAGAAATGGCACTGGATCAAGGACAGCCTCGAAGGCATCAGCAAGCTGTCGACCGACCTGCTGGCCTACGCCCGCGAAGATCAACTCTGGGTGAAACGCATCGACGTCAACCAGGCTGTTATGGCCAGCCGCCCGATCTTCGAGGAGAGTACATCGCAGGCCGGTGTGCAGATCGCCTATGCGCTCTCACCCGAGAACCCGACCCGGCGGCTTGACGAGGAGCAGCTTCAGCAGGCCCTGCTGAACCTCGTGCTGAACGCCGCCGAAGCCCTGAGAGACAAGTCCACAGGCCGCATCCTCATCGGCACCGCCGTTGGCCGGGGCGGAGAACTGCTCATCAGCGTCACGGACGACGGGTGCGGCATCCCCGCCAAAAACCGGAGCAAAGTGCTGGAGTTGTTCTTCACCACCAAAGGCTCCAAAGGCACCGGCCTGGGGCTGCCGATGGTAAACAAATTTGTGGAGAAATCCGGGGGCGAATTGCGTTTTCAGTCCGAAGAGGGCCAAGGCGCCGTATTCACCATGACCTTCCCCCCGGAGAATTTCTGACCACGACGCCCTCCCCCGGCCATCCATTGGGCCGATCGCGCCCCCCCTGGACACACCTTCGTACACGAGAAGTGTTGGCTGCCTGCCGCGGAATGTTAAGTATGGCGCCCGCGGGCATGACGACGGCCGTCTGCGTCGCTTGACACACGACCATCCCCAATGATAAAAATTGGTCGAACCAATAATGCCAGTCAACTTCATTAAATGACGACCGCAAACGATCATGACGCTAACCACCGCGGCGCCAGACCCACCCGTGCCCACAAAGCGATCGCCCGGGTGCTGCTCGGACAGATATTTCGCGGCGAGCTGGCCGCGGGTGCCAAACTGCCCACCGAGCGCGCGCAGGCCCGTGCGTTTGCGGCCAACCGCGCCACCGTGCGCGAGGCTCTGCGCTACCTCGAGACCCTCGAGCTGATCGCCGTCCGGCAGGGCGACGGGGCCTATGTCCGGGATTTCCTGAAAAGCGGCAACCTCCAGGTGGCCAAGGAGATGATCGAGGTCGACATGGACCTGCGGCGGGAGATCCTGGCCGCGCTGTTGGAGGTGCGGCGCAACTATCTGCCCGCCGTGGCTTACGCCGCCGCCCTGCGACGAACGCCGGCGCAGCTGCGGCAGCTCGAGAAGGCGATCCGGCGCAACCCGGAGACGACGGTCATGGCGCGCGACCGGCGGGTTCACCGCATCATCGCTCGCTCCAGCGGAAATGTCCTGAATATCCTGCTGATCAATTTCTTCGAAGACTTCTTCGATGCCTTCGGCCCCGTGTATTTCGACAACCCGCGGCACCGACGGCGTTCGGAGCAATTCCACCATGACATCCACACGGCCATCGCCCAGCAGAACGCCGGCCAGTCCCGCGACATCATGCACGAGGTCCTGCTGTACGCCGAAAACGCCCTCCTCGAGGGCGTCGATGAACACCCGCGGGGGGTATGACACAAGGCCGGCCCGAGAGCCATATTGGCCGGACCAATAATAGGATTATATGGAGGACCCGACCGGCCGACGCTGGGGGGGCGGAAACGAGACCATGCAACGCTATACCGGCCAAAACCATTTCGACGTCATCGTGATCGGCGGCGGTATCAGCGGCGCGGCCGTGGCCTACGAGGCCGCCTCCCGCGGGCTGCACGTGGTACTTTTCGAAAAAGACGATTTCTGCAGCGCCACCTCGGCGGCCTCCTCCAAGCTGATCCACGGCGGCCTGCGCTACCTGGCCAATCGGGAATTCGCCCTGGTGCGCGAATCACTCAACGAACGCCGCATCCTGGCCAATATCGCGCCCAACCTCGTCTTCCCGCTGGCCTTCATGTTCCCGCACTACCGCTCATCGCTGAAGACCAGCAAATGGTTCGTCAAGCTGGGCCTGACCCTCTACGATTTTCTGGCCTCGGGCCGGGACTTGGCCTGGGAAGCGTCCCCAAAGATTCCGAGCCACCGGACCCTCCCGGCGCACCAGGCGCTGCAGCGCATGCCCATCCTGAACCCGAACGGCCTCACGGGGGCCTCGGTCTTTTACGACTGCCTGAGCATCGCGCCCGAGCGCCTGGCACTGGCCTTTATCCGCTCCGCCATCCGCCACCGGGCCGAGGCGGCCAACTACGCCCGGGTAGACGGTTTTGTCTACGGGGCGGACGGGAAAACCATCACCGGCGTGGACGTCTACGACCGCATCGGCGGCCGGCGCCGCACCGTGACGGCCGCGGCGACCATCAACTGCGCCGGGCCCTGGGCCGACGATGTCCGCAATCTGGCGCCACGCCGCAAATCCGCCCGGCTCCTGCGCCGCTCGGAAGGCATCCATATCGTCACCCGCGCCCTCACCCCCCCCGACACCGCCGTCAGCGCCATGGTGCCGGGCGGCGGCCATTGTTTCCTGATACCCTGGCGGGGGCAAACCCTGATCGGCACCACCGACAAGCCCTATAACGGGCATCCGGACGACTACCGGGTCACCCGGGAAAGTATCCGGGAGTTGATCACGGCCGTCAATTCGACATTCAACGACCCGGGGTTGAGCCTCGACGACGTGCGCCACTGCTATGGCGGCCTGCGCCCGCTGGTGGAAAGCGGGGACCACGCGACCTACAACGCTTCGCGCCGCTATGAAATCCGCGATCACGCCGAAGCGGGCCTGAAGGGCCTGATCACGGTGGAGGGCGGCAAATGGACCACCAGCCGACACCTGGCCGAGAAAGTGGTCGATCATCTGGCCGCCACCACGCGCCTTCCGGTCGGCCGGTCGATCTCGACCCGGCAGCACCTGCACGGCTGCGTCATCGGCGACTTGCCGGGCCACCTGGCCGGACTCCGGGATCGCCACCCGGATTTCGACGGCACCACCACCGGCACCGTGGGAAAGCTATACGGCAACGACGCCGATATAGTGCTCGATCTGGCCCGACAGGTGCCCGCCGGAACGCTCCGGATCGATGCCGACGGCGAAATCCTGGCCCAAGCCGTCTACGCCGTGCGCCATGAGATGGCACGAACCCTGACCGACATCGTTTTACGGCGCACCGGCATGGCCACCCTGGGACATCCGGGCGAGCCTGCTCTGCGGCAGGTGGCCGCGGCCGCGGCACCGGAGTTGGGCTGGGATGAAGCGCGCATCGACGAGGAAGTCCAGGCCGCCGGGAAGGCCCTCGCGCTGCCGGCGGCATGACATCCCGGCCTTCGAACCCGGGCCCGCCGTGAGACGGCCCGACCCTTGAAGGAGCATCAAGCCGATGAAAGCCAAAAAGCCCTTCCAGCCTGACTGGAGCGAAGAACCGCCAGCGCCCGGAAGCTACCGCTCGATCTTCAAATACGGCGACCCCAGCGGGTTCAAACATCCCAGCGGCAAATGGTATGCCATGCTCAAGGAGGAATTCGGCCTGAACGACCGCGATTTCGCGATTCGCCAGAACGAAGGCCGTGCCCCCTTGGCGCTGGAACGCCCGCCGCGGCTCGCCGAGCGCCAGATGGCGGCCCTGGCCGCCATCGTGGGGGCGGAGAATGTCGCCGCGGACGAATACGCCCGCACGCGGCACGCCTACGGCAAAACCAGCGAAGAAATGATCGAGCTCAGCCGCGGCGTGGTCCGGGAGATTGCGGACCTGGTGGTTCACCCCCGCCACAAGGAGGACGTGCGCCGGATCGTGGCCTACTGTCACGCCGAGCGGATTCCCATCGTTGTCTTCTCGGGCGGGTCGTCCGTCACCCTGGGCTTGCGCCCGGTCAAAGGCGGCATCACCCTCGTGGTGAGCACCCACATGAACCGGTTTCTGGAGCTCAACGAAGAGAACCAGACCGCACGGGTCCAACCCGGTATCTTCGGCCCGGCCTACGAGAAAACCCTCAATCAGGCCCCGGAGCGCCTGCGCGCCGGGCGACGCTACACCGGGGGACATTTCCCCCAGTCCTTCGAATACTCCACCGTGGGCGGCTGGGTGCTCACCCTGGGCTCGGGACAGGCCTCGACCTATTACGGCGATGCGGCCGATCTCGTGGTCAGCCTGGAGATGGTCACGCCCGCCGGTGATATCCGAACCCTGGATTACCCGGCAACAGCCACGGGCCCCAAGGTGGCCGACCTGATCAAAGGTTCAGAAGGCGCTTTTGGCGTCCTCGTGGAAGTCACCCTGCGGGTCTACCGCCACATGCCCGCCAACCGGCGGCATTTCAGCTTCATGTTTCCCAGCTGGCCGCAGGCGGTCGAGGCCAGCCGCGAAATCGCCCAGGGCGAATTCGGCCGGCCGGCCGTCTACCGTATCTCCGACCCCGAAGAAACCGACCGGGGCCTTAAACTCTACGGCATGCCACGTCTCGTCGACCGTTTCCTGCAAAAACGCGGCTTCGCGCCCATGGCGCGCTGTCTGTGCCTGGGCAGCGTCGAAGGGGACCGGGACTACACCCGGCTGGTCACACGCAAGATCCGCCGGGTGGCCCGCCGCTACGGCGCCGCCAGTCTCGGCGGCTACGCCAGCCGCAAATGGGCCCGGACGCGTTACAGCGAACCCTATATGCGCGAAGACCTGAACGACTTCGGGATTACCCTCGACACCCTCGAGGCGGCCGTGAACTGGGATCGGCTGATGGCGCTGCACTGGGGGGTGCGCGAATATATCAAGGAACGCCCCCGGACGATCTGTATGACCCACGCCTCGCATTTCTACCCCCAGGGCACGAATCTCTACTTTATCTTCATCGGCCGGTTCGACGATGTCGGGGAATATCGCCGGTTCCAGGCCGGCATCATTGACCGCATCCAGGCCCACGGCGGCTCGCTGAGCCACCACCACGGTGTCGGTCGGCTGCTGGCCCCCTGGATCGAAAGCCATCTGGGCGGCACGTCGATGGATGTGCTGCGGGCGCTCAAAGGGCACTTCGACCCCCACGAGGTCATGAACCCCGGCGGTCTGTTGGGATTGGACCTTGAAGACCGCGACAGGAGAACGCCATAATGCCCCACCATTCGGGCGACGAGCTGATCCTGGTGTTCGACGCCGGCACCCAGTCGGTGCGCGCCGCGCTGATCGACCTCGAGGGCCGGATCGCGCAGATCGAGAAGACCCCGATCACGCCGTATTTCTCCCACCGTCCCGGCTGGGCCGAGCAGGAGCCGGAATACTTCTGGGACAACCTGGCGGCCACCGCCCGCAAGCTTCTGGCCGGCAGCGGCCTGAACCGCAGCCGTATCGCCGGCGTGACCCTGACCGCCCAGCGCAATACCGTGATCAACCTGGACGCGGAGGATCGCCCCCTGCGCCCGGCCATCGTCTGGCTCGACCAGCGCAAGGCCGAGCCCACCGGCAACCTCTCCCCACTGTTCAGGGGATTCCTCAAGGCCATCAACAAATACGCCCTGCTGGCCCAGGCCGAGCGGGCGTGCAAGTCCAACTGGATCAAGCAGCATCAGCCCGACATCTGGGAGCGGACCGCCAAATTTTTATTTCTGTCCGGCTACCTGACCCACAAGCTGACCGGCCGCTTCCGGGATTCGGCCGGCAACATGGTGGGCTACCTGCCCTTTGACTACAAGCGACAAGCCTGGGCCCGCCCAGGCGACGTCAAGTGGAAAACCTTTCCGATGGACCCCGCCGTGCTGCCCGAGCTCGTCGCACCGTCCGCCCTTCTGGGCCACGTGACGGCGCCGGCCGCGGCCGCGACCGGCATTCCCCAGGGGCTGCCCGTCCTCGCCGCCGCCACCGACAAGGCCTGCGAGGTGCTGGGCGCCGGGTGCCGTTCGCCCGAAGTCGCCTGTCTGAGCTACGGCACGACCGCCACGGTCAACACGGCCAACCGGCGTTACGTCGAGATCCAGGCCTTCATGCCGCCCTATCCCAGCGCGCTGCCGGGATACTACAACACCGAGTTGATGGTCTACCGGGGCTTCTGGATGGTGAGCTGGTTCAAACGGGAGTTCGGCCTGCGCGAGCGGCAGGTGGCCCGCACGCGGAACATCGCACCGGAATCGCTCTTCGACGAACTGATCGCGGAGATCCCCCCCGGGGCCATGGGGCTCACGCTGCAGCCCTACTGGTCGCCGGGTATCAGGACCGGGCCGGCCGCCAAGGGGGCCATCATCGGCTTCGGCGACGTGCACACCCGGGCGCACATCTACCGCGCCATTCTCGAGGGCTTGGCCTATGCCCTCAAAGACGGGACCCTCACCCTGGAAAAACGCAACCGGACGCCCATCGAATGCCTGCGGGTTTCCGGCGGCGGCGCCCAGAGCGACGCCGCCATGCAGATCACGGCAGATATCTTCGACCGCCCGGTCCAGCGTCCGCACACCTACGAAACATCGGCACTGGGCGCGGCCATCGACGCGGCCGTCGGTCTGGGGCTCTATCCCGACTTTGACGCGGCCGTTGCCGCCATGACCCGAATCACCAGCGTCTTCGAACCGATCCCGGCCCACCGGGACCTTTACGCGGCCCTGTTCGAAAAGGTCTATCGCCGGATGTACCGCCGCCTGAAACCCATTTACGAAGATATCAAAGCCATTACCGGCTACCCGGCTGAAACCTGATTCACGGACGGGGGGACGCTGCCAATCCGCAGCCGGGTCGGTTGACGCCGGCTTCGATTTAAAGGGAGGAAAAAGCGAATGGTGCGAATGATTCTGATCGCGATCGTCGGGATCCTGCTGGCTGGATGTGCCGCCGGGGCCTCGCCGAACCGGCAGACCCACGACAGCGCCCCGCAGGCGATAATGAACCGCACCTGGCAGTGGGAGGCGACGACGACGCCGGTCGATACGATCGCCGTGGCCGCGCCCGAGCGCTATACGCTCCGGCTAGGGCCCGATGGACGGGCCCAAATCCGCTTCGACTGCAACCGGGGCGTTGGGGCGTTTGAGATCACGCCCGGCAGGCTGTCCTTCGGCCCGCTGATGTCCACCCGCATGGCCTGCCCGCCGGACAGCCAGGATAGCGTCTTCATGCGGGACCTCCAGCGGGTGGTCTCCTTCTTCACCAGCGAGGGCCGGCTCTACCTGGAACTCCTCGACGACAGCGGAACGATGCGGTTCCGGCCGGGGGAATGACACCCGGTCTGGGTGCCACTGAGCGGACCGGCCGTTATCCGCCGATCTCGGCCCTGAGCTCCTTCTTGAGGATCTTCCCGGTGGCCGTCATCGGCAGGGCGTCGCGCACCTCGACGATGCGGGGGTATTTGTAGGCCGCCATCTGCTCCTTGCTCCAGGACACGACCTCTTCCTCGCTGACACTCTGGCCCGGATTCAGGACGAGGTAAGCCTTGATTTCCTCGCCGTGCTGGTCGTGGGGCACGCCGATCACCGACGCCAGTGATACCGCCGGATGGGTCATCAGGACTTCTTCGACCTCGCGCGGGTAGACATTGAAACCGCCGCGGATGATCATGTCTTTCACGCGGTCAACGATGAACACATAGCCGTCCTCGTCCATCCGGCCCAGATCGCCGGTATGGAACCAGCTCGTGCCCTGGAAGGCGTCCGCCGTGGCCTCGGGCTTGTTGTAGTAGCCTTTCATGACGTTGTTGCCGCGGATGACAATCTCGCCGACCTCCCCGGTGGGCACCTCCTGCTGATCAGGATCGAAGACCTTGACCTCGATGCCCCAGATGGGGGTGCCCACCGAGCCGGGTTTGCGTTCCTTGTGCGGCATATTGAAGGTGGCCACCGGTGAGGTTTCGGACAGCCCGTAACCTTCCATGATGGCGATGCCGTATTTTTCCTGGATGCCGCGGATGATCTCCAGGGGCAGCGAGGACGCCCCGGAGATGCCGACCCGCAGGTTCCCGGCGATGGTCGGAATGTCGATTTTCCGGTCCGGGTCCTCGAAGGCCAGCATGGCCCAGTACATGGTGGGTACCCCGGCAAAGACGGTGACCTTTTCGGCCTGCATGGCCCCCAGCACCCCGTCCGGGGTGAAACGCGGGATCAGCACGAGCGTGTTGCCCATGGAAAGCCCGGCGTTCATGAGCACCGTCTGACCGAACGAATGGAAGAGCGGCAGAACCACCAGGAGAACGTCGTCATGCGTCAACTCGGCCAGGTCACGCGAAGCCAGGGCATTCATGGTCATGTTGGCGTGGGTAAGCTCGGCCCCTTTGGGGAAGCCGGTGGTTCCCGACGTGTAGAGAATGACCGCCGTGTCTTCGGCCGAGGTCACCACCGTTTCAAACATCGGGGCCTGGCCGCCGATCAGCTGCCCCATGGTGGCAGCCCCCTCGACCGGCGAAGCCGACGCCGGATCGGCCGTCACGACCCAGAAGTGTTCACAACCCGGAACCTCCTGGAACCCGGCCCAGCCCTCCGCGGCCATGGGCAGCTCAGGGGTGCCCTGGAAGCAGAAATAGGCCTTGGCCTCGCTGTCTTTCAAATGGTAGGCGATCTCCCGGCCCTTGAGCAGGACGTTCAACGGCACCACCGTCGCGCCGGTCTTGAGGATGCCGAAATAAACCATGGGGAAATAGGGCAGGTTGGGGCAGCTCAGCGCCACCTTGTCGCCCTTGCCGATCCCCAGGGCGACAAGTCCGTTGGCCACCTGGCCGGCCACGGCGTCGAGCTGGGCGTAGCTGAAGCGTTTATCTCCAAAGACCAGGGCCGTCTTGTCTGCATATTCCTTGGCACTGTAGTCCAAAACGGTGGCAAGATTGAGCATATTCTCCCCCTTTCGCCAATCCATTGATGATGGCCCATTTACTCCACAGTTGCGGAAGGTTGTCAAAAGAATTAGACAGATCGGATGTGGAATCCCAAACGATGATGGGCGGGGCGTCGTGAAAGGCGAATGATATCAAGGGGGAACATGGTGAATTGGGCAGGGGGGCGCCAGGGGGAGGCGCCCCCTGCCTGTCCCTCCTGAAGAGCGCCACCGTACAGGGGGGCCGTGACGTCTTCACGCCGGTTATCGTATCGTTACCGTAAAAACTTTACCCCTATTTTCGACTGCCCGCGGCCTGTCGGCTCACCTCCGGGCCAAGATGACAGCGGGGTTGCGGGTGCGCCGTTTTGGTGCCATCAGCAATGGTTACCCGCAAAGGTCCATGATCCCCGGTGATGCGGGCGATCATGCGGTTAAAGCCGTCATCGACATCGCTGGGGTCGTCGACCGCGGTTCGTCTGCCGGCCGGCGCCAGGCGCTGTTCTGAACTTTGGCGACATGGTATGCAACCGGATATGCCATCGGATACCGCTTATGTGGAATCCATGCGGTCCGGTGGAAAAACCTTCAATGAAAAACGCTTTTGATATGCAAGCCATTCGCACCATCTATATTGTCGGCGCCGGCGCCATGGGCGCCGCCTATGCCTCCCTTTTCGCGAAGACGCCGGATTTTCAGGTGGCCTTCGTGGCCCGGGGGGAACGCTACCGGCGCCTGCGAGCAACCAACCTGAAGGTCAACGGGCGATCCTACGTGATCCCGGTGGTCCATCCGGATAAGGTTGCATCGCCGGCGGATCTCGTTCTCGTGGCCCTGAAGCACCATCATCTGGCCACGGCCCTTGACGATATCAACGCCCTGGTCGGCGGGGAATCGTTGATTCTCTCGGTCATGAACGGGCTTGAAAGCGAAAATACCATCGCTACAGTCTGCGGCCACGACCGGCTGGTCCACGCCGTTGCGGTGGGCATCGATGCCGTCCGGCAGGGCGATGCGTTCGTATACGGCAGCCCCGGCAAGATCATCTTCGGACGGTTTCCCGCGATCCCCGGCGATCCCCGCGTGGAACGCCTGCGCGAGGCGCTCGACCGGGCCGCCATCCCCAACGAGATGCCGGCCGACATCCGCCGCGTAATGTGGTGGAAGTTCATGATCAACGTGGGCGTCAACCAGGCCTCGGCCGTGCTCAGGGCGCCTTACGGCGTGTTTCAGACCTCACCCGAGGCCCGTGATCTGATGATCGCCCTGATGCGGGAGGTCATTGCGCTGGCTGTCAGAACGGGCATCGATCTGAACGCCGACGACGTGGACGCTTGGTTGGCCATCCTCGCCAAACTCTCGCCCGACGGCAAGACCTCCATGCTCCAGGACATCGAGGCCGGAAGAAAGACCGAGGTGGAGCTCTTCGCCGGACACATCGTGGCGCTGGGAGAAAAGCACCGGGTTCCCACCCCGGTCAACGCCACCATTCTCAAGATCATCAAAGCCTTGGAAAGCGTGCCCCGCAGAGCGGTTTCGGAACAATAGATTTAAGGTTTCGGGTGTCAGGTCTGGTTGAGGTGTCGGATTTCAGGTTTCAGTAAGTACGGCTTGCCTGTAACATTTTTTTTAGACTCCTGAAACCCGAACAGTGGCTAAACCATGAAACCTAAAGACCCCCTGAACCCTGTCATTCCTATTGGCGCCTGACGGTTAGCGCCTGACGGTTGCGTCAGGGGGCCGAGATCAAGGCTGGCAAGGCCGGAGGAATGAGGCGTACGCCAGTACGCCGCAGTGACGAGGGCCGCAGCGTAACGCCGATATCGGCCATGCCAGCTAAACGG
>JAAUYG010208318.1_pt1 | contig 25747 bp, 19 predicted proteins | sample 7278091 | NCBI WGS metagenome assembly JAAUYG01 (sample SAMN14350201, study PRJNA611818) | marine sediment metagenome | isolation source: surface marine sediment (0.6m) | place: French Polynesia: Moorea | collected 2018-08 | reverse complement strand
GGACCGCACTCGCGCTTGTCCTGGGCGTCGCGCTCCTCAAGGAAAATCCCCTAGTCCAACTCAGAGCCACATAGTTGATTGGTAAACCACAGGAGAGAGCGGAACACCACAATATGATCGACCTTGAGCTGGACCTTTCAAAGTCAATCAAAACAAAATCAGATCCTACGCCTGGTCTCATCATGCTATCGCAGTGGTCTCTAAAAGGACTAACGCGATTTTTGTATCACTCTGTGTGTTAACAACTTCAGCCACGTTTTGTGTACCATAAAAAGTAACTCTCTCCTTGGCTGGTGCAATTTTCATGGGGGGAAAATGCCCCAATGCAATAAATTGATCTACAAAGAGATGGACACGTGATGTTTACGTCTGCCGTGAGTACATTGTTTATGGAAGCAAACTGGCGACCGATTGCTAGCGAGCCACGAACCCGAGCTGCAGAAAAGAACTGCCCTCCCATAAAATTGTGAACAGAGTGTTTGCTTTTCCACGGACACCTCATGACACAAGTAAATAAGTAATTACGATTTCAATTCATTTAACGGACACTTTGTCTTCCACATTTTATTCAGGTTTTGCTAGGATAGGTCGAAATTCGACGAAAAGTTGGTACGAATTTATCATCATGGGGCTCATGGTCTCAGCTGCGTTTCTTACAAAGGACAGATGGTATCTTGTAGAGAAGTCAGGTGAATAACAGCTTAGGTGCCAGTTAATTCCAGTAAATGTCCAAACCACAGCCATCTCCCAGTACACATGCATTGTCACACACCATGCCCAGTAGTAGTTTGCAGCCAAACCATTCATATTACTCTCATATCCTGGATTGTAATATTTCCGCTGGATTTCTTTAATATTATACCACCTGGAATAATGTTAATTATTATGTCGAGTACTGTGCCACTGTCACCCGCCATAGCCCAAGGAATGTTTTGTTTTCCTGGACCCTGAAGAAATGGGTCCCCTTCCCATGTGGGGAAGGCCCCCGGGAGAAGGCACGGCGTTCCGGACAAACTAGGCCTCGAGGACGACCCAGCCATCTTGGATATGGGCGTAGGCAGGACCCGGGACAGCCGACCTAAACCCGGCGCCGCGCAAGTCATGACAGGCAAAGCCCATCCCCCCGCTACAGAACTGCCCCAGGAAGCAGAGTTGGCGACTACCAACAAGACTACAGGGAACCAAAGAGTGTAAAAAAGACACTCTTTGAGGGAACTGCTTCCTGGAAACGGCATCTCAAAAGTACGGTTTGTCACAACAATGTCGAGAGTTGCTCCAACGCCATGGTTTCACTACCCGGGATCTAATCTGAAAGATAGCAATATCCCTACCCTGTGCCCCGCCCTGTGCCCAAAGTGGTTCTCTTCTGCTGGCGCAGGAGATCGCCATTAGATCCACTGTGTGAGTCGAGGGACGAGAGACGGCGCCTATGGCTCTAGAACCACTCCTCCGCCCTGGCTTCAGCACCTACAAGTACCCAACCTCACGCCCTTCTCCGTACCCTCCTATTGCATTTTGACATTTAGGACTAGCCTTGGATCCTGATTAAGAATTTCTGTTAAATGGAATAGAGCATGGTTTCCGGATTATAGATCCGTATGCCCAATTTTCCCAAGTTACCAGAGATATCTATATTTATCTGCGAAAAATTCCCATATTCGTGAAGTGGAAAAATCAATGCAAATTAGCAAAAATAGCAGCGTTCTACACGTACTAAGAAGGAGAGAACTATATCAATTATATAGCAGCAGTGTAGGCTAGTTTTTCTGGAATTATGGGGGACTCGACCGTGATAATAATTTATATGAAAATATTTTATTCCTCTTACCTAGAAATGTTTCCGGAGATACATCAAAGAAGGGGAAATGCGCGACATGAAAAGAAAGACTTAGTGGGCCCACGATTGACCGAAGCTGCACGAAGTAACAATGTGATTGGCTAATTAATGGGCGCCACATGACCAAGGTTGGTTTGGCGTCCGGCTATTTATGCTGCGATTTTAAGGCATGAAATAAACGTTAAATAAAGGACAGCCTTGAGTGCCCTGATACTATAACTGTGGTTACAGTCAACATTAGTTCCATAAGGCACAGGCGGTAACTCGGTCACAGGGAACTGTGGCCGGGAACTGTGGTTAGACTTCACACCAGTTCCCTCACCGGTTACTGTTAATATGTTTGGAACGGTCTAATAGCATGTCAATCCAATCGCACAATAGTCCCTCACTAAAATAGCCGACCCGTCCCGTCTGCCAAAACGCATTCCTGAAATGTGCAGAAAATCGATAATCTTGCTTGGTTTATCCAAGCATGAAGGCACGTCTCCATGGCAGCAAGACCTCCACTGACATCGACCCGACAGACAACTGACAGGCCAAATGAACCGCGGTCCTAATATACTGCCATACAGCTCCTCATGTTGCCCCTTTTATCGTATCAGCAAGTAACTGGGCCATATTGCTTCTCCTGCGATTTCGATTAGAAGTCGAACTGTATGCGATGAATTATTGATGACATTCCTGAATAGTTCATACGGCCCTTTGAGTTATCACATGACACCGACATAAACTACTTGCCACCAATATATTTTATGCCACATTAGCAGGCAGAAACCCCAATGGGGACGAATCCTCCTTCCCACAACACAGGTGGGAAAAATCATCCACTTGAGTCTGTGGCTCTCACATTGGGCTGTGTCGCCAACCTAGAGCAATATTCGGTATATATTTTTCTTGTATTTGTTCTTCCAGTTCCGAATAAAATACTTGTTTTCACAGACACAGGATATGTTCAAGCTCCTGCAACGTGATTCTCAAGGTTGCATTAATTGTCAGTTGTACCTTTAGACTCCCCAACATGAATCCGAAAGGCGGATCATTTTATCAGTAAATGTGTACTGCTGATGCAAGCGTATTAGTTTCGCAATGAAATTTGTGAGAAGTTATTCGCAGTTATGTAGTGGTGCGAACTTGCAAGTATATTATATGGATGATTTTGAAATATTGATTGGGCCAGTAACGATTTTGTGCATACCATGTACAACAATATAATGGTTTGAGGAGTCATTTTGTATCTGCTTGACGTAGGGCATAAATTACAGCTAAACACTAAACACTAAACACCATCGAGTTTGGGCTTTAATGGCTTTGGCAGGTCACTTAAAGTAGCCTATATTGGGTATAGTTTTCTTACTACCGATAAGGAAATATTTGATTCCTCGTATGGCATATATTGTTATTTGGATAGACCCAATTTGGATGTACCCCGTCACTGTGATTTCCATTTCAGTATTTTAATGCATGGGAGATGGAAAATTTTAATTTTGGGATGCCCCTCTCTTGACGCAAGGTGACCTACTGTATTCCATGTCAGATAAGGGGGTGGCTAGTTACCTGCCTCATCACCTTAGCAGAACTTAGTTGGATACCAAAATTAAATTTACTTAGGCGGCAAAGTTAACTTTTTGCTTCATTTTTTCACAGTACAACTGCAAACAATTGTTTTTTCAGAACTGATGCATCATTATCAATGACCTATTCCGCCAAAGGTTTTTGAAAACCCATATACTGGTATCTAATTTTCAATGCTGAAAGTGTGAGCATAATTACCCCGTTTTGACGTGGGCCTAAACGAAAAGCGACAAAGATACCCAAGAATTTGCCAGCAATTTTTTCACTCATATGCGTAGCCACCAGCATAGACCAAACAATTGTTATTCTTTACAAATAATAATAGACTTTTGACAAATCATGCCCGCAGGGTACGTGACCATCCTTGCTAATAACAATATGATTGCCACATGATCTACACCTAAACTTCTATGGGTACTTCGTCTGTCATATGCTTGTTTTCTGGTGGCGACTTGTGGTATAAATAAAGACTGCTATAAGCCCATTGTCTGCCACAGCCAGTTGAAAGGCCAGCGATCTCAGGAAGCAACATGCATCATGGTAACAACTAGATCGTTTCGCATTGTAGTCAATGGGAAATGAAAAATTGCAATTATCTTGAGACAGACTGAATGTAGAGCAAAACGGACGAAACTTTTGGCCTCCTTGTCTGATATATGTGGGCTATGTCTGACCCCTAAGATTAAAAGTCATTTAGGGCAATTGATGCCATTTTAAATATATCTAATTTCTAAAACGCCCTATGTAGTCATTAGTTTATTCAAACCACACTTTCCATGGACCTCTTGTTATATATATAACGGGTTCTGTCTGCAGACAATTTAAATGTGTTATCTGGACTGAGAAGTTTAAATATAGTTTTAAATGATTTAGAGACTTACGAGTAAAAGGTTTTAGTATTAATTGCATGATTGTGATGTTGTGCCCCTGTAGCGTTCTTAATAGATCAGTATCCAACGACCCTTTGTCCACCCTGTGTGATGGTTTTTACCTGGTGTCAATCGGGGCAATAGTTGCCGAGTAATTGGGATTTATCTATAAGGTGTTGGTAGACTTGTTTCTCAGTGCTCAGCACTTTGAGGAAAGCTATATTGGTGGTATTGTGCAAACCAAAGGTCAGTAGGCAGGAGACTAATGTCCTGTCATAACCAGCGGTGTGGCACTAAGGGTTGTCACTGCAGAGGATGATGCTGTTAGCACTGCTGCATTCTCAGGCAGTGCCCTGAAGTCTGCAACACCTGCACTTTGTTCTGGGAAAAGTGGTGTGCGTGGCACTGATTCCCCTGCCCTTGGTGGTGGTGCTCACCATGGTGATAGCACTGGTGCTGAGAGCATAAACATTCTCTCAGATTCAGCGCTGCCTCATATTATGGGGCTAGTGCTGAAGCCTCAGGTGGTCTTACTAAAGGTAATGCCTGCGTGCCTGGGTGCTGATGGCGCTGTGGATGGTGCCACCAGAGCTACGTTTGACACCTACATTGGTGTCCATCCACAAAGATGCCCCACCTGCCAAAACATGTTATAGGGGATCAGTCATAAGGGCCTACAGTGTGAACCCATATTCAAACCAGGGCGCACCAAACATCTTTGGGCCGCCTGTCCTGTCTGAGGCAGTCAGGACAGGTGGCACTTTTTTGCCCGTGGCTGCAGCAAGCATAAGAAGCCTACTCCAGCCACATAGGCTGATAGGGACGGTGCCGACACCACTCTTAGAGACCAGCTCCTGGCTGACTATGAAGCCAGGTTAAGGCAGGAGGATTTTGCATTGCCAAATCTGAATGCCACGTCCAGAGCCACTGCCCTGTGTAGCGCTGGCCATGGTCATGCGAATCAACTGGGAACAGTGGGTAAGGACGACCCTCCTTTTGAGTGAGATCCTGCCAGCCCTGGGTGCACCACCAACAACTAGCCCACAGGCTATCAGCCAATGCATGGCAGCCGGATAGTGGAGACCGTTATCCTCATGAGGAAACAGGTTACCGAAGTGCAGTCGGAGGTGGCTCTCGTGATAAGCCAACAGCCCCTGCAGCCTGATCAGAGCAGAACCTGTTCCTCAATATGACGAGACCTCAGATGATGATAACTTTGGCGTTCTTCGTCCTAGAGAAGAGAGAAGCCCCAACCCTGCCCATTAAGATATGGGTAGTGGGTGGGTGAATCAGGCTTATAGTCGGCTTTCAACCACTCATGGTCATATCACCGACTGCAAGTTGGATTCGGTGGTATATGTAGGTGTAAGTGTGGTGATTTAATGTGGACCTGTCTTGTTTGGGCTGAACGATCTATGCCCGACAATTTTTGGGTGCCAAGCCACCGATTCAATTCCGCCAAAGGTGAGCAGAAAGGAATCACTCAGACCATTTATACTGACTCGAGTCGTCCAGTCGGATGCCTAACTCATTAATGCCAAGCGCCAAGCTGAGAAGCACAATCCTCCCATTTTTTACATCTTTGCTGTGATGCAGTCGGGGATCGAACACCAACCTCCCGCACCCCGAGTGGATGCTCTAAAGACTATGCTACGTGGAGGCGGAATCAAGATATGGGAAGGGGAGGAAAAAAATGGTTGTCTCGTGTGATTGGTATGAATCATCGGAAAGGCCAGCAGCTGTTCATCTGCTAAGGTAGGATGAGTATGGTGTGCCGCAGTATCCAGCTGCTGACTGGGTACCTGCCAGGCCTCAACCCTATAGGTAGTGTCATGCAAATGCAAGACTTCCAGGGGGAAGACGGTGTGACCCTTCAGCAATCGGACACCTTCAGCAATCAAGTTGACAAAGTGTCCTGGTTCTATCACTGGGATGAGCAAGAGGCCTGTCGCCAGGCTCGTGTTCATCTTAGGGATACAACACTGGCACATGTCAGCCACGTACGTGGGATGTGCATAGGAGGAAGTGAAGGCCTTTCTAATGCAGCGATTTCAGCCACGAGACCTAATTGCCACCTATAAGCTTAATTGCCACTTTAGGTCTCAACATATACGCCAATCCAATGACATCTACTCTTATGTAGAGGCTCTACAGTGATTGGCTGACTCGGCGTGGCCCTTTATAGACTACCAAAGATGAGATAGTCGCTGACCATTTTCTCCTCGGTACGGGCAACCATGAACTCAATGTTCAAGTGGGTGTTCAGGGCACCAATAAGTAGGAGATATACTCCCAGTGGCCCATTTGCTGCAAGCTGGAGGGAAAGATCCATGCTCGAGGACACAAGCCAACACATATAAGCACGCTTCATTGTAAATGGGTGCAACCAGCCTCCTGACGCCATGGAATTGGTTAAGAATGTGTTGTCGCGCCCTGGTCGTGACCATGGGTCTGGCAAAGAAGCGCACTGATGGCCACCCACCCCTGGGAACTAACAGGCTAGGAGTACAGTGAGGAAAGAAATTAAGCCTCCCAACACTCTTTCTTTCCGTACTCCATTCAGGGATAGGTGATGCAGTCAGTTCTCTTCTACAAAGGTCGCTCCCACAGTTGAGACAGGCCAACGCAGTGTTATCGCTGCAAACGGTATGGACATTTTGCTAGAAAGTGTCCATCCCAGGACTACTACAAAATAGGACCCAATGGTTTACCTATCCCAGTGAGGGAGCCATCCAGGGGTTCTTCAACTGGACGAAGGCAGCCTGATGATAAAACGACCACCACCAAGCCTTTAAACTAGGTGAGGGTCGCTCCAGGAGCCCTAGTGGTGACCCAGCTACGAGAGATGTTGCTCTTAAACAGGGCTCGGAAAAGCAGACCTGTCCCAGCGCAGAATCTGCTCAGATTCACAAGTCAGCTATTGCGCAGACTTAGGGTGAAACTCTGCCCTCTGCCACTGAGTTGGTTACCCAAGTTTGCTCTCAGTCACGATCCAGAGGCAGGTCTTTCCAGTCCAGATGGCAGACCTAGACTCTACCATCTGACTCAGATGTGGTCAGCAATGAAAGTGAAGGAACGGCCAGCCACTCTGGTTGTTGGTTGACTCCTATTATTGTCCTCAAAACTTTGGTGCTGATAGGCACAAGTGCGTCAGCAGCTATGATGGGGCACCCATTGTACCAAAAACAAAACAAAACAAAACAAAACAAAAAAAAAAACAAAAAAAAACGAGCCAACATTAGGTGGTGTTGCTACATTGTGCGGAGTTGCTACATCGTTATTTGCAATGGAGGCAACCGCCTTTGCCATTGAGCGATAATGAATAAGTTGTCACCGCCTTACATTGTGAACTTTTGCAGTGTGAATTGTTAACATGCGACCATAGTACTGCTTTGTGTGATATAAGATACTAAGTTCTTAATAATCGGAAAAGAGTGAATTAATAAATCCCTTTTCAGTGATTAATTTCTTATTCCATTTAATTTATAATCTTGCTATATTGTTTAATTTAAAATGATTTGTGTCTTGAAGACTTGGATTTTATTTCAAGGAAACAAAGTAAATAATAAAACCAGTAATATTATAAAACTTTTATTATGACAATCAGTTTAAACAAATAATGTGAGTACAATGTAAAAGCAAAAAGACACCTTCGTTATAGCTATCGATTGTACACAGCCATTTCTTTTGTCTCAAAGTCAGCGATGTATTGGTATTTTGCGATATATAGATCGATCAGTTAATAACAACTAAGAGGATTGAATAAGCCTGCATACATGAGGATCGCTTTCAACATATGCCTGTTCACGAGACTGTATATTTTACACAGCAGTTCATTGTAACTCCAATTAATATTTTGTTAACAATTATGAGCAAAACAACGTTTAAGTTAGTTGGCTGGCGTGTAACAAATGAAATGATCTAATGCGGGACACATGAAGCGCGATGATACTTATTTAGTCAATTACTTTTAATTTTCTTCTTGCTAATACCAATTATTTCTGATTAGCCTCACTGCTTAATCACCATTTCCACTGAGTACTTAGCGTTGCGTTTGTTACAACTATTTCATATATTACAGTAATGGATAGCAATGCTGGCGTTTGATGCCAGTGTGACCCACCTTACGTTAACAACTCGCACATAGCCAACGAACAGTAACAATAAAACATGTAATGTTAGCAAACAAAAACATGTCGACTGACTACACATATAGAACTCCACATGAATAACTGTACTCTGTATTAGTAGCTGAATAACCCACACACAGTCACACCAATATCGCATCCCACATCTACGACTCTGTTTACAGCAGCGTACTACAATGGTATCACGAACTCGGGTCCATGACGGTCGGTGCAGAAACTAGGGAGAACGTCCCCAACTAGAGAAAGTTTAGGCGAAACACAGAGTTCGGGTCCCGGAGATCGCCACATTTTAGCGTCCCTTAGCGCCCTTCCCTCCGCAATTTGATGTCGTGTGTATACCACTACGGTACACTAGCCCCATTAGTTGTGTGGGCTTCTGGAATATCACCCACAGCTACCGGCGTGATACGTGGAGGAAGGAGGGTCTCTTTCTCTCTTTTAAGGGATTGCACTCATGCCCATGACGTAGTGACTTGTATCTCGCCACTCTTAAGGATCATTTAAACACCAAAAGAAGCAAACAATGCCTGATATACACACGACCGATAACCAAAGCATACTACACCCAACAGCTTGATTTATTGTTCAGCCTTTCGTATAGGACGAGCTATACTCGAACGTTTACAGCATGTTTCTATCAGGTGGGATTTTGTGATTAGCTTTTAAAACTACTATCAAACATTGTTTATGCGTTACCACTTATTACCAAACTGACTTCTTCAATGACAATTACTTTCTCAACCCACAGTTGAAATTTTGCCCTCAATATATCACAGACATCTGCCATCATAGCCCATAATATACACTCGTTTGTTTGTTGTTGCCAGTTCTCGTCTTTTAATCATTATTACTATTTTTCTGTTTCGAAAATGACCGGCGATTTCCGCCGCCCACCACACACAGCTAACCCGGTGCCTGCCGTTTACAAGGCACCATAAGCGATCAGCGCGAACAGCAGGGTGACTAGCGATGCCAGCATGACCGAGGCACCGCCAGTGACGTTAGATCCGCCGTCCTCGTTGGCGTCTCCGGCCTCGATGATTGCTTTGTACTCCAGAGTGCCGTTGAAACGGCTGAAACGCACGCTAAACACGTGCTTCGCAGGGTCGCCCTCCCCGACCTTCTCGTACTTGGGGTAACCATCTGGCAGGTTTTCGAACTCGGTTCCAATCGTCACCTGGAAAGATACGGCGATTAACCAGTAATTCAGTGGCACCAATTGACGCAACTTAGTAGTTAATAAGGTTTTGACAGCAACTGGAAGAGCATTTGAAATAAAAAGCAAAACGGAAATCAACCTGCCTCTCGTCAAACTGTCAGCTCTGCTGGCTTAGAACATACGGAATGCTCTGCACATGTTCTGCGTGGGTTGTTAGTTGTGACTGGAGCAATGAGTGCATGGTCAAGACCAGCAGTTGTGAGCAGAGCTCAACGACCTTTCTTTTTAAATTCCACAACATTTCCAATTTTTTAAACAGTGTCGCCATGGTCGTTTATTATGGTAAGTGTCCAAACTAGACCCCTCTGCGACACCCCACTCCTTACCTGTCGGTTCATGTCCATCAAGGCCCCGTAGTGGAGGTCGAAGGCCTTGGGAGCGGGTGCTGCCATGCCCAGATCCTCGACCTCTCTCTCCCCTCCCCTGCCGTCGTCCTCAGTGAGGGTGAGGTTGACCCCCAGGTACGCCCCCTCCTGACCGTCACAGCCACACCACTCCCAGTTCTCCACCTTCAGCACCAGGACGATCTCCCCGGCCTTCAGTTCGAGATGAAGGTTCCCGTCATGAAGGCCGCCGGCTTCCTCTGCTACGTACACAATCAGCTGGAAAGAAACGGAAAGACAGCGGCTCTCAGAACGGGAAATAAATAGAACACAAAAAACGTTACACCCGCATGCATGAATACATTGTCCGTCAATCCGCCAGTCTATCCAAGTATTCAATTTTCAGGCAGGATATTCTCGACCGGTCGGTTCCGATTTTGAACCCGCAATTAAGGATAAAAATAAGTATGTGTAACTTGTGGCACCTAATATAAGCGGCTGGTATATAACGTGTAATATGGCTTATTTCTTTAGTAATATTTTAAAATCCCCCGCGTGACTGTCAGAAGAATCTGATTACAATGTACACGCAATGCTGCCCGCGTATATGTCAGAATGTTGCACCTATTTTTATCAGGTACTTCTGCTTGGGTTTCCGTTTTGCTTATATCTGTGATGCGCATTGAGATTTGCTTGCATGTAATGATGGAAGAATGTCTTTAATAGTTTTAATAGCTGCCTGTAATGCGAGTTGTGATGCCAGAATATCTTTGTCTGTGAGAATGACTCACCTTCCTGTAATGTAGTCTGTATTATTCTGCCAAACATTCCACTTACCTGCAAGTCGGCTTCACCCAGACCAGTGTTTAGTTTTAGTTGCTGTGCGCTGATGTTAGTATTATGGATGTCCATAGCAACGGGCCCGTTCAGGTTGAAGGACTGAAGATCCGAGCCCGTGTAAGTGTGACCATTCTCAATGTTATTCCCTTCAGAGTCGAGCTCCCAGACTTCAGTCACCCTCAGCACCAGGGGTGGAGTGGTACGGGTTCCGGAGGCTCCCGGTTCCGGTTCTGGGGTAGTGCTGTTTTGCCCACTGCTGCCCTGTCCCTGGTTATCGTCGTCGTCGTCGTCGTCATCATCATCATCATCGTCATCATCATCACTTGTCTGTAGCGGCGGGAGATCTTTAAATATTTTGATTTCGCCAGAACTCTCCACCTCCACCGTCACGTTCTGGACCTTGATTTGCTTCTCGTCGTCGGTTGCCGCCCATGCCACCGCCGTCAGGATCACCAGGCCAAGGAACATTAGGGATAAGCGGATTGCCATGGTGACCGGTGTATTCTGGATGTGCAATCGGTGGGAAAATCTAAGTTACAAGTTCCACAGAGCCTCCCAGAGAACCAAATGCAGTGTGCCTCTGAGCCTTGTCCGGGCCTGCCTGGAGTACCTGCGTCACGGCGGCTGTGACTCACAGTCACCCCCTCAGGTTCTTTCTACGTATGGCACAGACACGGTGGCTGACTACGGCCTGGCGTTCCCCCCGCCGCTGTCAGCTTCGATAATTATTGATATATGACACGCATCGATCTCCCACGCAAAGATAGTTGAAGTGTCGCCTCTTGGATGTCTCTGAGATATTCGTTCTCCTCGAAACGTTTGACACCCCAAGTGTGACGGTTACAGTAGAATGCGGGCGGATAATTCACAACCCAGCTTCGGGAGTCTTCTTCTTCTTTTTTTTTTTTTTACTTCTCGGGGGAGGGCAAGGAATGCGTCCCGCGCCAAGAAAAGCTCACCTACAGTGAAATATTAATCCGCTCTGCTGACGCTAAAGCAAGCAGAGTTTACCTGTTGGGAACCGAAGGACGCTGGAGGATGGGTGTGGAAGGGATAGAGGGGAGGGGGGTGCCAGTGCTTTACTGAGTAGGGTACGCGATGAAGATTGGACAATTCATTACTACATGGAAGTTTCATGAGTTTAATAACGTCAGTCCATTATTTTTGTTTTGACAACACTTTGTTTGAGGGCGGTGTATCATCGCTCACTCAGCATTTCAAAACAGAAACAAATTGCTTTCCAAGAGGCATATAAAATATTGGGTGGGTCTGGAACGTTTCCCCCTTTCTCTCTGCTGCGCGGTTTCATCAATATTGTAGTGCTTATCCTTGCATGTCTGCTTTCTCCCTCTCTCCAAATATGCATGGTAGACCGCGTGCAAATCGATGCTTGCTGCGCACAGAAACACAAACCCTACAACGGAGTGTATGGGTAACCAATGACAACCAACCAAGCACGGAAGCTCGGAGAGCTGCATGGGGGGTCAGTCGGTAGGACTGAGTCACGACATTACTTATATCTACCTGAATTACATTGTATTGTATTTCCTACATCCACATCCTTACCCCCATCAAGGAAAGCAAGACCACACATACATGTATTCTTGCATATCTGTGATATATCACAGACTATGTAAGTTATATCAGGAATCCCATAGCCGAGGTTCAGTCTATTTTACATGGAATGTGCGGGTGCACGTGGATAGGCCTACGATGTATTTGCTTTTTAAATGCAAAGGAGAATTTTGTTTATCATTTGTTGTGAAATATTAACAATAGACTTATATAATATATCATTCTCTAGAAAGTAAAAAGCCCAATGATATTAATTCCGTCTGAGGGAGGTCCGTTGGCTAAGTGTAAGGCATATATAGATAACACACAGATGTTGGGTACGAGGGACATTTCTGTACTTAAATGTCCATGAGCAAGATATTCTCCGATATGTGCTCTGGTTTATTCAGTCCTAGATAAGTTTCAGGCGATAGCTAGCTATTGTACAATATTTATCCACGGTGCCATGGCGATGTAGCTTGTATCCTTGTATATATGTATGTTTCCGGCAGAGGATTAATTTTGGATGCAAGGCTATATGGTTTGAACGGGTCTGGGGGTGGGCTTCGAGCTCATCGAAGGATAAATGTTACATGCGCATATTATCATAAGTCAACCGTTGGGAATTAGGAAATACTTCTGATGTTCAGCCACACCCAATCTCATCAGCTTTCCGATGTTAGAATGAAGCAAGTACAGACAGATTAAGCCAGCAGGACTGTGTGTAAGCCTTTATTAATGGTGGCTTACAGCGCATCTGTGTCGCCATATCGTCAGTGCGTCCCTCCCTTCTCACATTTTTGTACTATAACCTCCCCCCACAATATTTCTATTTCAGTCAAAGCTTTTAGTTGTACATGTATCTTGTCTTGTCCCCAAATATGTGTGGCATCCACAGTGTTACTATCCATTTGCCTAGCAGCTCTTGATGTTTTATGCAATAAGGCGCCAGTCTCGTTCAATCCAACCATTACATGGGTTGCTAATAAAGTCTTACCAGTAACCTTACCTCACCTTACCTAGTCTCAGCATACCTGTTATTAGTATTTGCTTTTTCATTATGTTCACCGTTTCAGGTTGACTTTTTAAAAATATTTTATAGGAATGTGCATTTGTGATCGAAGTACTTACGTTCCACCTTATTCAATTAAAAATCATTATGCAAGAATATGACAAGGCAAGGTGTTGACAAATTGATCCCCAACTTGGTTGGCACAAAGTGATATAATTGTGTCATCAGTGAAACATAAAATATGCAATTAATGTTAAATTAAATCCTCTATAGTTGCCAGTCGCATTGACAATTTTGCATTGCATTTTGTGAGTTAAAATTTTGGTAGCCATATGGACAGTATGAGAGACATGCATGATCAGGCAAACTTTGCAACAAAATTATTAATCTGGATTGCATTCGCATCTCGGTTAAAGAAATTTAGTTAATTATTGCTAACGTAATTATGTGTAGACCTGCCATTGTTAGTGAGGCACTGGATGTGATCAGTTCTGTTAGCGTTGGACTAGAATGTAATTGTAAAATATATTAGCAGTGCTAGTTGTGCAAGGCGTGTCTGGAGTAAACCATTCATTTTCCTAACCGCGGCCGGGTAGTGTAGTGGTTGAGCGTTCTCCTGGCACGCTGGAGGTTGGCGGTTTGATCCCCGCCGTGTCAAACAAAAGACGTTAAAATTTGAGGTTCCGCTTCTCTGCTTAGCTCAGCACAAAGGAGTTAAAGACCGACTGGCCGGCACGGAGTCAGGATAATGGTCTGGGTTGGGACATCACTGCCTACCCGTGGCGCGTTGTTTCAGTGGGCTAGCATTATAAAAACTGGCCGCGGGTCGGACTAGCACAAGACGGGTCCAGTATATACACAACAAGCCGTTGAGCTTGGTAAACCTTGTTCTAGTCGCGATAAGACCGAAACAATATCAACTGGGACTTAAAACACTGATCACTCACTCACTCTCATTTTCCTATAACCGAGAAGTAATTAACAGAGAAGGATTTTACCTTGAATAAATCCCTTTTAACTGTAAGGCTGAGGATTTATTTCTTCTGCATTTACATGTATGTGTAAGTATAGAAATTACTGAAATGTCATGCTGCGTACCTCAATATAGAGTCTGAGACGTCACGGAACCATATATATTAAGCCATGGGTAAGGCAGAAATCTTACAATTTTTGTAGGTACGCAGCGAAGTAATAGTATTAGGAGTCACTCATAGCGGGTACGTCAAAGTCTGTGACACGTCGACTCCCAGGAGGCGGCTATGACAGTACATGTACCGATATAAGTCTTCTGCACCATTAGAAACAGTGGCATCTGTCGAACCTTTCCAGAATATAGACGTATTTAGTGAGTCATTGTACGCTATCACTAGCTGCTTACCTTTTAGCTCTTCTTGACATTGCCGCCACCCTCACCCCCAGCTCCGGAAGAAAATCATTCTAACACAAATTCACAGTCGGGAAAAATATTCCCAGACCTAATTGCAAAAGGCGGACAAAATCCAACGCACCGATCTCACCCCCAGAAAACGGGAACAGTTCATGGCATGGAAAACTTTTTAAAAGTACTCCATTTACCTTTCTTGAGACCTGTCGAAGTCGTCTCAGGCGGAGACCGTCATCAGTGCCAGTGCATTGTCCTATGAGTACAGCTACTACTCACTCTGGAAGTAGCTGTGCTTGCAGAGGCGGCCTAAGTCGTTTTTGGTCTCGTTTTGGTAAATGGTTTGGCCAATCGAAAACAGTTCCGGTCAGCTACCCCAAACCAATCATACCACTGTTTCGCGCTGTCGTCACTGTGATGGCGAAGTGGTTATACATTCAACCAATAGCCCTCTAGTCCTAATTACTCACCTGCTTTCATTGGAGTAAAATTCAGGCACTTCTCAGAGCGTTTTACACAATGCGGTATATAGACGATGCTAAAGGGTGATTATACTTTTGAGAAGTACTCCGTTGCTTTACCATATAAGGAAGTTGACGACACATAAACGGGTGTTGCGCCCAGTGAAGCCAGAGCCTTGCGTGCTCGCTTGCATATGGCTCTGGTGAGCCAGAATGTGCCAGTGGTGTGTCAAGAATTTCAGTGCTTGGGGCTCTTTGTATATAAACGATGTACATGTACTCAAGTACTGATATGTGCGCTTGCCATTCGCGGACCACAGTGCAAAGTGTCTTCGTTGGTTAAGAGAGACATAGAATCACTATAGTGTCGTAGTGGTTCATGGCCAACACTTGGTTGTAAATGTAAGGTAGCTCCGGTACTTTATATTTGGCCGTCAGTGTAAAAACACAGGGCAGAATATTCCACATGACTTGAAACTGGCGATAGGACATGTATAAATCATCATGTACTAAATACGTGCCAACGGCTTATCTCAAGTAACCATGAAGGGATTATTCAATCGAGATCAAAAGTCAATCGGTGAAAAGTACGAAAATGTTGCTGGGTGTCAGTGGCTTTTACATGCACTGGCTCTTACAGTAATAGATTTTCTATTCAACCAATCAATGAATGAATCAATCAATCAATCAAATGGCTAAATATCCGTGTACATTTTGAGAGACGAATGACAAGTGTGCAAGCAGAACATTAAGAGTTTTTTTTAAGACTTGTTCCATTTGCTTCTAGTAGTTGAAACATTTTTCACACGCAGTACCAACAGCCGATTCTCCCAGAACCTGCACCACCGCGACGTCATCACGGCCAGTATAAGGTCTGTTTCCGAAGGATGCCATTCCGACTTGTTATGGTCTTGTATCCGCTCTTAAAGGAATGATAAGACGTGCCAACAATTTTTCTAGTCAGTATGATATGCATTTCAATACGCCAAAAAGCGAGTTTGGCATATTTACAGCCGATAGAAAATTTAACTCTGCAAAAATAATTGAATGCAATGGTACAAGTATTAAAGCTCAGTGTGTTGCTGTTCATTTAGGAAACCTTGTATGCAGGATTAAGCAAGGTTGTGGGAAAATGCACACGGAGTTTAAAAAAATACCAGAGTACTCGAACGCTCCTATAGCTTATTTTGGTGTGCGCCGATAGATGTGAAGTATCGATTACTTGCAACATACTGTATGCCACTTTATGGTTCACAATTATGGGACTTCAAATGATTCAAATGAATGAGTGTTTTTACACAGCAATTCGAAAATTAGCATTCCTCCAGCCGAGAACTCCCTGCAACATGCTTTCCAGCATTATGGACTGTCCGGAGGTAGATTTGTAGCTACACGGAAGTATGCTAAAGTTTGATGACAGTGCAATAGGCTACATAGTACAAATGGATGTGTCTCAACATGTGCCAGGGCAGCATTGGAAGTACAAGTGTTTGAATATTCTGCAGAAACTTAACTTTCATGTCGCACAAATACCATTTTGAAAGGGTACTCATGAAAAATAGTGTGTGTCCAGACTATTAAAAATGCAAATATAGATGTAGACGTAAGGATACGGGCTGGTTCCATTATTGATTTTATTCTATGGAGAGATGACCTAAGGTTTCGGAGATGGGAACACACAGAAGTCGATTTAAACGACATCCAGGCTATATCAATGGACTATGCTGTATTAAAACTGACATTAGAGTACATGTTTTAACATTATCTGAAATGGGATGAGTGCAAAGAGGTTGAAACATGCATTATGAGTATATAAGTTTTTATTCTGTTTTTGTGTGTATGTAGTTGTGATTTATACACCAAATGTGCGAAATTAATATTATATTTTGGCTGCAACTACCCCGGGACAATATACATATGACAGGCCGTGGTTTACGACGATGCAGGTCGAGAGGTTACCTATCTGATCACCCAGCTCCAAGAACGAATCACGGAGTAGGTAGGGCGTATGGTGGTGGGGCAAGTCAAAAGGACGACTGTCACAGAACCATTCACTATTCTCGTCCGAGAATGCACTCATCCCTCCACATTAAAATTCCTCCATTTTCAGACTTATGCCTTTTATTTGAAGATTGGCTCGTGTTTGAGGTCGTATTTCTCTCTGAATGGGTTGGGGTGGGTGATGGGAATGGGGTGCACTCTAGTGCTCTCCTTGATTGGTCTAGAAGCTTGTGATTAGTGACAATGCCCTGAAGCTTACCGTGTACTAAAGGGCGTTGTGTGTCCAAGGTCAGCAGACCTGCTGGTTCTATCGTTAAATCATTGCGTAAATATAACTGGTGCCAGTCGCAGTATTTGCATCTACTGTCGGCATCATAGAGTCCATGTCGACACCAATGTTATACATGTATAGTGCCATGGTGTCCAGCTAGAAACAGGCCAGCAATGATCTATGTAAATAATATATCAGATGAAATGTACTAGGCTCTATGTATGGCCCGTCCCTATGTCTACACCTGTCAAAGTCCCCATTAACATATAAAGTAGCTTCCAATGTTTTATGTATGATAGCAAACGGAATTGCCCTACGCTGGAGAGTTGCCGCCTATATTATTAATCCTTCGACTTTTGCGAGTGCATATTTCCAAATCATTGCAAATGTTATAAGGTACAAAATAATATACTTCAGTCATGGAGGGTCCCTAGTCCTCTATCTTGACACCGTTATATTCCTATGTAGTATTCATGCATGCACAGAACCGCTCTGTGTGACGGGGGTTTATATGTTATGCTCCTGCATAGCACCTAAATATCTCATTTTACCTAAATATCCCACGATGGTGAATTTCAAAAATTTGTCAAAAATCGTTAACTCAAAATTGCTAAAATCCAAAAACGGTACTTTTGTGAAGAGCATTGAGAAGAAAATTCAGGAGAAGTTTGAAACGAATCATAAGTATTTTGAGGGAGGAGTTGATTTTTGAAGTATTGGCTCCCATAGACTATAATGTTAACGGAAAATTGAAAAATTCACAAAAAACAATCAGAAAACGTGATTTTTTTTTCTAAAGTGTCATTTTCCACCCTGGTTTAGCCCTAGGGCGACCTGCAACTGAAATTTGAAAGAAATGCATTTAATAGGTTCTAAGACGACGGACAAAGGCCCCAATACCATGAGCGCTGCTGACAGAGTCAAGCAGGGCTAAAAAGCTGGATCAGAATTTAATTGTGAAATTCCTTTTGGAAATTTCAAAATTGGTGCTGCAGCATTTGTTTGAAAATTGGTCTGTAACTCAGAAATCGCTGCTCATAGAGCAAGGCGGGTGCAACTCCGCTCGGCTGAATAACCTATTAAACCTCAACCTATTGAGTGGCGTTTGGATCAGGCAATATCAAGAGTCCTAGGCTCCTTGTTTCAATTTTTGTTTAATTTCCTTCCTTCTGTTTTCTAAATTTTCTTTGAACTTTCTTTAACGCAGGGGTATATGGGGGTCAAAGTTTCTAGCAATATTTTCTCCAAAACTGCCAAGAGAATGCAGTCACCAACATTTGAGGACAATCCGAGCGACGCTATCTACAAGAATGGAGTACAGGTTTCAAACTTTAAATATTGACTTTTTCATACATTTTCGTGGTTTTATTTACAGCCACTACACCTTTGTCAAATAAGAGCTTTAGCCACTGAAGTTTACAAATGTTTGAAAGAAATGAGTCCATCCTTCACGTGCAACCATTTTACGAAGCGTGAAAGTGAATACGACTTAAGAGATCAGAATGTCGTTCACTACCTAATTTTAAGACCACTACATACGGAAGGAAATCTTTTAGATACTGTGGAGCACATTTCTGGAATAGTGTACCCCCACATATAAGAACTGCTCCGACATTGAAAAGTTTCAAAGAGATGATCAAGTCATGACCGGGTCAATCGTGTGATTGTGTTTTATGTAAAGCCCCGAGCCTTAATGTCTTTTTATGACATGTTCATTAATCATTGCCCAATGTATGAAATCATTCTCACCTGTATATACCCATCATCTCATGTCGAAAAATAGCGCGGGCGCCAATGTTCACTATTTTACTGAAATCGACAATAAATAAATATTTATTCTTTTTCTTTTTATTCTTTGTAACACTCGAGTATATCACGGGGATCGGGATACAAGTTTGAAACTGCCTTTTTCCCGAACCTACCAGGCACATGCAGTCGCCAAAAATTGTGGACAGTCTTGTCTACAGTATCTGCACATGTATACAGATTTTCAATTTTGGATATTTCGCGAAAGTATGTGGGGAGTAAAGCTTTTCAACAAAAAAAAACCCTCCTTATCCAAAATCGTCAGACAAATGCAGTCCCTGCAGGTGTTATGCACACATTTTGGAAAAATATGTTAGACTTATAAATTCTAAATTTTAATTTAAAATTTGAAGATATATTTAATCAATATTAATGCATTGGATACCTCGAAAAATCAAAAACTAGGCCAAGGGGTTTACTGCAACAGTCATCTGAATAATGAAAGTAACAAAATAAGTGCAGCTGTTTGCAGATCGGTCTGTAACTCGGATACTCGAGATCGTAGAGCATTACGGATGCCACACTGTTGCGTATTTAATAACACCAAATCATCTGTTGTATGGCATTTGGATCATATGCGGAGTGTGAGGGGCACTGGGCCTCTAGTTATTCTATAGTTTACAGAACCAGGCGACACGCATGCAACAGATGTCTCAATGACAACGCTGTGCCGTACGTAGGAAACGTTCCCCACAACAATACATGGTAAGCATTCACAATCACCCTCCACATATATGCAATTAGTTTTCCATTTATCAGACACACTGACTGAAACACAGAGATATCCACCTATAGTACATGTCGTCTGCACCCTTTGAGAAGCTTACGCCCACGCTCACTGAATATTTCATTCAGGCCAGCCATTCCATATATTCTCCAAAGCACCGAATTTGAGCGGAATCGCCAGCAAGTCTCCCACCAGCTCTTACGGTAATTTTCAAGGTATAGTCCGAATGACACAATGTCCAGTTTTCGGGGTATAACCTTTACACCCACGGATATACTATGACCGCTCAGCTACGCCAGGGCGGTCGTAGTAAGTCGTGAAGCGCCAGCGCTGAGTTGCACTCCTTGGGTTGCACTGGGAGAAGACAGGGTTCCTCTGTGGGCCTAGGTCAAGGCACAGTGAAGTCTTGGTGCTTTTGATGAACGAGTCCTGAAGCGCCAAAAAGGACTTATTAACGTCAAGTATATACATAACAACAGATTATCCCACCCGTTAAGGCAGCAAAACAGATGTTTACCCCGCCTTTACATGAAAGGAGTAAGAAAAAACAGACTGAAGGAAATATATCACGACGCAGGTTTTGCAGACTGCAATAAATGTTCCAGACAAAAGAAGGAAATTTGCTGATATCATAACGCAGGTTCCGAAGAATGTTAATGTTCTAGTAAGCTTTTTTTTGACATCTCTGTTTACACGAAGGTTAATAAACACTCCATCTAAAAACAGTTTATGTGTATGATATATGGCCAGGAAGAACCCACACCAGGATAGGGGTAAAACGCTCATCACTAATAATGACACCCACGCAGAAATGTTTAACGAATAAAAAGAATGAGAGCGTAGGCAGAGAATGGGGAATAAAAGAAATGCCTGCAAGTAGCGACCTTCTCGTGTGATATCCGTATTATGCTGTCCATGGCATTTAGCTCAGCACAGCGCTTGAAGATCAGGATGTTCGATCTAGTGAGGCAAAAGTCATTATACTCCAGAGCGCCGTTCGAGGACCATGTCAGGACTTTCTGGAAAGGTGGAGGCACCAATGTGCCAATAGTTTTAACAGTGCTGTCACGAAATTTGTAGGCGTACTATTTTATTAACTCTGTGACGAGTCACGCTACATAAAACCAAAGTGACAAGCGAATGCTTTTTGGATCCATTACAGCCATATTCATGTCAGAGGCATGGTGGGGACAGTAATGCATGACTGCGCGACATTACATTGCTTCTCTAGACTCGTTAAAAGTAGTGGTAACTGTGCTTCTTCATGAAAGGTTACGCAACAGAAAATATATGACTCTCTTATGTTTTTTTCCACAAAATTGTGGCTTGGATAGATATACCATGCCCTCCATTCGTCGGCGATTTCTAATAAACTTGCTATCACAGACACTCTGGTGTGTTTTTCTTCTTTTCTTTTTACTTTTCTTTTTTTCCGAGCTGTTTTCGATACTATTGCAGAGCGCATATGTCCCCAGTATACATACACACACACACACACACACATACCTATTATAGTGTCCTTACCTGGGCAACTCGTCCGGACCCACATTTTCCCATTTCAACTTTACCGCCCGAGATGGCAAGACAGTTACCACTCCCAATGTTTCGCAGCTACACAGGGCAAACAAACTAATAAATAAACAAAACACACAAGCAAAACCCATCTTGCAATACACATGCCACACGGGGTGCATATATAATACATTCTTTCAAAAAGGCCATGAGCCACGAGGCTTTTAGGATAACATTTTGTGAATTATTCTAAGTTTTGTTTCACAATAGTATATCACGTTATTATGTCACAAATATATTACGAAACAAAGGCATCATCTACTATAAGGACAATATTTTATGGAAATGAGTGATGCCAATCCAGAATCAGAACCGTTCCAGTACCTCTCCAGTCGCCAGAGTTCGCAGACTGGGCACATACAGCTCCGGAATGACGTTCTCCAGATACCACTGGAAGTTGTGGCACTGGAGAGAATGCCGGAATTGGATCCGTGATGACACGTCTGTGGGGAGTTCGCTTTGGTGGATGTTTCTGTAAACATTAATTCCGTACTGTATGTAGAGCGTGCCGAAGAAGCAGATGATATTCCGAGAAATAACAAATATTAACTGGGTAATAGTTCTGTAAAACAATAATGAATTTTAACGATTTTTAGCTCTGCTTGATTGTGACAACGCAGCTATTAGTTGTGGTTCAGGCGGCCATCGTCGTCGTCTGTCCATAAACGCGACTTTTCTCGAAAACCACCAAGCAAATATCTCCGATCAAATTTTGCCGAAAGGATGCTTCCCACCATATATCAGGGGTTTTTTTTCCAAAACATTTGAACATTAGAATTTTAGTTATATTGTTTCGTTTTCTTTAACATGGGGCCATATGGAAGTTGAAATGTCAAAATGTCATTCCTTTTACAGGTTTTAAGCCAGTGCTACGGAACTTATTTGTGGGATTTTGTCCATGAGCACCTTCACAAAAGTTACATGTCAGATGCTTGAAATTTTGATTTTCATCCCCCCCCCCCCCCCAAATACTGTAATTTTTCAAATTTCTTAACGCGGATGATATTGGAGGGGTTTTCAAAACGCTACTCCTACAGTTATGATTCTTTTTCAACCAACCTTTTTCTAAATGTTTCAAGTTACAGTCTTGAGAATTTTAAAGTGTAAAATGCAAAAGTAAAACTTTCAAAGATTGAAATTTAGTACTATTATAAATAAAACTTACAACTATCTGGGAAATAGCTAATCTTAGAACGAAAAAAAAACAAAAAACAGTAGAACTTGGATAGGGTACCTTTCAGCTTGTATTGTTCAAGGTTATTCCATGCACTTGTTATTCCTTGCACTTGTTTCCGAAAATACGATATTAAAAACGCTACTCCTTATACAGCTAAGTTTGCTCACCAAATCAACTTTTCAGAGATGTTCTCTGTGACAATACTTACAAAAGTTACTTACTGGAATTTGAAATTTCCAGTTAAAAAATAAACAAAAAAAAAAAGAATACATATTTAGCGGTGTGACCAATGGAAAACGGAAAAATTACAAATATCTTGGAAAAGGATAATAGCGTATAGAGAAATGGACCAAAATTTTGGACTGGGGTGTCAGAAGAATATGGGTACCTTTCACCTTCAAGGTGGTTTGGCGGCATTCGGTGATCTTGCACTTTTCTTTCAAAATTACGATTTTAGAAATACTACTCCAGCTACAGCTATGTTGATGTCCACACAAACATTACTTCTTGGAAGTTTGAAGTTAAAAAAGAGGCCCAAGGAAATTGATACTCTGCTTGACCACAGCAGTAAGTAACACTTGTAAATTTGTACAGATGTTCCTTCATATCAAGTAAGTGCACTGGATGACCCAAAATGCAGTCCCAAAGTTTCGCCCTACAGCCAGATGTTTTGGAGTTACAGGGCATTTTGAGATAAGTGCACTGAATAACCCCATAGTCATATTGAACACTGTGACGTCAAGGTAGGACATATATGTTCTAGTAGTACTCATGTGTGCCAATTTCACCCCCCTTCGCTCTATGATTAGCACTTTCCGAGATATTTGTAATATTTCATGTCCTGTTAGGCCACAACGTTAAATTTTAAACTTTGTTTTCATTTTGTTTTCAAATTTTAAATTTATAAATTCCAAGAAATAACATTTGGGCGGATTGTCATAGGGAACTCTTCTTAAAAGTTTGGTTGAGAAAAAAATCATAAGTGTAGAAGGGCAGTATTTTGAAAATCGCATTTCCAGAATATCAAGTGCACCAAATGACCCCCAAATTACTTTGAATGCTGCAAGGCCAAAGGTACCCCATACCTGTTCACTAGTACCCCCGCGTCGTAAATTTCACTCCTTTTCGCTCTACCATTAGCCAGCTACAAGATTTTTACAAATTGTCATATTCCAACTGCCCACAATGTTAATGTCACTCATTTTTCAAGGTTTTTAAATTTTCAGTTCCAGACTTCCAAGAACCAATTCGTATACGGACTGTCAAAAGGGAAAGTCTGGCTGAAAAGGAATCCTAAATGTAGAAGAAGCAACACTTTGAAAATGATATTTTCGGAAAATCGCCAGTGCACCGAACGACCTCAAAATCATCTTGAACGTTCCAAGTTCAAAGATACCTAGCCAAATGTCCATATGTTCCAATAGTACCCACGAGTCTCAAATTTCACACAGTTTCTCTCTACGATCGCTCATTTTCTAGCTAAATGGGGGTTTTCGCTCCTCCATAGGGTACAATGGTGAATTTGATTTTTTTTTCAAAACAAAATAATTAAAATCGTACGGTGAAAGTACCCTGTATACACTAGGTACTTGGCCCTAAGACCAAAAGTTTGGTCGTTATCTCTACGAAAAGCCGTTTTCCATATACAACGTTGTTGAATTTCGGAAAAGTCAGAAGTCGACCGAATGACTCCGGAACGGCCTTGAACACTTCACAATCAAAAGTACTCTGTGTACACTAAATACATACCACCGAGGGATACATTTTTGGTCCGTTTTGGTCTACCACCATTGTTTTCACTGTTGAAAATGGGAACAAGAGGCCCAGGATCTTTCGTACTCAGCTAGCATCCCCTGCAGATTAAACTAACATCTGATATTTCTACCAAATGAAGTTAGGGGATTATTGCGCACCGAATGATCCCAAAATGACCCTGACAGTTTCGAGGTGAAAAGTACCTACACGGATAACTCAAATGCCCCCAAAAGGCAATTTTTCCGTACCTTTTCTCTATGATGTTTTAAAGCTATTTTCGAGTTATGGCACAATTTTCTTTTAAAAAAAAGTGCACCAAATGACCCCAAAATGACCTTGGTGTGTTCAAGGTCAAAAGTACCCATGTTCGTACCCCATATCCCCAATATTAAGAAAAGTGACCTGAACGACGATATTCGAAGTCAAAAGTACTCACATCTGGACATTAGTAGAGCATATATTTAAGAGATACCTTTGACCTTGTAGTGTCCAAGGTCATTATGCGGTCATTCGGTTTACTTGCGATTTTTAATACGATTTTTAACACAATCACCATCTACAGTAATATGATTCTTTTCCAAAACCAAACTTTTCACAGAAGTTGCCTGTGACAGTCCAACTGGTGTTTTGGCACGGTATGACCCTTTTGGTGTTGATGTGCCGTTAAACTTTGATAACACTCACTCACTCATCCTTGTATTTCATCGATTACTGACGCATCTGCTGCCTCCTTTGGACGTAATTGTGTTTGTGTGTGCTTTATTGCCTCAATTTACGGGAGGAAACACTGCACATAGATACATTGTACATGCATACGGGACAATGTGCAGCGAATGTTTGGAGAAAAGATAGCAGTCTAGAATCATAAGCAGGGGGCTAGGTTCAGGAACTACACGTAATAGAATCAGAAGGCCGCAGGTGTGACTTTCAGTAATCATGACTGCAGATTTTAGTATATAATGGGCCTTAAAAGGTCAAGAGCTCCAAATAGCCACAGGGGAATGTGACCCCCCCCCCCCCACACACACACACACACACACACTGATGCATGACTATATTAAGGCAACAAGAAAATTCTCAATAGACCAACTTGACCTTAGATTAATTTATTCAGTTATCTGGGAAGTATAGGGTTTTCTGGTGTTGCGTGGGGGGGGGGGGGGGGGGGGGGGGGGGGGGGGGGGGGGGGGGGGGGGGGGGGGGGGGGGGGGGGGGGGGGGGG
>JAAUYG010150155.1_pt1 | contig 25792 bp, 28 predicted proteins | sample 7278091 | NCBI WGS metagenome assembly JAAUYG01 (sample SAMN14350201, study PRJNA611818) | marine sediment metagenome | isolation source: surface marine sediment (0.6m) | place: French Polynesia: Moorea | collected 2018-08 | reverse complement strand
CGCCCAGTCGGTTGCCTAACTCATTAATGCCAAGCGCCAAGCTGAGAAGCGCAAACCTCCCATTTTTTACGTCTTTGGTGTGACACGGTCGGGAATCGAACCCCGGCCTCCCGCACCCCGAGCGGACGCTCTAACCACTACGCTACGCGGGGGCGGTCATCAGTGGATGGGTGTACTTGAATAGTTCCTGTATATCATGTATATTCTAGAGTATTCCATTGACTATTTGAGCCACTGCCTTGCTGCCGTCTTCCTTAATGAAAGATCTGTGGTCACCGTCTATTACATGAATGGTTACAGGACCGGTGCACACCTGAAATACATATAAATGAAACATCATGACCACGATGTGACATAAGTGACATGTAGAGGGCAGTCAAGACTACACACAGTCTGGACTTGAGTGGTCTTAATTCTGAGGTGGTCTTATTTCTGGGGTAGTCTTAAGCCGAGGTTCACTGTATATAATTGAGATGTATTATCCACTGTATCATGCATAGAGAATACTTTAAATAAATATGAAACGTTAAACTGTGTTTTTGTCTTTTATTCTCTTCCTCCTTCCTGCATTATGGACACCCGGATGTTATAAGAAATATGCAAATACAACGAACCTGACAGTTTGATACATTTTGTTTTGTGATGTTATATGTTTACCATGTGAACTGGCAGATGCACTCTGTAGTGAAGGAATATCATGGCTAGTAATACCCTTTTAAATCCAATAAGGGCCTTCCATTTAACAACTCCCTCAAGTCTAAGGCCAGCCATCAGTAACACCATTATTATATATATTGGTAGTTAAAAAAATATCTGTTCATATGCCCTCAATTTAAGACCGCTTTTTTGGGGGGTGAATGAGCAGGCTCATGCTTCACTGCACACGATATAGGTTTTGATAGATCTATACGTAGCTTATGATACCGTAAAAGTATACAATTAAGGGACTCCTAACAAATAATTACATGTAAATTACATGTACCGCTACACACGGAACAGAAGGATTTCACCCCATATTTTATGCTGTCACTCAAGATGTATGTACCATGAAGATAGCATGCATGTTACTATGGCAGGACATAAGTTGTATACCGGTATATCGTAACTGTATAATGATACAAATGGAGGACCATGGGCCAGTTTCTACAAATTCTTAAATCTTGAAGGGAAAAATTAACAAACTATGAATTAATTCTGGATCTGTAAACATATACAGTGGTCCGTGCAATTAAAGACACGTCCATTTTAAGATTTTCCTGTATTTTAAGAGCATGTATTAATGACACTGTAAATCTTACATTGCCACTATAAAATATCCCTCCATTTTAACACCACCTTTAATTTATACTAGACTACAGTAGCACCCCCCCCCCCCTCCTCTAACAGGGACACCCCTTCCACCAAATAGAGAGGTGTCCTTTGGTGAGAAGGAGGATTTGGCATCCATACTACTTGCTACCAAATAATTCTGTCATTAGAGAGGTGTCCTTTGGTGAGAGTGTCCTATAAGGGAGGTATCACAGTGACTGTACATTATTCTGGCTGAATGGGTGGTCTTAAAACGTAAAGACCACTACACAAAAACCATGACAACAATTACCTGTCCCAGATTGTAGTCCTCTCCCATATGCTGGGGTAGGAGATCCCGCTGGGACGGTTTGACAAGGGTCACAGGGATGTCTACCAGGCAGCCACTCGGCTGGTAGCTGTCTGCCATGACTAGCTTGGCAAAAAAGCTCCGGGCAGCCTGCTCCAGATCATTTGTATCCTGCTGCTCATTGGTCGTCAGCTCGGAGACCACGATCTGGATCCGTGCTGCGAGATCTGGAGCAGCATTGAGCCTGGCAGAGAGCTGGATAGAGAAAGGATGGTGGGCAAATTAATCATCTATACCAATAAATCATACATTTATCTTTCAACTGATACAGTTTTAAGACTTTCAAAGTGAATATTTTCAATGTTAGTGCGTGTACATGTACAGCCCGGATTATACAGGGTTGGACATTAACTTATTTTGAGACTTGTACTGTCGGACAAGTGAGGGTAATTTTCACTTGGCCAAAATGAAGATACACCTGCCCAAACTTTTTTGTATTTTGTTCCTGAACTGTTTTGGCATAGAAAAGGGTTCAAATTTTACTTGTCCTGGCAGGTAAGTGGGGTGGGAAGTTCAGTTGTCCAACAGTTACTTTCAGTTGTCCAGGGCAGTTTGACAATCCTTAATGTCCATCCCTGTTATACATAAACTATACACCATTGAGACAACCTATACATGGACATTACATCGGACTGTCACAAGTACTGGTACACAAACAGCCTTTCCCCATTTACTTTAATCCCCCACCCCCCCGCCAATTAATTATTCAGTAGTATGGTGGATCTGTATATTAAATATTTCTTTAGGTTCTGTTATTTCCCTTCTTAATTTACACAAGTACAATGTATTATATAAAATATTTCCCACACAAAATTTCTAAGTTCCAAACAGGCATTGCACCTATTTGCTAAATAAGACATCTTTCACCCATTTCATCTCAGTGATGCATGCATGCATTGTTACCAAGCACAGTATAAAATTATATGCATGTACTTAAAATTATTTACCTCCATGTAGTCCATTGATTTGAACTGATTGACGAAAGCACACAGGGCCTCACTTTCCGCCTCTCCATGCTTCCCCGGTGTAAGCTTTAGTCGGTGTTGCTGTGTGTGGGCAGCCACGTAGGCATGAGAGCCGTCCAGCAGTAGAAGGGTGTCCAGCTTCTCTCCAGCTGTCTGCAGCTGTACAGCCATCTCAAATGCTACACAGGCTCCGAAAGAGTACCCTGCTAGAGTGTAGGGACCTTGTGGCTGCTGCTGCTGTATTAACTGGAACAGCATACAGGACAGATCTAACAGTTTTATTTAAATCTGAGCTTTCTGATTTACTTGAACATTTGCTGAGTATATACAGGTACATTTATTACCACAGCCCACTCAGGCATGAGAGCAATACAATGAATCTACCCCCAAAGATCACCTTTATATAAAGACCACCTGCTTATAAGACCACATGTTACAGTTCCTATATACTTTCCATGTTATTGAACCTGCATATAATGACCAATTGTGTACAAGGACCACATTTTGTTAGTTCCTAAAAGTTTACATAAAAGTTTGACAGTACATGTACAACCAAATATACAAGCTTGCAAGTGCAGCAAGAATTATGGTGCACATATGTAGAATAACTCTATGGATGAGTTTGCATATAAACATGCATGTTCATTTTGTACATATCATATATTTGCACTTGTATATCACCATTGAAAGTAATTTGCTCTACTAGTTATAGCAGCATTTTGGATGGGGGTATAGTATGCCCTCAGATTAAAAGAATCCAGAAATCACTTAATGCCACAAATTTCTATCTACATTGTATATATATATATATATATCTTATTCATTATTAAAATCAATACAAAGTGGTCACAATATATACCCGATATTTACCTCGATGTAATACTTCGCTAGGTTTGGTACCGATGACACATCTGCATCCTTGGTGCACTGCAGTCCATAAACAGGCCGCTTGATGAGGGTAGACAACTGTTTCAATGATGTCACCACACCTTCGATCGGGTGGACAATGAATAAACATTTGGAATGAGGTCCAAGACGATCGGCTCCCTCTGACAACATGACAAGCGCCTCCTGTGGCATGACTGGCAAGAATTCTTTGGCAGAGTCACAACTCTCCGAAGTCTTGCTATTTTGAGTTAAGTTTGACACAGATCCAGCAGAAGTACCTCCAGGCTTTGTTTCTGCAGAGGGACCCTCTGAGGACCCCGTCTCTGCGATGTGTTTGAGTCGGTTGACGGTGAGCAGACGTATCTCTCTCATGGGCAGACTGAGTTCGTGACCTCTCTCCAGGGCCTGTTTGACTTCCACTCCCATCAGCGAGTCCAGACCTAACTCTCCCAGTGTAGCCTCAGGGTTCACCTTGCTGGGATCCTTTATACCTGAATAGACAAGAGAGACAAAAAAAAAATATGAACTACAGTAGCCCTCTCTGATACTTTGTAAGACCACCCTGTGTGCAAAAGGACAGCGACCATATTAGAGATGAGGCCTTTGATGAGAGGTAAATATGCCTTTTATTCCATTGAAAGAAATTTAATTTAACTCCTCTTATGTTTTAAAGAAATCAAAATGTTAGATGTCAGGTTTGGAGAAAGAGCAATGCACATGTAAGAGCTAGAAACTTCGACCAGTTATTAAGCATGTATAATGTACTTAATTAAAGTAGTTCTCCTCTAATAGGGACACCCTTTCTGCCAAATAATTGTCCTTATTAGAGAGGTGTCTTTTGGTGAGAGGGAACATCACATGTATTTATGGTACTTGCTGCCAAGAATTTGTGTCTTTTGTAGAGGGATGTACTCTCTAGAGAGTGTCCTTTAAGAGAGGGACCACTGTACATCAGTTGGCTCTAATATTTTGTTAGACCACCCTGTGTGCAAAAGGATGATGACCATTTCAGAGATGAGGCCTTGGGTAAGAGGCATACCTTGCATAGATATTTTCAGTTGAGTACTACTACAGTAAACATGCACTTTAATCCATTAAAAGAAATTTAATTTAACTCCTCTAAGTTTTAGAAAAATCATAATGTTAGATGTAAGGCTTGGAGAAAGACTAATGCACATGCAAGGGCTATAAAACTTGGATGAGTTGCTAAGCCTTTACAATACTTGTATTAAACTCTTGCCCAGTCACATGGCTCAAAATGTTCAATTTCACTTCAGTAAAAGCTTTAATTTGAATTATTTGTTGAGAGCTTCAGCCCAGACTATGGTCTATGCTATACCTAGGATGTTGGCCACAGCTGCGACGAGGTCAGATTTGCTGTCGTGCTCCATTGGAGATTTCTGGACTCTCTCAGCAAGCACCAAACTGGACAAAACTGGTTGTGACTGGTTTAGGAACTGGTCCAGCGTTGCCAGACAGGAAGTGATCCTCTGGGGTCTGGTACCTCCGATCACGGTGTCATTGCTTCCCATCGTCTCCAAGACGACGCCAACGTCGCCTATGGCACCCCACTGCACAGCCGTTCCTTTGTAGAAAGATAAAGCATATGTTAGCATGTGCTTCACTCCCGGGGCTTCACTGCCATGAAAAAGTACGGGTACTGGGGGTATAGGTTTCCTAAATATACAAAATCAATCTACAGCATGCAAGACAATTCACAACTGATTATCTAGACGGTTAGTAAACTTAATTTCATTTTTAGACTCGCAACAATTTTTATAGAATTTTCTCCAAGCAATACCCCATGGCATGTACATGACAGACATCTCCTCTTGCATACACCTACAAAATGTACAGTGAAGCCACCCTAGAGAAATGCCACCGCTTGGGAAAGACCACCGTAGGGATTAATCAAAAGTGGTCCTTATGCACCAGTGCACACTGTACAAATGTGGTTTTTATATGCACATTCAATAACATGGAAAAATATACCCTGGGGAACTGTAAAATGTGCTCTTTATAAGTAGGTGGTCTTTAGATGCGTGGGATATTAAAAGCTGATTTGACTGTATATGTACCTGTCAACCCATCCAGATTCCTCTGCTCACAGATCCTCTCCATGGTTGAATTAGCATATCCATAGTTCGCCTGTCCGGCGTTACCCCTGCCACAGCTCACAGAGGAGAACACCACAAAGTGATCCAGATTATTGCCACACACGTCTCGGGAAACCTGATCCAGATTCAGTGTCCCCATTACCTTTGACTGAGACACTCTCTGGAAGCTTCCAGAATCCTGATTCTCCATGAGGCCATCTTCCAGAACCATGGCAAGATGGAAGATCCCGCCAAGCGGAGCCAGAGATTTGGCCTCCTGGATCAAGACCTTAGTCTCCTCCAAACTAGAAACATTACAAGTAGACACATGCACATGGATTCCAGATTCCTGCCACATACGTAGACATCGACTCTGATAACCGGTACGCACACCTGACCTGGATGTCAGAACCATGTGACGTGCCCCGCGGCTGATCAGCCAATGGGAGAGCTCCAGTCCGAAGCCGCCGAGGCCTCCGGTGATGATGTAGGATTTAGACGGATCTGGAGCCATGCGAGGGGTTGCCAGGACTTTGGTCTGGGGCAGAGTGGGTTGCTCCTCTCTCACCTAACAAAGCAAACATTCAACATGTTCAAATAAATTTACATATTAAATATTCCTCAAGACCATTTTCAATACGAATATCCCTCAATTTAAGATTACTTAGAACTTACTACCATAATCTTTTGGCTGAGACAAAGTCTTAAAATACAGGGAATACTATACTGGGTAGTTTTTAAAGCACCTCATCAACTTATGACACAATACTCTATATATACTCTGCATGAAAAATGGCTAGCCTTTTAGCCTACTATTTGCTTTAAAAGCATATATAAATCACAGTACTTTATAGGTACAAGACCTAAATGGCACATTAAAGTACACAGTCTTGAGAGACCACTGCCATGAAAGACCACCTGTCTTGAAGGACCGCATATTCATGGCAGAAGGTTCCATATTCCATTGCAATTGGACCTGTCATCAAAGACCACCAGTCTTGAGAGACCATATTTTTATGGCTAAAGGGGCACTTCAAGACAGGTTCCACTGTACATGTATTATACATGCATTATAAGTACCTGTATGATAACTTTTCCCATGTGTTTGCCCTGAGCCATGTAGCGGAAAGCAGCTTCAATCTCAGTTTTATCGAACACAGTAGTGTCGAGAGGCTGCACGGCCCCATTCTGTATCCCTTGAAACAGCTGATTGGATACCTCGCCCCACTCTGGGTTTCCATCATCAAAAAGAGCATCCAGCAGTATGCCATGGAATGTGATATTGCGCAAGAACACAGACATACCTGGAAAGGGGGGATCACAAAATATCTAAATGAAACCTATCCTGAAAGACCACTGCCAGAAGAGACCACCTGTCTTGAAAGGCCACCTACAATTGTACAAGTACTTCTGGCATAAGGCCCTACATTTTTGTGAGCCTGTTACTAAAGACCACCTGTCTTTAGAGATTAGATTTTTGTGGCCAATATGATGGTATTTCGTGGCAGGTGCCCCTGTACATCTCTTGTGTTCCAATGGTGGAGTGCCGTGAGTGCATTTAGTCTATTTCCACCTACTTACACTTGTGCTAAAAGGTACTGGCTTTTTTATGAGAGTTTTTGAGCACTGCATGGAGCATGTGGAGGTGGTGATTAACAATTTTAAGATCCCTAAATCCTCTACTTCACAATGATTTATTTTGTATTGAAACTATACCACGATACATGTAACCATAGAGTGTCATCATAGGACAACGACTGCTCCCCCTCTGCACCTCTCTAATGTGGCCATGATATCTTGGCAACAGGGAGGCTATATTAGAGGGGAATTACTGCAATCGCAAAATGCAAGAACCACAACTCCTCACTGCTATTCATGCCCACAGCGACTGAGACTCACCTAGTGGTGTATTGTTGGCCAGATCAACCTTCCCGATCTCAAGGAATCGTCCGTGTGGTGCCAGCAATCTGAGACTAGCCTGTAATTTCTCCTCAGCCAGGGAATTCAGTACAACATCGACACCACGACCCTTGGTAGCCCGCCGTATGTCCCACTCGAAGGTACGATCTCGGCTGTTGGCGAAACTCTCATCGTTCAGCTGTGGAAATCTCCGTTTGAGGTATTCCTGTTTCTGTGCGGAGCCGACCGTCGTGTAGACCTTACAGCCATGGTGTAGGGCCACGGAGATGGCGGCCTGGCCGACCCCACCACTGCCGGAATGTATCAGGACTCGGTCGCCCGGTTTGATTCTGCCTCGCACTACTAGGGCATAATACACCGTGGCATATACCACAGGGACGGTGGCCGCATCACGCAGGCTCCAGTGGTCTGGGACCGGCCACAGAAACCTCTGGTCTACATCGACCTCCGTCGCCAGGCCCTGGACACATAAGAGTTGAAATTAAAATATTAGTTCAGTTCAGTTCACGTTTATTTCAGCAATAAAGCCAGGGTTACACTAAAATAACATTACCATAAAAGAAAAAAATATATCACAGATGAGTTACTAAAACACTGTCAAATACTGTAAAACTATAGGTAACAAAGATGTGAAAATTGGGAATTGCATATTGAAGTAGTATTTTAAAGATATCAGTTACAATTTGAGGCATGCAGCACTCACATTTTGTCAAACTCAATATGTTCAATATATGAGTTATAAAGCTTTAAGCTAGATTATATATGATTAGCTAGTACAATTATTTTCAACATATGAATTTTTAATTGAAAGACAATTGGTTAGAGTTATACTGGGGTTAAGGTTACCATAACATTAGGGTTAGCTAGCGTAGGGTTATAGGGTTAGGGCTAGCATACTAGGGGTAGTGTTAGGGTTTAGGTTTAGGACACCAGTAAGGTTATATAGTGGTCCCTCTATTTTAAGACCACCCATGGGACAAAGAAAATGTGGTCTTATGTTGCAGGTGGTCTTAAAATAAAGGTCATTTAACACAGAAAATTGCCCTTTTGGACCAAATCAAGCGGTGTTTTAATCAAGGGTGGTTTTAAAATAAATGGTTGTAAAATAGAGGGACTATACTGTATAGGGTTTGTCCTGCACACTGTTCTTGGCTGATGTGGCAGCTAGCCTTACAATGCAGAATTCACTTTCCCATTACCTTAGCAGGGAGCAGTCCCATTACTCTGTCCCCATTGCTGTTACAGCCAGAAAACTCCATTCCTAGCAAACAGTCCTGGCTCGCTAGGTCACCTGCAAACAAACAAACGAATATACATACATGAACACAGATTATGCCCCCCTAAATACAATCCAATGCTATAGCCACACTTACAAGAAAACTCAGGCACAAAACTGCATATGCATTAAAACTTACAATGCATGCAATGTATGTATGGGCGGCCTACTCCAAGTGCTGAAGATGGCTTTTGTACTGGAGGAAAGCTCAGCCTGCAACGGTCAGAAGATCCAGGCTCATGCAGCTAAGGTCATATATTTTTCATGTTGTGCATTGTATCCATACTTTAAGTGTGTACAACGGTCCCTCTATTTTAAGACCACCCATGGGACCCAGAAAATGTGGTCTTATATTGCAGGTGGTCTTAAAATAAAGGTCATTTAACACAGAAAATGGTCCTTTGGAACCAAATCAAGGGGTCTTATAATCAAGGGTGGTCTTAAAATAAAGGGTTGTAAAATAGAGGGACTACTGCACATGCGCAAGATTATATGCACATTGCATGTACATGTAGATAAGTATTGGAACAGATCGGTCTCTAAGCCTACCACTACAGGTACATGCGGATGTGCCCAACTTTAATATATGTTCAGATACATATAGAACTAAGTAACAATTCAGGCAGACTGAGTCTATATAACAATGACTACTTTGCCGATTCCTGCACTAGCAGATCTTTAGTGAGTACTTACATTAAGTACTTACCTGGTATAGCGTCTGGCGGGAGCTTGCCTGTGGCCAGCATGACATCCCGGAAGTTGAGTGCCGTGTATGCGACCTTGCAAAGTTCCTTCCCAGGACTGTCTTCAGGTCTGTAATACTTCAGCGGAGACTCGATCCATCGCAGGCTGGCCAAGTCACCGCGGGTCGTCACGTTGACAAAGGCGTGCTCTGTTTCCTTGGCACTCACTGAAACCATAAATGTACATGTATTAGAACTCATGGGCCTCAAAATTTGTAGTATTTTACATAGATGAGTATTGTCATTGCAATGAAATGAAATAGCATATGTACTCCGGCAACCATCCTATAAGCACTGAACAAGATACTGGGTACTCAATGCTTTCCAATAAGCTTTCATATTCAAGATCTCTAAGCTTTTATATTCAAGATTTCTTTGATTATAGTCTTTGATTATGCTTAATTTTGTTGCAATTTGTGTGTCTGTGATGTCACAAAATATTGATTTTAAGACTTACTCAGCCAGTATAAGCCACATGGTGAATTTTATCCTTGCCAAATGAGGAAATGAATGAACACTGTGGAAACATATATACATATAACACTTTTTTAGCACACGCATTACAAACTGCACATACTAAATGTGATAACATCTATGGGATAGTGGGTAATACCGGTACTATATACTTGTACATACAATGTACAATGTACATGTAAGTACATGTATATACATGTACTTGTCTACATGTAATAATATTTCATCTGGTATAGTTACCCAGAGTCAGTGGGAGATGTCTGTAGGAACCCCACTCCCCATCCAACCAGACATTCATCAGCAAGTCTTTCTGCAGCAGTGTGTCAAACTCTGGATCACATGGCTGAGGCATTCTGGATCCCGTGTTCTTACTGGCATTGAACAGGCATCTGGAAGGGACAAAAAGAAAACTGACCTGAGACAGCTAAGAATTATTAAACCTGGACAAAGGCATAACCTGAATGCTACTGGAAATTATAGTTTGTAACTTGATACTTTAAAATTAGCTGTATAATGATTATATTTAATTTTATATTGAATTTATACATATTTTCATTTTCAATTCACTGTGTATGAGCATGTATACATTCCACCACTTAGACATGAAAGTGTCATTTATAATAAATGACTGGCATTTTCCCTATTCACTTTGGTAGTACGCTGGTCTCTCTCTTACACAACATTGACTCTATAGAGACGACACCCATGTAGAGGGGACACAAATTCTTGGCAGCAAGTACATGTTCTATGACCATATGTAATGATCCCTAGCACCAAATGACACCTCTCTAATAAAGCCAGAATAGGGAGTATTTCGCCGATACCTTAAAATTAGCTATATAATGATTATATTTAATTTTACATGTATATTGAATTTTATATACTCCCTATTTTCATGTTGGATTTATTGTGTACACGTATGTGTACATACCAATACTTCGGCATGCGAGTGCCATGAATGAGATTTTCCCTATTCACTCTTAAAAGACACTCTCTAGAGAGGACACCCCTCTAGAGGGGACACAAATTCTTGGAAGCAAATACAAATACATGTACAAGTACTATGAATGTATGTAATGCTCACTTTCACCAAATGACACTTCTCTAATAAAGACAGATTTGTTTGGCAGAAGGGTGTCCTTATTATAGGGGGGAATGCTGTAGTTAGTACAACCGTATAACATGAATAGTGCTTTTAGTGATACATTGTATTTGTAGGTATACATGTATATATTGTATGGATGTACTGAGACAAACCGACTCTACCTGATTTTGTCCCCTCCAGGCTCCAGCCTAAGGCAATTGACCATCCCAATGATGCCAGACACGGGGTTACTATCCACAGTCAACCACACCCTCGACAACGCCGGGTCACCCATCGCAGCTTTCAAATCCTCCACCCAGCTGAAGTCCAGACTGGAAACATCTATGATTCGAGGCTGGGGTTGCTCTGTGGTTGGACGTGGCTTTGATCTGCATAGAAATCCTGTGTTGAGAATACCATCGGACATCTGGGCCACTATTGGTCCACACAGGGAATTAAGCAACGTCTGCCAATAACAAACGTCGCGGTAGGGATTATCTGAACTCAGCTCTTCGAAATCTGCTGTATTTGTGGGAGTTTTCTCATTCAACTTGCGGATGAAATGTGGAATGCTCAAGTTAGTGGTAGGTTCTAACGCCAGCAGGAAGCCTCCATCGTGAGTCGCCTCTCTCAAAGATACAAGGAGCTTATTATGATCACTACAGTCACTCAGTACTCCATTAAGTATTACAACATCCACATCGGCCAGCTGGTTTGGTAGCGCCCTGTCCGAATCTGTGTCCCATGTTACCATAGCAACACCCAAACTGTCCAGTTCCGTCTGGTCGAGATTCTGTACTCCAGGCCCAGTGACGATATATTCCACCCTCAGGAGAGGCTGTGTTGCCATGGCTGCAAGTATTTTCTCACAGAGTGCCGGCGAGGCTTGGCTCATGGTCATGTATTCTATGATCTTCAGTTTGGTTGGACTGGCTGTGTTCTCCAGAACCACATCCAGAAGGACCTTAAGTACATGAGATTCAGCCAATCCTCCTAGCAGCTTGTCCTGTTTCAGATCTGCCATTCTGGATTCAGCATCTTTCGTCAATTGATTCAGAGAAGAGTTACGGCCAGAGTTCCAGAGCTCAAGTAGCATCTGGAGCAACTTGGCCTTATCGTCTTTGGCCAGTTTCTCCATGTCTTGGGCATTGATCTGTGCCGAACACCGGCAAAGTGCTTTGGATCCATCCTTCCCATCTTCTCTACATATGTTTCCTTCGCAAAGATGACTCTTCGTAGATGTGCCAAGATCATGTTTCAATGACAAACAGGCTTCGTTGTACTCCTGAAGGTTAGCATCGCCAGCTAACACCCCCTCCTGGTAGTAAGGCACAAAGCGATACTCCTCCAGGCTGGGCGGAGACTGCATCTGCTGCCGACGTGGAGCCACAGTGGCGTGGAGACCCAGAATTTCTGCCCCGCCCGCTACGCACACATCCAGATCGCGGTCCACTAATGTTTTCACCGCTGAAATAATTAAAGAGCTACCATATGTAAGTTAACATTCTACGAGACATTTTGGGAGTGAAGTTTTGGACTCTGGAAACATAATTTCTGACGAAACATTCTACACTGACTCTGTGTGTAGAATGTTTCGTCAGAAATTCTACGAGATATTTGTGTATGATTTCCATATACATGATATACAGCCATATATTTTCCATATATATGATATACAGGTATATGCAACTTAGAGAAAGTAAAAACTTAAAATACCTAGTAAATTGATAGCACACGGCATGAAATTTGTTAATACATGTAGCCAAGTGCTCCAGCATGTGCGTATAAACATCACAGTTGAAAAGTTACCAATGATTCCTCTTTTCTGGATCAGAGTGTTGACTAAAATCCTCAATCTAAGCAACGTGATTGGCTTAAAGAAGCTGACTTAAATCAAAATTTAGACTTAAGTAGTTTTAGAACACCCCCCTCCCGGTTACATATATATATTTTACCCCTAATTTCACTGTCAATCTGCAAAATTCGCTCCAGATGCGTAGTGGGATCTATCCGGAGAGACTTGATCCGTGTGGGCAGACGAAGTCCATGTCCAGGCAGACTGAGGATCTGGATCTGTAACATGGTATCCAGGAAGGACACCCAGTTATCCTGCCACAGCAGGTGTCCTTCGTCACCTGGAAACAGTGACACCAGATGTCAACCATGGTACATGTATGGCAAACACGTGCACAAATGATATGGCAACTGTTATGCTTTCTGAATGTATTTAAGCATTGAATTTCTTATAGTTTATTTTGAGACTTATACCTTATATATACGGTAAATAGTACTGCTTCTATTATACTATGGGAACTCGGCTTAACAATGTTAACTAAGAGTAACTGTAGAACATTACTTACAATTATAGTAGTTGACATAATAAATCAGAGCTATTGGACTGGTTGCACAGGACTGACATTAGATGATTAATAATCAGCATTATATGGTACTGTACTAAAAATGTTTGCATGGAATAATTTTGCAGCTTAAGCAAAAAACTCACCATTATTATAGTTTAATTGGCCACAAAACTTAAAAACTCTCTTTACATATGCAATGCTTCAAAATCGTGAATTAATTCCTGTGAACATTTCCAGTTTTACAGTATATTCCACTTCTATATAGTAAACTAAGAATACCGATACTAGTATTTAGTACCACCCGACATGTATATATGCTCCATTGTTAATTATGATAAAGCTGATAGAAAGATGGTATTACATCAGTAGCTAATCTCACAGTTTGCAGAAGTACATGTACAGGAGTCCCCCTCTGATAGGAGACACCCTTTCTGCCAAACAATTCTGTCCTTATTACAGAGGTGTCCTTTGGTGGAGCATCGCATGCATTCGCAGTACTTGCTGCCAAGATTTTGTGTCCTTAGATCTACAGAGTGTCCTTTTAGAGAGGGACCACTGTCTATCTCAATTGTGATACTCACCCTTGTTTGAAGCCGACAGGATCCCTTGGAAAGTTTTCCCGTAGTCGTATCCACGGAGACGCAATTCTTTGTAAACATCATTCGATGTCAGCTGCATAAAATTCTCATCACCCTCCAGCTCCAGTGAACTGCGCTGCTCGTCATAGACAGGGATTTCCAGAATCGGGTCCCCGGGGATGTATATCCGACCACTCACGATAGGAGTTTCGTTGTCACAGACCTCAAAGTGACCCGTGCCAGGGTTCAGGTTTACAGACAGCTTCACGGAGGCTGGAGAAGATGAGAGAGCAATGCATGCAATGAGTGAATTCCACTTTGATTTTCAGTTGTCTTGGCAACTGATCTACTCAGAGCGGAACCCGGAATTATGAATTAAATGATCATCTGTGGAGCAACGGAATTATGACCATCTGATGTATGGTCCAGGCTAAAGTGGTTTTAATACTGAAAAACACAGCACTGCTGTGCAATTTTTTGTTGTCAATATAAATACATGTATATATGGTCGCAATTTAGGGGGAGTGGGGCTTATTGCTGAGTGGTTCCACTGTGTATATATTTTACATTTATAACACTTAAAAAAAAGAAGTTTATGACCGCTTGATTTCAAAGAATTTTCTGTAATTCGTTACCTATTATTTTCAATGTATCAAGAGAGTTTTCAGCAAGGAGAGAGCACAATTCCTTTCTGGATCTATCTCTACTGGCCTGTACCGAATAAATAACACTTACTTGTTTCAGGAAGTATGGTGGCCCTATGTATGTGAACATCTTCGAACGCTATCGGCAGTTCCCGCCATGGTTGTCCCACGATTTTAGCTAGTGTCTGCCAGGCCAACACCAGGTACCCCGTCGCCGGATACAGCACCCGTCCGTCTATCTTATGGCCTACCAGGTAACGGTCTTCCGAATCGACGCTCGTGTCTATGCTAAAGACGCAGCTTGCTGTTCCCCCGGCTCCCCCCTGGATGAACACCTCAGGGTCGGGGGTCGACCAGGAGTGGGAGTGATCCCATTGGACGAGACTGGAGAGCATAGGTGTGCCGCGGGCCACAGGGAAGGTCACGGGGTCGTACAGGTGCAGAGGGTTGAAGTTCACTCCAGCTGTGTATAATCTAGGATGATGAGGAAGGATACAGTGTAAGCATTTGAAGGACAAAAATTTGAATATTTATATACAAATCGACGCATGTTTTTTTCAATATTATTCATGTTGTCTAGTACATAATTATACAGATATAGGTGCCTTCATGCGTAAAACGCTAGAAAATTGTGCGAGACAGAAAAAAACAGCATCATAGAGTATATTTTCTAGAAAAATGTCGACTCCACAAATAAACTTAACTTTCATTACTCCTTGCCAACTACAGTGGTCCCTTTCTTAGTGGTCACTCTCAACAGAGGCCACCCTCTCTAATGTGGCCACAAATCGTTGATGTTCCTACCATAAATGTATTTGTCTCCCCCTCACCAAAGGCCACCTCTCTAATGTATTGCCTTATTCATGCTTAAGTTCAGTTTTGGGCACGAGAAATTTTTTTTTATGGAAATGAGTCCCAGGAACAATTTTAAGTCCAGTAATAGAATTGAGTCTACTTAGAATCATGTTAATCAGCAAACCGTTCTCTTTCCATGCTCGAGATGAGGTTTGAACTACTTGAAGATTTGTTCTACTTACTTGCCCAGGCTGGAGAGGAAGAACTCCAGATTATCAGGATGTCCTCTCTTCATAAGACCGATGAAGCCACAGTCCGCCCCCAGGCTACGTTTCAGTATGGCCTGTAGCAGGCAGTGGGGCGCTATCTCTACGGTGATGGCGTTGCTGGGGACATGCTGCAGAGCTTCTTGGAACAGTACTGGGCTGACGAGGTTGTTTACGTGATACTCCGCCGAGGAATAGCGCGCTAACGGAGAGTCCCATTTTTCCGGGGGCAGGGAACTGCTGACCCAGCGCTTGCTACGTGGACGCTTCTCCTTGATTACCTGGTAATAAACACAAAACTTTTAATTTTTTTATCCCAATTAATTGTCAGTTGAGACAATAAGTTTATAAATGATTAATCTTTATACTGATTAATCTTTATACTTTGGGTTGCTGATTTTGAAGTAGAGAAGAGAAAGTTCTCTGTATGAAAGTGTATGAAAGTGAGAGAAATTTGAGCTACATGTGTACAATATCTCAAACAAAGGTTATTTTATGAAAATCATGTTCAGACAAATCTTCATGTTTATAAAGTGCAGCGGCGGAGCCATATTTTTCTATCTTTGAAGCATACATGTATCTAGCTATTATCGGTATATGTATTTACGTTACTATAAAATGTATCAATATTCAAACTTATACATGGCAAATAACTGAACACATATTTAGCATGTGCATATAAGTCCCTGACACTTAGCTTAGATGAAGATGGCATTCGCTGGAGTGCACCATATAACTTACTGTACGAAGGGCCTGCAGTAAAGATGGCGCAGTCTTGGCCATGTAGTGCGAATGAAAGGCTACCCCTGCGCTCTTCACTTCTTTGGCAAACACCCCCTCTGCTTGCAGCTCTGCCACGAAACTCGACACCGTCTCCGCTGGCCCAGACACTGTCACCGTGTCAACTGCGTTGTGACACGCTGGGACCACACCCTCAGGGCAGCGACATCGTGCTTCTTCCCATGTCAGCCCAACTGCTGCCATGCCACCAGGGGGCAGGTTGGCTTCCTGCACACAGCGCCCTCTCCAGTATGCAGCCAGAACCGTTTCCTCGGCGGTCAGACCTCCGTCGGCATACGCACAGCCAAGCTCGCCCACCGAGTGACCGACGATGCCATCAGGGGATATCCCCAGGGATTTTAATACGTCCACTAAGGCAACCTGGAATTGTGTGGCATGTATGGGCATATATATTACACAGTTTAAGTGGAGTCTGGTCAGTGTTTTTTTTTTCTTTTTGCAATATCAAAACATGGTACAATGGAATGGTGACAATTCATATATCATTGCTGCTTTGACGACCGGTAGCTGGGTACCTTACAAGGGTATGAAAGAACTAATTGTACACGTGTACATGTGTGACATCAAATCAGAAGAATAGAAATACTAAAACATTCTAAGTGGTTGTAAGTGGTTCTAAGTGGCTACTCTGGAACTGTAATATCTTTCAAATAATTACCAAATGTTTTTCAACATTTTTTAGCTCTGCTTGACTATGTCAGCAGAGCTCATGAAATCGAAATTCGTCCATCGTCCGTCCGTCTGTGGCATCGATTATCTCTGAACTTTATGCACGGATTTCTTTCAAATTTTAGTTGTGGCTTCCCCTGGGCCATATGTCCAGACGTTTGAGAAATCAAAAACCTCAATTATCTTGAAAACGAGCGATCGTAGAGCGAAATGGAGGGAATTTGGGACCCATATTTTACCCCCAAAAATACTATATATGACTTTACATAAAAAAAACATATTTTTTTTTCACATACAGTGGTCCCTCTACTAGTGGTCACTCTCAACAGAGTCCACCAACTGTAATATGACCATAAATTTTTGCTGCTACATGTACTATGAATGTATTTACTCTGCCTCTCACCAAAGGCCACCTCTCTAATGCGACCACAATTTCTTGTTAAATATAAAGTGGCCTTTTTAGACAGGGACCATTGTATATATACCTAAACACAACTCCATGTACCTGTATGGCAGCTATGCCCACAAAGGAGTTCAGTGTGTCATTAAATGTCGTCTGATCGCCTTTCATCAGCAAATTGTAAAGCGCCACGTTGTGTCTCTGGAGAACTCGATCAGATCGCAGGATGGACTGACGGAAGATATCTAAGGTCATGAGGTCGCGACCCATTCCGGCCCATTGTGTACCCATCCCAGCAAAGACGAACCACAAGGGACGATCATCACTCGTGGCCATCTGAAATACATGTACATGTATACCTAAACATGTACAAACTTTGTCTAATACACCAAACTCCACGCACTGACAGTAATTACAGACCTGGTGTAGTAGATTAAACTCAACCGCATATTATTACATGTATTTCTGTATTTTCTGATGGCGCCAAAAGTGCATTACTTTGCATCGCTGAGTGATGATCTCTCACGATCAAACGTTCACATAGTTCAAAACATTGGCTTTTATATTGCTACATGTACATGTATTGTTATAGCTGGTAATGATAAACTCGATGTACATTTATGTTTGATCCTTAAACCAGTCAGCATGTTACCCTGCAGAGATATAATACTGCATAATGAGAAGCAATACCTGCACCTTAAAACATGTAACAGTTCCAACTCATCATTTAGTGGTGCCCACTGTGAACTATATATGACATTGGAACCAGACCTTTACCATCCCTAAAATAAGACCACCTCATATTTGAAACCACTTATCAGGCTTATTGGATGACTATAACCAACTCATCACTGCAACCAGCTATTGCTCCAGCATCAAGACCACCTCATAATCAAGACCACTTTAGTGGTATTGTTAGTTGGTGGACTTTAACTGTTTAAGTCTCAGGGGTTCCATATGTAATCCTGGGCCAGAGTTCTAAAAAATACTTAAGTCTCAGTTTTAATGTAAGTCTATGACTGTAGTAAAAACTGAGACTGACTTAAGTATTTTCGAGAACTCCGGCCATGATCTATATATACCATGCTATGGTAACATTTAACCAATTTAAAATTAACCTGTGTTTCAATGCCTGTTGTAGTTGATTCCTTGTTCAGCAATGTGAAGCCCCTGTAGGGATGTGTTGCCACTGAAGCCTCTGCATTCTCCTGCAGCAGTGCATGCATATCCATGTCCGTCTCATGCTCTTTCATCCCCTGCAGCACGTGTTCCACAGCCTCAGTTGTACGACATGCGCAAGTTGCCAGTCGTGGCAGTTTCGCAGCAGGATGGCTTCTAGTGACTTTTTCCCGTTCGTTCGCCTTGAGTATGCAATGCACGTTGGATCCGCCAAACCCAAAGGAGTTGATACAGGCGTACGGGCCGCTCCAGGGTGTCGTCTCCGTGACGACCCAAAGCCTGCCGTCAGAGAGTCCCGGGATATCTGGGTTCGGGTCGCTATAGTGTAAGTTCGCTGGTAGGGCTTTGTCCTCCATGGCAATGAGCAGCTTTGCCAGGGCAGCTAGACCTGCCATGGGTTAGAGAGCATACATTAAAACTTGTGTCAACATGTCTTGGTACAGTGAAACCTCTCTTGAGACCACTGCCACCAGAGACCACCCGTCTTGAAGGCCCATATATTTCTGGCAGGTCTCACATTTCAGTACAATTGAACCAGTCACCAAACACCACCTGTCTTGACAGCCCATATTTTTAAAGCCAAAGAGGCAGTCTTTCAAAACAGCTTCTCTTGTACACTGGAACTCTGCATTACGACCACCCTGGAGATAAGGTCCCTCAGAATTTAGACCACTTAATTATTGATATTTTTTGTATTGTTTCAGAATCGAGACCACCTCAGACTTAAGACCACATTGATCTAGACCATGGGTGGTCTTAATTCTAGTTTCCACTGTATTCCGATTTTATATTTCTAGAAGAAAATAATCTGAATCTGAATTCTCCCTGCAGTCCTATATTGAACATTATGATTCAACAGTGCAGCGTTTCCAGGATCCCATTTTAGTACTACCTTGAATACATGTGATTGTTATGTCTTTGAAACACCTAAATTGCGCCTTGATAACTAGACCAAATCTCTAGTTGGTAAGGTCATGCTGCTACAGGTTTACCATCATCTCCCTGCTCAGTAGCCAAATGCTTAGAGCGCTGGGCAGAGTGACATATTTATGGCCCTGTTGCATGGCTTTGAAACCCGTCACAGGCTATGATGCTGATAAAAATACCTTAGCTTATGGCCTATGGAAAACATACATGTATGACATGATATGACATAATGTAGCTTTAAAGTGTTGTGTAAAATTTGTGGTTGTACTTCGAGTTTGAATAAGTATATACATGTATTTATATTATTAGTCAGAGTCAAGAGTGTGATTTGCTAGCTTTATTCACCATATAATGTTCATAGTAACTTATTTGTGTCAAAAGCATATTAATCTACCTGAAGCTGGCTCTGGGTGACCCATGTTTGACTTGGTGGATCCAATCAGTAATGGTCCCTGGCGACCTTTCTTACAGAACACCTCGGCTATGGTGTTAACTTCCTGTGGGTCTCCGGCCTTGGTTCCCGTGCCGTGGGCTTCTACGTAACTGATGGCCACTGGATCAACACCGGACTCACTGTACACTTCATTCAGGAGTCGTTTCTGGATCTCACCCGAGGGAAAGGTGATGCCTGGAAAAACATGTACAATATACCTGTACAATCATCTGTTTATGTACCATAATATTTTTCATATTTTTTAACCAATTTAGCCTAGGTATGGTAAACATCCTGTGCCGGTTTATATCATATTTTTAAATTCATATAGCAGTGTCAGTGTTGCCGAGACTGCTGAACACTGACCATTGCAGACACGATGACACACACATGATTTAACAAATCATATCATTTCATATTATCAATACATATTGCAGACACCTGAATTTAATATTAATAATAACAATAAATGCATTATTTGCAGATTATAACGGGGGGGGGGGGGGGGGAGGCTAGTTTATAAAAATCTTAGAAATGAACTCACTTTGACAACCATTGTCTTTTCCATGTGTGAGATCAGTTTTTGAAATTAAGATTTTTCGACAAACCGACCACTGCTACATGCCCATGTAACTTAACGGAAGGGACTGTATGCAAATGACACAGTTATAGAGAACAACTATAAGTTTAGCTCTGATCACATCGTGTACGTATGTTGCAGTGTTCAGTTTCTAATATTGGTATCAATAAAGGAACACCTTCATAACAGCCCTGGTGGTTAATTATTGTGATTACATTGGTATCATGTTAGAAAATATCCTTCCACATATACTATAACATGCATGTACCTTGCTCCTTGTTCCCATCCGAGTTATTCTTTGAATGGACTAACGTTGCATACACTCGCCTGGCCTGGCTTATCCTCTGGATGTAGATTGCGACAATTCCTTCACTTCGACAGTATCCATTACCTGAAAGGAGTCACACAGGGATTAAGTTGTACACATAGTCAGTACTCTACATGTATGCTCCTACATATATATGAATTTACCCTTAATAATTTCATAGCCTGACTATTCTAAACAAGTTGTGCATAATCATATTAATTAACTACATATTCCTGTATAGAGTTTTAATAACATGAAAAGTATACCACTAGGAACTTGTAAAATGTGGTCTTTATAAACAGGTGGCCTTTATATAAGGTGGTCTTTAGAAGATGTTAGACTGTACTACTGACACACCTGAAGCATCAAAGGACTTGCAGGTCCCATCAGGAGAAAGCATCCCCAGCTTCTGGAACTGCATGGTTGTGCTGGGCTTCAGGCAGAGATTTGAACCCCCAACTATGGCAGCATCGCACTGACCAAGCCGTATGGCATGCAAGGCCTGGTCCACTGCCAGCAAGCTTGAGGAGCAGGCGGTGTCAATGGCATAGCTTGGACCTGCAACACAGATGGGTGATTCTATATACAGTGGTCCCTGCATTTAAAGACCAAGCATTCTGCCAGGAAAATATATGGTCTTAAAATTGAAGGTAGTCTTAAAATGGAGGGATATGACAATACAAACATAAAGAGTAATGTCTCTGATGGGTGCATGGTCTTAAAATTGAGGGAATTGTAAAATGGCAGGGTCTTAAATTGCAGGGGCCACTATAGTGCAATAGTGAAATATTGATTTATGGATATGCATCGCCACGGATCGCCCATCACTGAACCGGGATAGAGGACGGCATACCCTCCCCGCCATCTACAGCCAGCTGTTGTCATCACGTGACACTAGTGACCTCTCTGATAACCGGGAGTCATGTGACAACACGGGTAAAGCTTCAGTTTGCTGAAGAAATCCAGATGTTACGGGTCGAAAGCTACGAACTTTCGAAGACTTTTTGCTGCCGTGAACGTTTAATAAATTCAATCATGATTTATGGATTTTGATTGAGGATTTCAACTACCAATTCAAGTGTGTGTATATAATTTATTCTGATTGCCAAGGCTGCATACAAGCTAGCTACTAGCTAGAGCCATTACATCATGCAGCGGTAGTTGTATGAAGTTTTGTTGTAATTTGTACATGCATGCACAGTACGTACAAAAAGCTTTAATATACAATAGTACCTCTGTAATAAGGCCACCCTACCTGCCAGGAAATTGTAGCCATATGCAGTCATTACACTGTGTATGTTAACTATACATACAACTTCAAAATCAAACCGAAACATACCTTTAAAATCAAAATAGTAGGAGAGTCTGTTGGCAAACATGGATCTCGTACATCCAGTCATTTCATACCCGACAACATCTTGTGCATCATATGACCAAGCCTCGTGCGACTCTGACGCACTGCAGCCGATAAACACGCCTGTGCGGGTTCCACGCACAGTCTGTGGATTTACACCTGAAAACATAACCAATAAGAATTAGGCAGGTTGAAAATCTGGCTCACAACTGATGTTCTGAAATAAATTCCTGATGTAAAAATACTGCAATATATAGAGAAACAAGAGGCCCAGGGACCTTGGTGGAGCTGCTTTACCTTTTCGCCAGACGAAACCAAGTTCGGGTTATGCCTAATGTAGCTGAAGTGACTTATTATCTCAAAATTTAGCTGCCTCTCCAAAAAGTAATAAGCCTGTATTCTCCCAATACTATCATATATCATCATGAAGTCCAGTTGAAATTGGAAAATAAACTGCTAGAGTAGTAGCGTTTCGAACATCGTAAGAGACTGGAAATTTTTCAAGTGTAACAAATGACCCCAAACCAGATTCAAACAACCAGAAATGAAAATACCCCACATATCTGTATATGTACTAGTAGTGCTTAAGATGCCAAGTCCCAAAATTTCTCTATGTCAGCCGTTTTTGAGATATTCCAGATTTCAGGAATTTGCCATTGGCTCCCATATTAAAACTTCAAAGTGCCATGACATCTTTAAAACTTGGCCAATTTCAAAAAAAGTATCCTGTATTTCCCTGTGGAAACCAATGTCCTCATAAAGATTGACAAAATCGGCTGAGAAATTATTGGAGGAGTAGCATTTTGAAATTTGCAACACAATATCGTCTTTTCAAGAAAAAATGTAGTGTGGTAAATTAATTTATTGAATATTTGGCAGTTCGCAAAAAAGTAAAACCCTGTATTCCCCAATGACTACCCTATTTATAATGAAGTTTGGTTGAAATTTGATGAAAACTTCAACGACTAGCGCTTTGAAATTTTAGCTCCCATATGCTCCCAAAATTTAAGGAGCAATGGCCTTGATAATCAGCCTAAAAATTAATGATCAAGCAAAATGATAAAATTTTAAAATGCCCAACGAATAGCAAAGATCAACATAGGAGCAGGCTTATATGTGTACAAATATAACACATGAAAGCTTTGAATAACTGTGACAGATACATGTAAATACCCATTCGTAAGTAAACACAGGAAAAGAAAATACATGTATGCTTGACGCTACTTACCTGCATCTACTAGAGCCTCATATGTGACTTCTAGCAGCATACGAAGCTGCGGATCCATATTGTTGGCTTGCTTGGGGTGGACTCCGAAAAATGCTGCATCAAACTTGGATATGTCCTTCAGTTTGCCACTTCTCTTAGGAAGGCCATACAGACCTGGAAGGGATCAAGAATGCAGTCATGTTTTTTTTTTTTAAGTTTCTTTTGAACATGCAGATTGGAAAAAAAAGCATACAGTAGTCCCTCTATTTTACAACCCTCTAATTGAAGACCACCCTTGATTATAAGACCACTTGATTTGGTCCCAAAGGGCAATTTTTCTGTGTTAAATGACCTTTATTTTAACACCACCTGCAATATAAGACCATGTGTTCTTGGTCCCATAGGTGATCTTAAAATAGAGGGACCACTGTATTTATACATAATCATATGTACATGAACAGTAGTCCACTTCTAATAAGGACATTAGCCACTCAACAGCTACATTTTTTGTCACTTCAGGGAGGGTACCTTTGTTGAGTGGACAGTAAGAGACAAATCACTATACACCCTTTTGAGTGTAACACCATACCCTCTGTTCAGCGATCTGTTGTCTTCCACAACAAACAGGACTAAGCGAGCACGGAGTTTCTGCGCCCGAACTGCGAGGTTTTCATTCAACGCAGCACAGTCCAGGGTGAACATGCTGAGTGGTACAGAAATACGCAGCAGGGAGATCTCGTCCTTCAGATCCTGGTATTCATGGATTTTCTGTAAGGAAATAACACTGCGGCTGGAGTTCTCAAAAAATACTTTAAATTTTGACTTAAATCAGCAGATTCGTTCACAGTGCACTGGTTGGAAAAACTCAAGGGCGACAACATAAATACTCATTCGAGATTAAATATAAAAACTTCACTGTAAAATTCAAACCACCCTTTTTCCACTTACATTTTCAAAGCCCTGTAGTGAATGTCGTTCATTGAGGAAGGCTGACACAGCATGGTCTGCCGTGCCGTTCAGCAGGTCACTATACTTCTTGTAAGAGTTGAGGTAGAGCTGCGGGCCAATAGTGTTCGCCTTGAAGATGTCCATGGCACGGTCCATGAATGAGGTGACCAAAGCCTCATCCAGCCTCACGCTCCTCAGTAACAAAGTCTGACCTCGCATAGCTGGGAACAGCTCACTCTCCACCTGTAAGGTGTGATAAAGATATGAATTTATTTTCAAGAAGTTCAAAACAGAATACTCCACATAAATATGAATACACATACAGTGGTGCCTAAGATTTAATACCCCACCATTTAAGCATTCCCTCCATTGTGAGACCAGACATTACCGACACCACTCTACACTTTAAATATAAACATCTCTGCATTTCAAGATCATCTTTGATGTAAGACCATACTTCTTGGCCTGAACAGGTGGTCTTAAAATACAGAGACCATTGTAAATGGAAGCTCTTGAGGCAGAAACCATCTTCAAGCCCCTGGCTGTAAACTTCACAGATCCCTGTGCATTAAAATAGTAAGACTCAAGCATAGAAAAACACAAAGGTGGTATAGCTACCTGCAAAACACAATTAAAACTTCAGACCGGTGTTTCGAAGTAAGAATGTGACCCCAGTGCCCATTTTTACCCACAGTGGGACTTGGGTGTAAGAAATGGCCTTTAAAATGATCATTTTCTACATCTGGACTGGTATTCTAACACAAAGCAATCATCTTTGAATCACCGTCTTGAATACAAGACCCGATATTTTGGTCCCAAGGTGCAATTACCTTTGGTACCGAACACTTTATTATAAAACCACCAGCAGTGCAAGACTACATTTCCATGGTTTCATAGGTGGTCTTAAAACAGAGGGACCACTGTACACAGTATATCACGTACAATGACATCCTAAACACTATAATAGTAATGAGAGAAATAACACCGCCACAGTATTAAAACCATTTGTGTAATATCAACCAAAAGACACATACTACACTGGCTGCTATTACATTTCTTAAATACGACCGCCCCAGAATTAAGGTCACTCTGACCTAAGCCATGGCAACTTTTAATTCAGGGATTTCATAGTATTTGGCACAGTAAGTCCCACCCACCTACAGTGGCTCAAAGATGACATGCAGTTTTATTTTTATTTTTTCTGTCATTATGCACCCTTTGCAGGTCCCACTGGACACCTG
>JAAUYG010181942.1_pt1 | contig 25862 bp, 17 predicted proteins | sample 7278091 | NCBI WGS metagenome assembly JAAUYG01 (sample SAMN14350201, study PRJNA611818) | marine sediment metagenome | isolation source: surface marine sediment (0.6m) | place: French Polynesia: Moorea | collected 2018-08 | reverse complement strand
TTTTATATTTATAAGTTATCTATACTCGGAGGCATTAGCTAAACGGGCTTTTACAATCCGAGTTTAATAAAGTAGTTAATTCTGAAATATTAACAAGTTTAAAGTCCTTACACAACTGCAGAAGTTGTGCAGCTTTCTCACACATTCCTTCGCCCTTTATTATGAGCGTTGACGCTGCAAAATTCTTTCAACCAGTACGTGAGAAACATACATACAAAGAAACGTTTATATATGTATGTGTAATAAAAATACACCGTTGAAACAATAATTCGTGTTCGTGGTATTTATGTCTACTAAACAAGTCTATATACAAAACAAAAAAATGACAATTAGAACCGTTCAGTTGATATAGGATATATCTCCCAAAATGTTCAAGTTACGGTTACACCCCACTATCTATTTATATATATTATATACCATGAAATTTAGTAGGTTTACGTGACGTTCAATGGTACGTTTAACTTACGGAATTATCTTGTTGTTTATAGGATGTAAGTATACATATATATATACTTCGAGTAATCGATCGACGAGTTTACGTGACGTCCAACGCTACCTACAACTTACAGAATTAATAATACACATGTTGACTTGTTTACACTATACAATCATACAACATAATAGTTATACCACATATATGTAATTATTATATAATAGGTATCAGTTCAAATAATTACTACGTTTATCTAACTAAGAACTAAATACAAATTTATACACGCGTATTATACCTATACGTGTAACATTACATGTATATTGTATTAACAGTATACAAGTCTACATACCTCATCCATACCATATGCTATCCCAAAGGAAAAAAAATAATTTGATCATCTAATAGTACAATGTATTTTACAATGTAAAATACATTGTAATTTGCTATAAAAAGGAGAACTATATCTATAAAAATGACCAAAATAACCACTTTGTAAATTACACAGCAAATTACACTGTAAATTACACACTACTCAGTATCAAAAAATTTTTTTGCTGACGGCGATGCTTTTTTTTACAGGCTTTTATTCCATTTCACTCTTCCATAAAAGGCTACGAAGTGTACCGCGTTATTGAAACAATAGGTCACGTTGTGTTCTGTAGCGGGTATCATTCCGGGACGAAGACACCGTGTCTGTTAACCACTTTAAATGAAACTTTTTGCAAGCTTCTTTTAGTTCGTGATGTGAAGTATTTTTGTTTTTCCACAAATCAATGATATTTTCCACTTTAATTTTTGTCTGGTGGAAATGTTCCGACAAAATGCCGATAGTAAAATATTCTCCATCGTCAGATATATGTTGTACGTCTGGATAACTGGAATATATAAGAAAGAGATTAATTGGTGCAGAACGAATCAGAAAAAATTACGTAAAGAAAAAAAGGAAATATAGTTAGTTAAATAGTTAATTAAAAATCAGATATCTTACCTGAAAATTTCGTCTAATAATTCTTTCGGGAATAAATCATTCATAGTCGCCATTCTTCTAATCAAAGATCTCGATTGTAATGTCGAACGATGGTTCGCATTGTATAAGCACCTCCGAATACTTTAAATCGAACGTCTAAAAAAGAATAAGTGTTATATCCTATATAAAAGGGTACATAACACGACAACGAATCGTCTAAAGTTGTCCAAGCGCGTTCTATGGTGACGTCTTTATTTCTGTGGAGTATATCGTGCCATATATATGGAGTATAATATATAAGCGTTTTAAACAGCTTAACGGTGATAGAATTATCCTTAACTATTTGCGGTAAATTGTCGAAGTTGTTATAACTTTGTTCTAATAAACGGAGAACGTAAAGTCCATCCATGTCTTTTTTTTGCCATTCGTTTGTATCGTAGGTGAAATATTCCATAACGATCGATTATTGTAACACTCGCTTGTTATGTATATAAAGAAAAAAAGGAATTGACGAAGCAATCATTATTATCAACACGACGTAAATGGTAGCTGTTAAAGCTATATGCCCTGAATGTTGTATTACATTCTCGATACGATCTGGTATATTTTCATTTTCGTAATCGATAGCGAAAGCGTTATTGTCAGTGCCTGAGGGAAACAATCCGAAAGTGAAAATACTGGGAGTAAGAATAATATAACAATCGATATGATGTTTTGTGAAAAAATGTGTCAGGGTATACGAAGTAGGTTCTATAAATAGTTTCCAACGTTGGTGGGTATCGATAGCATCTACAAACATGCTTTGTTTGGTTATATTTTCTTGATTTCCTATACAATAAATAAGTTCAACTTTCGGCGCTTTAGGAGAAAGGTTCAGGGTTACTGAAGTCGTATAAGCTAAATTTAACACCGTGTCGAATTGAGCCGTTAGGCTTATAGAGGATACATTTGTTGTCATATCGAAAAGTTGTATTGACTCTGCGTGGGTATAACATATCAGGAAGAAAAATATGAGTGCGCTTAAACAATACATAGTGAATGATTCCGAAGATCCTATGAATATCATTCGACGACCGACGATACGAAAAATTGTGTCTTTGTTAAAAACGGATGTGTTTGTAGATACGGTGTATAATTATCCGTATAAGAGGAAAAACAAGAACAAACGGTCGAAAAAAAAGACGATTGTGTTTCCTTCGGAAATGTGTGGAAAACGGCGGGTTATTTTGTAGATGAATATAAAGATATCGTGAAAAATTGGTTTTGTAACAGATACGACGACGACGGAAATCAAAACGCGATAATTTTACTCGGCGATAAAGATACTAGTACGCCGCAGATTCAACAAAAGGCTTTTAATTTTAAAGCGGGTTTGTTGCAAATAGATGATTTCGTGGTGGATTATATAACAGATTTAGAAGAAGGTTCAGTTATCGATCCTCGGAATTATCGAGATAAGATAGTCGTTTCTATATATGAAAATACGGAAAATATTTTCAACGTTAACGCTTTCTTAAAATTACATTCTAAAATAAAAAAGAATGTTGTTTTAATTTGTTTATTGAATCAAAACGAAATACCGGGCGATCAATCGCTTCCGGTAGGAACATTTGTATATAAAAGTTTTGTTCAAAGTAAAAAAAATAAACGTACGTCATGACTAGTAGTGAGACTTGCTTAAGAAATGGGTGTTCTTTTTCACCAATAAATATAATAGGTAAGAAAGTATACACGTGTTTACGACATCGAACGTATCATGTATGTTATAAAGATGACTTGTGTTATTCGTCTTGTATTTTAACGCGGGAAGAAGGAAAAGTCATTTGTCGTTATACTAACGAACATGTACCTTTTCATCTAAATAAAAAAAATATTTTATTCGATATAGCAAAAGAAGAACATTGTCATAAATTGTGTTCTTTTACTCCTTACAATTTTAGACAAGGGATAGTCGATAATATCGAAGACGTGACTGGGTGTCGAGTTAACAAAATACAAGAGTCTTGTATAACACGCTGTTGGCATTTATTTCAACAAATGTTTGGTGACAATGCGAAAAATACATCAAAACAATTAGAACTTCTAGCCGTAAGAGCGTATCGTTTTTTTCAGGTACATATAACTGAGATATCTATAAAAGATCAAAATAAAACTCTCGAATATTTAAAAAAAAATAGATTAATTACTGAAGAAGGACATATAGTAGCGAAACAAGTTAGTGCTATTATAACGTATGATCAAACATATACAGAATTCAATATGGGACCTTTAGAATCGGTAGAAAAATATGTTGTGAAAAGAGAACAAAAGTTTTGTAAAGAAACATAATTATAATTCGGCGGAATATTCGGGTAAGGTACCGATGCCGGCCATTTGTTCAAATCAGAGGAAATTTAAATATGCTAATTCGTGTTTTACTACAGAGGTAAAATTGTTACTGTTTAAATATCTAGCCTGTGCTACATTTTCCGGTTTTCGTAAACGGTGTATTATTTTTCTATCTACGAAATCTAAATATAAATGATTTTGTATTTATTTATTATACAGATGATGGACTTTTTCTGCTAAATATCTTTTTCTGATAACTTCGTGACCTTCGCTTACTGTATGGTTTAAACGTAATTCGTTATATAAATATTGATATGTGTAATACCAAGTAAAAAAAGTAGTATGTTGGTGATTGTCGTATCTATCAATAAAATCGTTGGGTGTTTGGTGCGCTGATAATAGTTGTTCTTGTAAAAAAGCAATATGGCTATATAAAGTTGTTATATGTTCTTTTAAACTGTCTATGGTTTCATTTGGATGGGTATAACGTATAGGTGGTAGAGCGTTTGATGTCAAAATATCATTCGGGGATATGTAACGAGTATTTGTCTGAAGGGAGGCTGGTGGTGGTATTTGAGAAATAGGTTGAAATGTGCCGCGAGGTTGAGATATGTCGTGGGGTTGAGATAGAGATATGCCGTGAGGTTGAGATATGTGGTGGGATTGAGATGTGTCATGGGGTTGAGATAGAGATATGCCACAAGGTTGAGATTGAGATGTATCGCGAGATTGAGATATGTCGCGAAGGTGAGATTGAAGTTGAGATAGAGGTATGCCGCGTGGTTGAGGTTGATACGTGCCGCGAGGTTGAGAGTGAGATGTGTCGCGGGATTGAAATATGCCGCGAGATGGTTGAGATGTGTCCCGGGATTGAGATGTACCGCGAGGTTGGGAGTGAGATGTGTCGCGGGATTGAGATGGTCGGGATTGAGATGTGCCGCGAGATGGTTGAGATGTGTCCCGGGATTGAGATATGTCACGAGATTGAGATGGTCGGGATTGAGATGTGTCGCGAGGAGTGCGTTCATATATTGCTAAAGGTGGTGGTGTAGTTTGTAGTAAGTTTCTAAGTGATGATGTTATATTATTTACTCTTGGTCTTACGTCTAGTGACTGTGTTGTGCTTTCCTGTGATCTTCGAAACGGTGGCCTGGGTTGTGATGTTGATAGTGATGTTTCGGCTCCTTGTAGTCTCCTTTGTGGTGATGATGGTCCGGTGTGTAGTCTTCTTTGTAGTAATGTTTCGCTTTCCGTTGTTCTTTGAGATAATGACGACGCTTCAGTTCCTTGGGGCGATGATGGTCCGGTGTGTAGTCTCCTTTGTAGTAATGATGTTTCAGTTCTTTGGGGTGTTTCGCTTTCCGTTCTTTGAGATAATGACGACGCTTCAGTTCCTTGGGCCGATGATGGTCCGGTGTGTAGTCTCCTTGTTTCAGTTCTTTGGGGTGTTGTTCTTTGAGATAATGACGACGCTTCAGTTCCTTGGGGTGATGATGGTCCGGTGTGTAGTCTCCTTGTTTCAGTTCTTTGGGGTGTTTCGCTTTCCGTTCTTTGAGATAATGACGACGCTTCAGCTCCTTGGGGTGATAATGACGGTGGTAATGCCGCTTCCGGTCTTTGAGATGGTTCGGAGTCAGCTCCTTGGGGTGGTTCGGTTTGTGATCTTTCAGCTTCGGTTTGTAGTCTTCTTTGTGGCGGTGGTGATGTTTCAGTTCTTTGGGGTGATGTTTCTGCTCTAATTGATGCTGCTCTGGTATCTACGGAGGTTACTCTTTGGGATGATGATGGTGTTTCAGCTCTTTGGCGTAATGTTTCTGATGGTGGTGATGGTCTGGTTACTCTTTGTGATGATGTTGTTGATGATAGTCTGACTCTACCCTGTAATGTTGATGCCGATGCTATGGCTGAGGTTGCGGCTTGTAATGTTGACGATAGTGGTGGCGGTCTGACTCTGGCTCTGATTCCGTTCTGTGATGTTTCGGACCGTCTGGGTGTTGTTGATGGGGTTGTGTGCGTAGAGGATGTGGTGTTTGATGATTGTTGTTGTGATGTGTTTTGTGACTGTGTATTCATAGGGGATGTGATATTTGATGATGGTCGTGGTTGCTGTCGTGATTGTTGTGATGTATTTGTGTTCATAGAGGATGATGTAGATCGCTGTTGTGATTGTATTTGTTGCTGCTGTGATGTATTTGTGTTCATAGGGGATGTGGTATTTGATGATGGTTGTGGTCGCGATTGTTGTGTCGCTAAAAGGCGTGCTGCGTGAAGTATATTCGAAGTTGCGTCCATAGGGGATGGTGGTCGATTTGTCTGTTGTTGTGATGTTGTTATCAAGTGTGCTGGTCGAAGTACACTCACAGTTGCGTCCATTGGGGATGGTGTGTTTGTAGATACCGCTTGGGTAGTCGATGGCGATTGATTTGTATTCATAATTGTGGATGCGGTCGGTTGGAGTGACATATTAGTGGTTCGATAATTTTGAGCTTGTGGGTATGTGTTACTAATTTCTTGATTTGTCAAAATAGAAAAATTGCTATATTGAATTGTTTGTAAGAAAGGTGTGAAATTATAAGGGTTGTATTTATAAAATTTTTTATCTTGATATAGACTGGGTTCGAAAGTAGGTATAGCTTGGAAACTCTTTATTTTATGCCAAAAACCGTCTTGATAGATGTTACATAAAGAAATGCTACAAGGAAGATTAATTTTTTTAGGTGCCAAGCCTACGATAGTACGGACACGTGCCCATAATTGTTTTAAATCTTTATTTTGGATTGGGGGTATAGACTTAAATTGCATATTGTATGATATGCCTTGTATTTGTTGAGTTAGATAACCAAAGGTGATATTAGCAGAAGTGTTAATTCGTGGTAAATTAGCAATAATAGTATGCAATGGCCAATAAGAATGTATTAGCATACTTACATAGTTTTCGATGACATATTTACAGTCAAATATATCTTTTGTTTGTGTGGTATGTTCACCATTATTTATTTCCAATGTGTATTGATCTTTATTTAGATTAAGTAACATATATAAAGGAAAATTAGAAGCGATAAGGTTAAATAGGTATTCTTCCATATCGTTTATTGTTTGTTGTTCCAAATTGGGTGCGCATAATGCCCAATAAGAAGTGCCGGGGTTTTCTTTTTGTCGTGTTAATTCATTTTTAATTTCTGCACGATCTTTAGCGATTGATAGTAAACCAATAACAAATGTGGTAAATAAAGGCTCTACTTTTAGTTTTGATTGGAAAATTGAAGGTATTTGAAAAGTACTAAAACGGAAAAAATGATCACCTAATAATATACCTTCGTATTTGGTCGTATAAGTAATTTTAGGCCGAGGATAACGTACGGTACATTGATAGTTATCTAATATTGTTGTAAGTGTATCGAATAGCTTTTTTTGTTTTTTTTGTTGAATGTTGTTTAATAATTGGTCTATTAGTTCGTTTAATTTTATATCGGTGTCAGATGGGTTCGGATCTTTGATACTAATCGGTAATTGTTGTATTAGCTCTTTAAAAATCATAAAAGTGGGTAATTGAATTTTTACACGAAACATAGAATTAATAGTAAGTGGAAAATGTTTAATACAATAAAAAAGGGAATCCCATGGTATTTCTTTGATATTTAATAATTTTTGGGGATCGTTGTCGGTAAACGCTTCATGTATTGTTAATTTAATTAGTAGGACTTGTTCGTCTAAATCTTGAATTTCTTTATAAATTTGTTGTTGCTTTGTTAAAGCATCGGTTAATTTCTTAATAGTAGATTGTAATATTGACCAGATGGCCGAAGATGTGATTATTGTTCCATTATAAACATCCTTTACGGTTTTCCAGTCGTCGAATAAAGAAATGTGGAAAAAAGCAAATCTTCCAGCAACGGGTAATTCGTTGTTATATAATAGTACTTGATGTGTATTACCTTGCGCGTATAATGCTTTTACTATGGTTTGTTTATAATTTTGATAAGATTGATCGTCCCAAATAGGCGCCTGATAATGTTTTATGCCTAAACATCCTATGTCGCTTCTCAAATCGGTTAGGATATTTGGTCGTTCAGGAATGGGGATTTGGGGTATGGTTACTCTTTGTATATTTTTACGATAAACTAAATTTGGTCGTAATTTATACATCTCGTTCAGGAAAAAATAGTCGTTTTGAAAATTTTCTGTACAAAATGGGATCATATCGTCTATTAAAATTTCTAACGAGGATGGATTTAAATTCCAAATATCGAACGATAATGTTTCGGCGGTCTCTTTAAATACTTCTTTTAGAGGTGAATATGGATTTTTGTATTTAGCGATAAAATTCGCTAAAGAGTCTTTCAAACGATGATAGTTATAAATTATGTCTGTAAATTGTGTTAACAAACACGCTGGAGGTTCTAATATAACTTCGATATCTGCGGTGATGAATTGGGTACGCGTTTTCATATGTTGAAATTGTAATTCGATTTTTCGTTTTGCGGCGGATAGGGTTTGTGAAAGTTTAGATATGTCATTTAAAAAATCGTATGTTTTGTCAAAAAGAGAATCGTTGCGTAAAAAATGAAATTGCTTATCGGGATTAGTTTCGGATTCATACTTGGCGATTGCGTTCTTGATCTTTAACTGTGCTAAGGGAGAATTTGAAAGAAGTGATTGATCTTGTGAAAGGGAAAAAAATTTACGGTTGATGTCAATTTCTTTACTTTTCATTTCTAATATGTGGTTTATTGTATCTAATATTTTTTTACAATTCGATTGTTCACGTACATTTTGCACGTGATCAGAGATACGGTTTTGAATTTCTGGCGAGGAAACGGTAGTATATTTTTGCGAAATTATATCTTCGTATTTTTTTATTGATTCGTCGCAAAGACGATATATTGTATACAAAGAACACTGTGACGGTAAAGTACGCGTAATATCGTTTACTTCCAGTGTAAAAATTTCTTCTAAAATCAATATGTCTTTTATCAAGGAGTCGACATCGTAACTGTTCATTATGACTTTCTCTATTTCCGAATGTTTCGATGGATCTGTTTTTTTAATCTGTTCCAACTCTTTTCTAAGATTTGTTATAGTTGATTGATCTTTATGTAGTAACGTAGTAGTTATTTTGGTTGTCGTTTTTAAATGTGTTATATTTTGTTGTTCTTGATCCGTTATATCTAATTTTTTTAAAGCGTTTATTACAGCGGTAATACCATACAAGACTTCTTTATGATATATACTTAAGAATAACATTTTTTTCGTTTCGTTGTCAAATATTGGTGCAAACGAAAGCTGGTATGCTTGTAACGATCCAATTATTACACGTGTAGTAAGCCATAACTGCAATGCCATAGGGAATAGTGACAGAATACGTTTATTGATAAACTCGGTGTTAGACATATCTTCTTCAACATGTAAATATATTTTATTGCCGCTTTTTATCACTATGCAACCAATACCAAACGTACCGGGATCAAACGGTTGATATAAACAAACATTTTTATCTTCGATCACTAAAATGTTCGATATTCCAGTTCCAAAATCCTTATTACGAATCAAGCAAGACGGTGTTGCTTCTAATTCATTCATATAGTCATTTGATGTTTTCTCGATAAAATAATATTTCAACGATGGTATTTTTATCGGTTCGGGTAACGTATAGTAAGAACGGATACAATAACTATTACTGCTTTCATGTCGAATTGTACGGTTAGACAAATTTTCGTAGGCCATGGTTTGTTGAATGTTCTCGATAGGCCTTTACGAGAATAGATAGATTTTTTAATTTTGATGTGTATTTTTTTTTTTGAATAGGTTCCAAAATATTAATCTTTTTTCCTCGGCGTATTTTTTTTTTTTGACAAATATCGTATTCCGGCGATGGTGCTGGCGATGTAAAATCCAATTTACGTTTCACCTTTTTCTTAGCTGCGGCATCAATTGAGAAATCGATCTTCGGTTGTTTTGTAGGCGATTTCAGAAGTGGTGCTGAATGTGATGATGAAGGTTTCGTAGTATCGATCGTAATATGATCCAGTTTTGATTTTTTTCTTGTAGGTGGCAGCATTACTAGACGCGACGATGAAGGCTGTGTAGTATCGATTATCGTATGATCCGTCTTCTTTGGTTTTTTTCTTTTCGGCGATTTTATAAGCGGCGGTGCTTGATTACGTGAAGAGACAAAAGTTGTTTTTAGTTGTTTATTGATTTCCTTTAATTCGGTAACGATATTTTCTTCTTCTTCCTCTTCGTCATCGGTAAATGAAGATTCAGATATATCCGAAATGTGGTTATCGTCAGTCAGTTCTTGACACTCTGGTTCGTTTGTTGTTTCTTCTTCATCGTCGAGATTTTCATTTTCACTGCTACTATCCGTTGTTTCGTTTTCAGAGGTTTCTTCTTCTTCTGATAACATTTCTATGTACTTAGGTGCAACAGACATTTTAGCGGTGTCTTCTTTTTCTGTGTCTTCGATGTCACTCATACAAATTGTATCTTCTGCTTCTAAGTGCGGTTTATAGTTTTTAAATATAAACGGATATACACGAACCGCATATATTTTGTTGAAAAGTGAATATCCTTGACTTGTCCTATTGTCGTAAAAGAAACTATCAAATAATTGTTCGGTTAAAGCGGTCACGTCGTCATCGGTGTTATTAATAGCTATATCTACATCTTCGATTCCGTAAAAAAGGAGGGAAATGTGTTTAGCTATCAGCTGTGGAAGGACTACATTTTTTTCTAACATGCCGCATTGAATAGATAAATCGCACGCCATAAATTCCTCGATATCGAAGTCGTATGGTATGGATTCGGATTGAGACCATCTTTGATTACTAGTTTTAAAAATGCAGTTTTGTTGTTTTGTGTCGAAGGTAGTATGTAACGCTAAGGCGTGAAATAAAGATTGAGATGGAAATGTAGAGGAAAGGTAAGCTTTTGTTGTTAGTTCTGTGGCGGCTTCGTAACTTTTTGGCTGTACAATTAATACTACAGAACTTTCACCGAACGTATCGTTTCTTTGTATCTCGCCAAAAACTGACATACCTGGTTGAGTTTCGTTTTTTATTATAGTCATTGTTTTTAAAGGTTTTAATATTTGTTGTCTTGGATTAGCGCATACGTCGAAGCTATTAGTGTTACTATCGCCGGTTCCTATAAATAATTTAATGATGCCCATTGTTAAAACTGATCCAAATTCGACATCGCGTTCTTTTTCCACATCGTGTAACACGCTTGGAATGTTTGAACGGATTCCATAAATTTCAGCCATTAATATAAATATATGTATAGGAGGTACGTATTCGGGATTACCTAATAAAAATGTTTCTAATAGTTTAATCGTGTCTGTGGTTTTTTGAATAGGTTTTATAGGTTTAGAGGGAAATAATTTATTCATGAATAAACAACTTTTATCCATTAAATGTTTTATTCCGCTTAAAATTATAGCCGTTTCCCCGAATAGTAATCTATGAATCAAAAATAGTATGCTCCCGTCGTGGCGGCAATGGTTTAAATACGCTATTATATCGCGTACGGCGAATGGTGTATCTTCGCAAATATAATTTGGATTTCCTAATTTATTGTATTGAACGTTTAAATTCATTAAGAATGCGGCTAAGACGCTGTGGCTCTTTTTGGTAGGATTTTCTGTACATTCGTTTTCTAGTAAGTTTATATATTGGTAATATAAACTATTATCGCATTTAGAATTATATAGTTCTTCTATTTGTTTATGAATTTCGTTAGTAATTGGTTTATCTGGGGAATTTATTTCTGAAATTATATCGAATGTTTCGGGTATATACGAGTTCATCTTTATACCTAATTTCATAGGACTGGAAATCGTATATTTATTGATCGGTAAGGTAGATACGTTATGGTCGTTGTTGGTAGTATAATTTCCGGAAGTATTTAAACGAGGAAAGATGTGAGGTATGGGTACTAATTGAGTCGTTGTTATGGTTGCGTAATTTTTGTTTTGAAAGAAAATATTTTCAAATTTTTCTTCTGAAAATAAAGACGAAGACGTATTTTTTTTAGTTTCGTCGCTAGCGTGATAATGTTGCATGGCCATCATCATAGCGCATAGTTTTTCGCTTTGAGATCCTACGATATCGCAATTACTTTTAGGATCGAGTATTGCTAATATTTTTTTTGTGATATTTTTTTTGTTAGGATCAAATTTTCTACATTATCGTCAAAATCGTTAAGAGTGGCGAAATTAAAATGATGCCAAATGAAATCGTAAGCCTGTTGTAAATTATGGCTGATGTTGTGTAGGATCTCTTGTATGAGGGTTAATTCTAAAATATTTGATGAACATAGTACACCTTCTGTAAAATCTTTAAACGCTTTTAAAAAATGTTTTTGAGCGGAAGAATTTTCTAAAATTTCTTTATATTTTTTGTTAATAGTAAAAGATGACGAAGTGTCGTTTTCGTGAATTATATAATGATATAACGCGCGAACCGCGTTAGTATAAAATTGTTTTTGTGATTTGAAAGTGTTTTGTTCAGAACCGATTGAGTTATGAGTTTGATATTCTTTCAAAAAATTGCTATCGTTAGTGTTTGTGGATTGTTTAGTCCCTTCAATTGTTATGACAGCGTTTTTGCCAGGAATATAATTAAATGTATCGATTTTATAAGGTTTATCCTGTGTACTGTCACTTAAAATTAATCGATTTAAAGTTGATAGTATGGATAACCGGTGAACGTTATTACTTAATAAAGGAGTAGATCCGATATTATTAGTATATAATTCTCGTTCGTGATTTTTAAGCGGTTTATCTAAATATACTTTCCATTTTTTATTTTCTTCGTACAGTTGCATAGGGTCTTTGTTGTCATTAGATGCGAAGTGTTTTGGTAAAGCGGATATTTTTTTCTTCAATAGGTTTCTTATTACATCGGTAATATTTTTAGATGTTCGAAATTCTTTAGTATTTTCTGGTACATTTGTGTTATTTTTTAAAAATGTTTCATATGCGATTTTATCTTGATTTGTCATTAATCCTGTACCTTCACGATCGTTGGCTAATTTTAACCGGCAATCTCCCAATATTCCTATATTCGTTTTTGTGTTATTGATTCGTAATAAAGGACACATGCCATTTTTACTCCAAAGTACGTTTTGGATGTTATTGATATCGTTTGAGGTTTTATTTTTTTGAAAAAAGCTCCAAGCGTGTTTATAATGAGCGGATACGAAATTTTGATTAATGGAACAAACTGTTCCGTTTTTTATTTCTAAAAAAGATCGTAACATTAACCAACAAAAACAACGTTCCTGGTTAATATGAAAAGGTTTAGTGTTACAAAAAGAACACACTTCTTCAGAATTAGATGATTTAGGATGTTTAAGAGGTTGCAAATGGTTAAAAGTATCTTCCGGTATGAAGTATATCGCTGGACGAACAAATAATTTTTTGAAAATAATGGGAGATCCCAAACAAGAAAGACAAAGAATGTATATTGGATTATTCATACAATAGATATCTGCTGGATAGTAAGTAAAAGTTTTTTTGTGTTTGGTTTGATTTAAATCTTCTAATTTAGAATTTTTCATCAATTGAGCTATTTGTTCGTTTTTATCTAAACCTAATTTTGTATGTATATGTTCGCTTTCGGTAACAAAACTTTGAGTAAACCAACAACTTTCAAAGTTTAATAGACAAGTAAAGGATAAACAATCGTCTTTGAAATAAGCTTCGCGTTGAGCTTGTTCATTTATCGTATCTAAACTGATATAGGTTTTACGTTTTTGTATTCGACGATTTAACAACCAAGGTATTTTTTTGGTATCTGATAAGTTCTGTAAATTGCTTAAATTGATGCCGTCTCCATCGTTACGGTAAGGTATGATAAAAGCGGGAGATAAACCAATTTTATTTTGTACTCCGCTATAAATCATACCTGTTGTTTGTAAAGGTGTACTAGGTAAAACGTCGAGTTCTTCTTTGTTAGTAGAGAAAATAGCATCAAACAATAAAGCTAAGTGGTTGGCTGTTTTTGGATACGGTAAAGAGTAATTGCTCCATTCTGATCGGCTAAATATAGACACGTTAGGGCTGTAGTTTAGCAATAAACATAACATAGCGTGACTTCCTAGAAATTTATCGCTTTCGAATACTTTTAACTGTTGCCAATCAGTAAATAATTTACTTTCTATTAATAGATTATAAAAATCGGTTAAATTATCGTTTGTTTTTAATAATGTTAACAATTTGGTTTCAAATTTAGTTTTATTTAGATAAACATTTTTCGATCCCACGAATAGTGGTCTGATATATACCATAGGGTTTCCTTCTATTTGTGGGTTTTCCATTCAAGTTGTTAAAGTTTTTGCGCCGACGTATATATGATCGTGGTTGGTGTTGAATAAAGTAGATAACGGTATATCTTTCGGTGAAATATGATTAGCCGCCAATGTAGCAAAAAATTGATCGGTTCCACATAACACTAAAATGTAATCGGATACACTTTTTTTATTATCGGAGATATTTTTTTTGAAATAATTTTTAAAAATATGTTCGCCTGTTTTTTTACTAAAAGTAGATAATACATCTAACATTTCTTGTGCTACGTCAAACATATATTCGTCTGTACTAGAATCTTGCATCTTTTTTTTCTCTAAAGGTTTTTGATGTAAATGTTTAAACAGTTTAATAATTTCATCGTCTTTGAAAGAATCGGGAGTTTTCCAATGTGTTTCATAATCACCATCTAAATGTTCACGTCCGTGTACAATAATGGCCCATTCGCAAAAACTAGAAACGGTGTGATTTTTTAGGTTATTTTTTACATCGGCGTAAAAACGTGTAGGTATTAAAGGAGTAGTTTGTGGACTGAGAGATACACGTTGTAAGTTACAAATTCCTTGACTATTTATTACGCAAACGTTACCGGTTAAGCTGTTGATAATATCTTGATTATGTTGTTTATAAATATCTTTAGGTATTAAAGCGAAATAAGCATCATATGGCATTTGTGTAGCTTCTGTTTTAAAACGCCCAGATGTAATTTCTTTTCGCAAGTTTTCCATTTCGGTTTCACCGACGACATCTTTAAATCGGTCACTCATATTGGCGAATATTCTATCATGGAAAATTCTTCATATAAACACGAGAATACTTGTGAAAGATTACGACGGAACTTTGAGTCTGACGTTTTACCGAAAATAACCAATGTATATCATGTGGTCTCTTCTTTTTATGCTATTCGTTTGCGCGGGGAAGATGATAATCGTAGCGTGGTGGGTATATTTGGTACAAAATCGCATATCGGTTATAAAAATGTCATTGACTCAAATTTAAATTTCATTCATTTTTGTATAAACGAAACTAAGAAAATAAACGATTCGTTATTTATACACGAACAAGAACAAATTATATTGGTGCAAGGGAGAAATAGACAGATGAAAGAGAAATGGATATATGTAAGAAATGTTGCAAAAAAGTATCAATTGGATTTTACTTTTATTAAAAAATTGTTTGATTTAAAAAATATCAAAGAACAAATAAAAAAGTTAGATAGTTATAATAAAGAATTATTATTTTTGTTGTTGTTACACAGAGATGAAAGTAATATAATACCGTATCAATATTTTGGAGCGATTTCTTATTCCGATACTTATAAACTTCGAGAAAATTATTTAGCGATGATTGATCAGTTTTTGTTAGACGGGGTACAATTATTACACGCGGTATGTAATTGGGATGATTGGAAACAAATTGTGGAGCAACATACAACTCGTATATTATACGGTCACTTGATGTATACTCCTAAAAATGGGTTAGGCTATGGAATAATTAACGTAAAAAGTGGGATAAGTGAAGATACGATTTGGATGGTGAAAGTAACTTATTGGTTGATAGAAGCGTTTAAAAATCAAGAACCCGAAAAATATTTTCAATTGCCTAATGATAAATGTATCGACATGATTAAAAAAGATATATTTTTTGATATTTTTACTGCTTTACAACCGTTTTTCGCAAGTAAAAGTGAAATGGTATTACATAAGTTTTTAGTTCTTAAATTGGATTTTCAAATGTATTATATACATGTTAAAAAGGATTATTTTCTAACACAGGAAAAATTTGATCAAATGTTTATTATCACGGAAGTGGAACAAAAATTAGAATTAAAACCGTGGTATAAAAACGGTCAATTGGAATTATTTAAATTTGTTGATACTAATTATCGATTGGGATTGGATAAAGCGGTCTATGAATATCCTTTTGTAGATATGCCACAGTTTTTTCAACTCGATACCGCGATATCGAAAAAAGACGTACAGAAATTTACAGAAGATTGTTTTTCACAACAAAAGTTTACACCTGAACAGGTTGCTGAAACATTAAAACGTATTATGAAACATTTTTTTAAGAATGGAGAAAATTTTGAATTATCGGTCTATCGGCAAATATTAGATGATTGGAGTATGAATGATATGTACATATTACGAGATATTAAGCAAAAATTACAAAAAATTACTGATGATATACGAATAGAAAAGACATATCGAAAAGTGTACTATAACGAACGTATAATTTTTTATTACGATAATTCTAATAGATTTACTATACTCGATGAGTCTAATATACCCCACGACGATGATCAATTTATTCCAGAGGTAATTACGAAAACAAGATCGTCAAGTTATTATTTCTGGGATAAAAGAAAAGATGTGTTTATAACTAAAGAAATGTATAAAAAAACAGTTCATTTGGTAAATAAAATATTAGCTATTATTTCTGTAAATACGATTAGTTTACAACAACTATTAGAAGATATTATTAAAATTTCTTTTGATGATGATACACAAATAATAAATTTTTCTGATATCGTATATAAAAACGATTTGGCAAGTATTGTGATTGATATATTGTATCAAACAATACCATTATTTTATACTAATATGGATATTAAAAGTTTTTTCAATTTACCTTATGACATTCTAAATTTTGTAAAAACGGCGACTCGAGAAAAAAAAACGATATTTAATATAATGCGAAATATTTGTTTAAAAAAGACTCCAATAATAAGAAATTTAGATGAGTTGTATGAAAGTTTTACATTGTTTCAGGTGAAAGATTTATCGCAAGCGATCGATTATATTGAAAACAATAAAGATTTAGCCGTTGTTACTGATGGAATAGAATCGCCATTGTTAAATAAAAATATAGCACTGTTTCTCGTACCAAGTTCTATAAAACAATATTTGTCAGATATAGACGATTTTAACGAAGATGAGGAATTGACATGTTTTTATAAATATCAATTATCGAGTTTAAAAGTAAACGATGGTTTACAAATAGCTACAAAGATGTATCATTACGCATTGTTAAAAAACTCGTTTTTTGTACAAAAATATAATATATGTACAAAAGAATTTTTGAGAGTCCTTGTTAAATGGTGTGTTAAAAAAATGGAGTCTAAACATATTGAACATTATGAAATGTTTATATGTAATTTATTAATTTTCATATTATCGTTTATAGATGTTTTTGAACTACACGACGCGTTTGTACCGTATTTTACTACGGATTTTGTTCAACTGAGGAATAATGATGTTTTACATCATTTTGGAAAAATGGTTATATGGGATTTTATAAACTATAAATCTATTCAACGGCAAGACGTTTTTGAAGAAAAAATTCTTACCGCAGACAATAAATTATTGTATTATGATAATGTGATATGCGGAATATACGTCAAAGGTTTAACTTTCGATATAATGAATACGCCGTTGCGAACGATATTCGATTTTTTGCTATTTTTACATCTACCTATAGAAAAAATGTTATTTTTTGAAAAGATGACAAAATTTGGCCAATTGTGATAATTGATCCTGATAAGGCAGTGGCAACGTTACGGGACAATATATTTAACCGTTTTTTTAGTTTATATATGAACGCTAATATGAAATCACAATTTGTAACATCGAATATCGGAATAGAACCTATAATTTTGTGGACTGCGGTTATACAACGACGTGATAGATCCTTTATAGGTGAACTGCTATACCGAGCACAATTAGCGTGTATGGTAATAGAACCATCTTTTACTTTTTTACAAGATGAAATCATAAAAAGTAATCAACATAGTATTGAAAACGATCAACAGTTCCTCGTAGTTGCGTCAACGATATTTAAGCAATGGATACATCGTTGAAATTATTTATTGAGGGTAGAGCCGTACTTACAATGGATAACGGAATTCATCCTCCTTCGTCAATTTGTCCTTATCCTTTCAACTCAGATATATTTGAAAGTCAACGTTCCAAAATAACTGGTCAAACTTTTAGTTTAAACTTTTTATATTTAAATACGGATTCTATACAGACAGCTAAAACCGTGCGCCAAATATTTAATTGTGAGGTTTCGGGAATAATTTATTTGGAAGCGTTGACAACACATTCTTATCATAACATACCAAGTGTATATGTGGGGAATTTATTTTTAACATGTCCTCCGTTTATTCGTGATGAAATTTTAACGAATAATGTATCTATAGATTATGCGTTATTATCCGGAAATTCGGACGAAAATCCGAATGGTACCGGGTTTCATTTTATGTTGGGAGATGTTATTTGTTTTTACGATATATATGATTCAGTTGTTTCAAGTGACACGTATTGGTATATCACGTTTCAACATTTCTTAAAATGTGTTCAACGGAGAAATTATAAAACAGATAACAACGTCGTGCCTAATGTAGGTTATAATTTATTGAACAATAAAAATTTTCTTACAAATACATTATTATATTATAATACAATCAATACTTGGTTACATCAATTACGTTATATTTTTACTCTTCGAAATGCAAAATTGAGAGAACAACATCGATATTTAGAAGTGCGTGAAATGCAATGGCTTTTTCTTTTCGTAGGACAAAGATTAAAAAAAAAATATTTACAATGGATGTACCGATATTTTAAAATGTATAGCTAATGTACAAATTGATCAAAAACATACATCGGCTTTAGAATACAAACAACTTTTTGAACACACGACACGATATACACACGAACATAGATTGATTTTAATTCGTATTCAAAATTATACTCTGATTATACGAGAGTTTGTACAAATGTTACGATTACAGCAACAATATTATACAATAGCTAAACAGATACCTGAACAAATAGAATGCATTAAACGGCGATATCATTCTATGCAAATATATATATCTACGATTATAGATGAACTCTTACCTAATATATTTGTCTCGTTATCGCCTAACGTTTTCGATATACAATCGTTACAAGAGTGGATTCAACGTGTAAATGGGATATTAGAACAATATCACGATATTCGAAGAACAATTACACGTCATTGTTGAAAATGTGGTTTGTAAATATCGAACAAACGTTCTGATTAGATCGTATGGTTACGCTGAACGCTTGACTAATAAAAAAATAATATATAAACGTGTTAATTTACCGTCTTTAACAAATAGTGCGTTGAATAGAAAAAAATTACATTGTCCGTATATTGCGGATAATGAGAACGATCAGAAGATATGTTTATTTTATGAACACCCGAATATTTCGTCTAGTCAAAAAATTTTAGGTTGGACCGGAATGTTGGCGACACCGTCTTGGCATTCTGCAACAGAAACAGGATTTTCTTTTAATATTTTTATCCCTCAAAAAAATACAGCGCAGTCGACGTATTTTGATATCGACGATATGTTGCGTCAAATAATACAAGATGGAAAATCATGTGAGATTATACACGATAGATTACATATCACGACGTTAATTTTAGATATCGACATTATTCCTTTTTATAGTGTGTCGATCGACAGAAATCAATTATACGAAGATTTGATAGAATTGATAGAATACGCTTTGAAAGAAATACCGGATATCGAACATTATTTATTTAGTTCGAAAGGAGATGGTAAAATTGGTATTCATCATCATATAGTATTTCCTAATAATGTGGCTTGTACTCATCAATTCGCTCAAGAATTGATAATGGCGCTTAACGAATTACGATATATATTTCCAAATACCGTTGGTGTTTACTGTGGAGATAGGGCGGTGTTTGATACTAATATTTATAAAATTAATAATGAAAAAGTGCAATATCAAACTAACGATGGAGAAATTGATATCCAAATTCCTAAATTAAATTTTCACGGACTTCGGTGTCCCTTTCAAGTTAAATATGATAATTCGCGGCAATTATTGTTAGTGAAATATAAAAGTAAAATCAAACACGATGGTGTTCCGCCTTTACGAACCATGTTTGCTCACGCTTCGAATTGCGTAGGCGACGAATATGGGAAGGTGTATTATAGTTATAGTGGTGTAAAATCTATATCAGATATGGGATATTATAGTAAATTACAACGAGAACGTATCGATAATTACGCGAATAGTTTTTGCGAAAATAATATTACTGCTATATGTAAAGCCATTAATAAAAAAATTATAATGTTCGATGAATGGGAAATCGATTTTCCTTCAATTGCGGAAAAAGAATTCCTGTTGCGCAGTTTAAATGAAATATGGGAAAATTCGGGGAAAAGTTTAATGAGACGTATGTTAAATAAAACGGTTGGAGATTTTAATACTCGTTATCATCAAGGAGAGATACAGAAAGCTTTATCTCAGTCTAGATTAATTATACGTGATAATAAAATTGTTTTATCGTCTAGACCATCTGCGACCACTTTCGATTTATGTCCAGTTAGAGTACATAAAAAAAAGCATGCTAACGGAGTAGTGATACAAATTATATATAAAACATCTATGATCCGATTTGGTTTACAAATTATATCTTTTAAAGAAAAATGTCGAAATATATTTTTGGATGAAGTATATTTGTTATTTAAAGATATGTTAGTGTCGACGCGGATAAGACAATATTTTTCTTCGTGTATCAACGTGTATAACAAACCAACTACAATTTTGATGACGTTACACGGAAAGGCGACAGATGTTCAAACGACGTATATGACACCTTATGATACACAACGACCGTTATCTACTATATTGGTTGATATAGATCATGTAAATTATGTGTACGTGTTATTAAAAAATATGACGTTATTTCAGATAGTTTCTAAAGGTTACGTATTTGTATTTGACAATTTAGCTATTGTGTCTCGTGATATCGAATTGTTTTTTTATTGTCGCGATATTGTTGATAATATATCAAAAGAATTATTAGAACAAATAAGATCGTTGTTAGAAAATAATAAATAAATTATTAGTCTTTTATACAAGAGTGTACATTAACGTGTAAGTGATGATTTTTTACTAAATCTAAATACAAACTAGTTATAGTCATATGATCGTTTTTAGGGGCTAAGTACGCTACGATGTCTGTTAAGGCTGTTATTATTGGCAATAAACATTTATATTTATGTTGAGTTGTATTGTGTAAATTTGTTTCTAACGCTACGGCGCGCGTATTAAGTCCACATAATATATTATTGGTCTATATGGTTAAAAATCATACTTTTAGTTATATGACACGTTTCAAAAATATTTTTCAATCGAGGAAACAGTTCGATCCATTCTTCATAAACGGCTTCCATACTATCTTGAGTGAAATTTGTATGCCAAAAATTATATGTATACTCCTCATCTGTAGGATTATATTCTTTAGCGGCTACGGCGAATAATTCTTTTTCTTCGTAAATACCTAAACCATCTGCATACCATTCCAGGATTTGTTTAGGAGTATATTTGGTATAAAGAGTATTTCCTCGATATCTACTGCGAACGGCGTTATACGCTTTACGTTTAAAAGTCGATCGAATTGGTTCTCCCGTTGGACGGATTTGATCTGGTAAATTGATACGGGGTTCGATTTGGGATTCTTTGATACCGTGGTATAAAATATCACTTGATTGGCATCCTGTAGTTAAATTGGAACCTATATTACGTATTCGACGTCTAGTTAAAGTAGATAAATCGAAGAAAATTGCTCGAAATTCGGGAAAAGAAATTAGATCGCAAACAATACAGCTTTTAACGTAAAGGCGAAGATCTGTAAAACATCCACCGTTATTATCTGAATTGATAATGTTTTTAGTTAATTCGTGGTAACGGTAAATGCGCGAAGCTAAAAAAATTAATCTATCGTATAATTCGAATTGTTTATTTAAATCAATCTTCAGATTTTGGTCGTCGTCGTCGCAAAATCCAGTCGAACGCCGAGCTTTTTGTTCGAGTGTGAAAATATTAGGTGTAGGTGTGAGATGATCGTCGAAAAGGGAAAGTCAATATTCTTGATTTTTATCAAACATTTTGATGTGTTCTCGCCAACCTTTAATTTTATAAATCCGTCTTTTTTGATTTTGTAATCGCAATACAGATATTTCTCTTCCTCGATTATAATCTATGCGACAAGCGCCGGGTTGAGCGGCCCCGTAAGTTACGTCAGAGTTGTAAAACATATTTGGCGACATGGTTTGACTTAACGTTTTTTGAAACCAAAATCGAGAAATTAATAACCGTCCGTCGAAAAGTAAATTTCTTTTATTGATTATTTCCGTTAAATTACCATCGTTTGAATATAAACAAGGATTTTTGGAATCGGTACACGTTCCCATGTGTTGTTTGCAGTAATTTTTTACTAAATATTTAATAGCTAAATACATATGTTTTTGACGCGTTGTTAAAATTTTAGTTTTTTTTCGATTTAGGACTAAAGACCAATAAATAGCGGCCGTTAAAGAAACTCCGTCGAACATTACATTTTTAGTGTTTGTCATCAATTGACTAGGGCATACTCTCATAAAGAAATGAATATATATTTGTATCGGTGATATGTTGTAATGTTTTAAAGACGGAAAAGTTTCTTTTAATTTTATCCACGCTAATATAATTCCTGTAAAAGATATCGGAATCCTAGCGAAAAATTCTTTAAGATCTGTGACTTTATTTAACTGATGTGTATTTTGTAGTTTCATTATCTCGATACAAATAATACAACTCTGTAAGCGTTGACGATTTAAATTAGAAACCATATTGATAAGTTTTGGAGGTCCCGGTTTACAATTGTTTAATTTTTTTTTCTTTCTTTTTCTATCTTTGGAAATCTCTAGGTCATCTTTGCGGCAATGTCGTTCTATGTATTTGACGTTTTTGTCGCAATGAGATGACCAGAAACTAGTGTATTCTTTTGCGTATTCAAACAACGAAGAATCGTCATAGATTCTATTTAATTTGGCCGATACTGTTCGGTGATAGATTTGATAAGTGTTAGCCATGTTTAAAAAATGTTTAAATTTTTTTGCGTGGTTAGGAGAAAGTCATTACGAGATGCAAAAAACAAGTTTAGCCGCGACTCAAGCTTTTGTATCTTTGTATATAAAAAAACCGAAAGATAAGAATTTATACGAACAACAAATATGGGAAAACTTGTTAAGTTTAGGGAAATGGGCCGACACTGATTGGATGAATATGTTTCACCGTTCAGATACCGAACTTACTAAAATCATAGATGCTATTGGTCCTATAAGGGTTATGTTTGAAGATATGGGGTTTAGTGAAGAACAAATTGATATGTTTATAGAAATTTTGATTTCGCAGGATATTTCGATAGATGTTAAAACTGGTCTTGTGGAAGCGTGGAATAAATATCATTTATTAAAACCATTTGAAGACGATGTTCTTTTTTTGCACAACAATAATAATTTAGTAGAAAATAGTTTGATATCCGCAAAAATGAAATTTCAAAAATACGCGGCGGAATGTTTACCTTTGATTAAAGACAGTAACGATGTCATACCCAGTTTGATAAAAGCTAGAGAATCAAAAGAAATAGGGCAAAAAACAACGGCGTTACTATCGATATTAATGCCCGACGATAATACGCTTGATACGTCGACATCGGAATTACAGGTATTTGATGAAAATAATGTGCCGACGGTATCAGATGTCGAATCGCAAGTTAAGGATCTCCAAAAACAATTCAAGAAAACAAAAAAATACGTTACCGCTTAACTTACCTTCTTGAACAAGATTGAAATCTGCTTTATCGTTACCTGGAAGAATGAAAAGAAACGTGAATATTAGTCGTTTGGTGTTACTATCGTATAATATAATCGGATTGATAATTACTTTATCGTAGCAAATAGTAACTACTTACGTGGATTTGTCGATCTGTGCCACGAGGTTTGTTTCCTCCTGCCGACGTTCAAATGAACCATCTCCTCTCCCCCCCCCCTCTCTCTCCTTCTAGGTCGCTTGCTCGAGACCGTCTCAACCAATAAAGGTTCGTCTTTTTCCACCTACGCATTTTGAGCCGCGTGGTTATAAAGAGGTTCTTTGTTCGCGGGCACGCAGAGGCGGCGGGCGGGCGGGCAGAGGAAGGATGGCGAATTTGGACAGGCGCTTTATCAAAGATTTGGCGATGGACCTTCGAGAACAAATTTTGGAAATTTACGACGAAGCCAACCTGTTTGAAACTCCTATGTATATCAACGGAAATGACGGAAACTTACAAAATCGAAAGAGAACGAAAAATGGTTACAAATATATACGTAACAAATATAATATCGACGTGCCTGTTCGATGTTTGATTGGAATTTTTGAAAAATGTTCAGATGAGAGTAAACGTTTGCTGGTGAATACTTTTCGAGACATCTTTCGCCAAGCAAAGATGGAACTGAATATGAAAAATGACATTACGTTTCGGGCGCAGGTTATCCACGAACAAGAGGCCATTCGGGAACAGAAGGTTCATGACGTTACCGCACATCGAATGGCGAAGGTTGATGAAAATGAAAGACCTTTACGCGACTGTGTCAAAATCGCAATTCAAAATTATTTAAATCAAATTGCTGAAAAATGTGACATTGTTCTTAAAGAAGTATCTTCCCGATATAATGGATCCGAGCGTGTTGTATTTTTGAATTGTTGTTGGGAAGAAATTGATGAAAACCAAATAGAAGAGACGATAGAAATGAACCGAAGATATTATTCTTCAAAAAATAAAGAGAACTTTTTTATTCGCGCGGAACCACTGAAACGGTTGTGCCACAACGAAGATTATCGTAAGCATTTCGTGGAAGAGTTGGAAAAAAGAAATTTGGCGTTGTCTAGAAGTGACGGCGGTGATATGAGTGGAATCGTTTGGTAAGTACATTTATCAAATACGATATGTTAATGTAACAATCTTAACCCTCGCAACAATTTATGGTTATCGAAAATAAAAAAAATGTGATGTTATGTAAAATAAAAGGTGTTGTATAAAGCAACGTATATAATATACTAATGTGGTGAAATGTGATGTTATCTAAAAAATCTCTATGTAGCAATGTATATAATATGGAGTCACATTTTTCATTAGGAAGATGGGTGCGTTGTCTAGAAGTGACGGCGTTGATATGAGTGGAATCGTTTGGTAAGTACATTTATCAAATACGATATGTTAATGTAACGACCCTAACCCTCACTTTATGGTGTTGTATAAAGTAGTGTATTGTTATCGAAAATAAAAAAATGTGATGTTATGTAAATAAAAAAAAAAATACTAATGTGGTGAAATGTGATGTTTGGTGTTGTACGATGTTATCTAAAATATAAAGCAATGTATATAATATGGAGTCACATTTTCCACTAGGAAGATGGGTGCGTTGTTTGGATCATCTCTAGAACGGAAGGGAAACGAATGGGGTGCGTTTAGATCATTGGAACCGAAGAAACATAGAACTAAGATGAGAAAAAATCAAACTCGGTTTGGGACATCATTGAAAACATCAACGGAACTTTTTAGAACATTGGAGTCCAGATCTATTCCGGGGTGAAAAAGAACACTGAAGATTATCGATGAACAAATCGCTCGACCAATGCGAAAGGAGGCACGCGCTAATGGGTAAATATGGAAATATATGATTTTTAATTAATAAGTTATCAGCTTGTGATCGATAAATGTGGAATTGTGAAAAACACGTCTGAAATTTGTGTAAAAAATACTGTGGAATTTTAATTAATTAGCACGTGTTACTGCTGTTTTTTTTTAAACACGTCTGAAATTTGTGTAAAAAATGCTGTTATTAAAATGCTGTTATATTGTTTAAATACATTTGTATTATAGTAGATTTTTATTATTATAAACCTTATTAAATGTGGTTATATGATTTAACGGTGATGTATACAGTGATATGA